>JAEEGH010005892.1_pt1 | contig 30420 bp, 28 predicted proteins | sample 9134181 | NCBI WGS metagenome assembly JAEEGH01 (sample SAMN16246544, study PRJNA631951) | gut metagenome | biome: gut microbiome; feature: rumen; material: DP-attached | host: Bos | place: Iran: Karaj | collected 2018-10
GGCAAACGCCATGCCTTTGGCAGCGATCCTGCCGGCCTTCTTCGCAGCCTTGGCCAAGCCCTTTTCACGCAGCCAGTCGACTGCCTTATCCATATCGCCATCGGTAGCCTGGAGAGCTTTCTTGCAGTCCATCATGCCGACGTTTGTCATTTCACGCAGTGTTTTTACATCCTGAGCAGTAAATGCCATTTTATATTCCTCCTGTTTTATTCAGATATTTTTTGACTCAAGAAAGGGGGCGCAAAACACGCCCCCGATAAATCTTATTCCTCAACAGCCTCTGCCTCGGCCGCAACGGCCTCCGCTGCCTGCTCAGGTACCACAGCGACCTCAGCGTCAGCGCCCTGACGGCCTTCCTGGACAGCGTTTGCCATCGTGGCGGCAATCAGGCGGATCGCGCGGATCGCGTCATCGTTGGCGGGAATGACATAGTCGACCTCGTCCGGGTCGCAGTTGGTGTCAACGATCGCAACGATGGGGATGTGGAGCTTGCGGGCTTCGGCGATGGCGTTGTGCTCCTTGCGCGGATCCACAACGAACAGCGCGCTGGGAAGCTTCTTCATGTCCTTGACGCCGCCAAGGTACTTTTCGAGCTTCTCCATCTCGCCGAGGTGCTTCATAACTTCCTTCTTGGGAAGCATATCAAAGGTTCCGTCTTCCTGCATCTGCTTCAGCTGAGCAAGACGGTCCACGCGGGTGCGCATGGTTTTGAAGTTGGTGAGCATGCCGCCCAGCCAACGGGCGTTGACATAGAACATGCCAACACGGGAAGCCTCTTCACGGACAGCGTCCGTTGCCTGCTTCTTGGTGCCAACGAAGAGGATGGTGCCGCCGTCTTCCGCGGTCTGGCGGACAAACGCATAGGCCTCTTCCAGCTTCTTCACGGTCTTCTGAAGATCGATGGTGTAGATGCCGTTACGCTCGCAATAGATATACTCGGCCATCTTGGGGTTCCAGCGTCTGGTCTGGTGACCGAAGTGGACACCGGCTTCCAGCAGCTGTTTCATGGATACTACTGCCATTTGTTTTCTCCTTTGTTTTTGTTTTATCCTCCGGACGTCTCAACCCCTCCGCCAAGCCATTGGCCACATGGGGAAAGTCCCCGTCCGTGCGAATTGCCGATATAGAATAACAGAAAAAGCAGGGATTTGCAAGTGTTTTTTCCGCATTTTTCAAGCTTTTTTCGGTTTTCTTTTTCGCTTTAAAAGCTCCGCAGCGGGACGCTTCCGTCGTCCTCTGCCTTGGTGATGGACCGGATCTGGGCGGTATAGCTGTACGTCTCGCTGACCTGTACAACGAAGCTGTCGCCCACTTTTTTCCCGAGCACCTGTTTCCCGAAGGGCGACTCCCGGCTGATCAGGCCTTTGCGCGGGTCACAGCGTACCGTTGTCACCACCTGGATGATCTCGGTCTCATCGTCCTCGGGCATATAGATCTCCACTTTATCGAACAAGCCTACGCTGTCTTCGTCCGCGTGATCCTCGATCACTTTTGCGGTTTTGATCATGCCTTCCAGATACCGGATCCGGCTGCGGTTTTTGTTCTGCGCCTGTTTGGCGGCTTTGTATTCAAAATTCTCGCTGAGATCGCCGAAGGCGCGGGTGCGCTTTACCTCCTCGATCAGCTCCGGCATCAGTTCCAGACGCCGGTAGTCCAGCTCTTTCCGCATTTTGCGGATATCTTCTTTGGTCAGTTCATCGTGCATGGGTCTTCCTCCTGTTCGTCGACCTGCTTATTATACGACGCGGTTTCTGCGGATTCAAGAAAATTTGCTTGTGTTTACTTATGTTTTAGGATATACTGGGTCGTCAGCTGTTGAAGCTGTCCCGGCAGAGGAAACCGGCCGTTTTCTCCTGCCGGAGAACAGATGGTTGAACGGAGAGCAGAATGGACAACCGGCCCATCGGGATCTTTGACTCCGGACTCGGCGGACTCACAGGCATGAAAGCACTGCTGGAGCTGCTTCCGGAGGAAAACATCATATATTTTGCCGACAGCGGCCGTAATCCCTACGGATCCCGCACACGGGAGCAGGTACGCCGCATGGCGGAGCAGAATCTGCGCTTTGTGTCCTCTTTCGATGTAAAGGCGATCCTGGTCGCCTGCGGGACGGTCTCTTCCAATGCTGCCGATCTGCTCGAGCGCTGGCCGCTCCCGACGGCAGGCGTCCTGCAGCCGGCGGCGGATTTCATCGGCCGGCTTCCGGGAGACGCGCCCGTCGCCGTTGCCGCAACGGCCGCCAGTATCCGGAGCGGGTCCTATCAGCAGGCGCTGCAGGAACACTGCCCCGGGCGGGAGATCATTGCCGCCGCGTGTCCGGATTTTGTGCCGCTGATCGAAAGCGGCCATTGTTCCGCCGGCGATTCCCTTGTGCAGGAGGCTGTCGCCCGCTGTCTGCAGCCGGTGAAGGAAGCCAAGGCCTCCGTCCTTCTGCTCGGTTGTACGCATTACGGCCTGATCGGCGACGCCATTTCCGCGTATCTGGGCCCGGATGTTTCGCTGGTCAGCGCAGCGAACTGCGGGGCAGCCGCGCTCTGCGGTCAGCTGCTGCGGAGCCACAGCACCGGCGGAAACCGGGAGCGGCGCTTCTTTACCAGCGGCAGTGTTGAGGCGTTCAATGCCGCCGCCGCGCAGATCCTCGGCGAAGGCAGATACGTCGCAGCAGAATACGTTCCTCCGCTTCCGTGCGGCTGAGGACGGGAATACCCTTTTGAGGAGCAAAACAAATGATGAAAGATGTCTGGATCTCGATCCGCAGTATACAGAATCCCGAGGAGGGAGAAGCAGACGAGGTCGTTTTCGATACCGACGGGTACTATTTTTATGACGACGGAGTCGGTGTTTTTACGTATCAGGAGTCGGAGATCACCGGCCTGGAGGGTACCCGCACCAGTGTGATGGTAATGCCCGACCAGGTGGTGGTCGACCGCGACGGGAAGCTCACCAGCCGCATGGTGTTCCGGGAAGGTATGTATGATTCCTTCCCTTACAACACGCCGTACGGACAGGCGAACTTTGGCATCAGCACGCGCAGGATCCGCCACAGCTTCAATGAGAGCGGCGGGCACGCGGAGATCGACTATGATGTCGGTCTGGAGCACTCCGTTTTCCTGCATAACAGGTTCAGCATTTCGGTAAAAGAGATGGAGGCAAGGAATGGCCAACTTAATTGAACTGGCAAAAGAAAACGCCGCGCAGGTGCTGAGCCGCGCTTATGAAGCGGCCGCTGCCGCCGGCGCGCTTCCCGCCGGAGCCGTTCTTCCGGGCTCGGTGGAGATCCCCAAGGATGTTGCCAACGGCGATTACGCCGCAAACCACGCCATGGTCGGCGCGAAAGCGCTGCGGATGCCGCCGCGAAAGATCGCCGACGCGCTGGCGCAGTACTGCGACCTCGGCGGCAGTTTCTTTTCTTCTGTCTCGGTAGCCGGCCCCGGTTTTATCAATTTCGTGCTTGACCGTTCCTGGTATCGTGCGGTCCTTGCCGCCATTCGGGAAGAGGGTCAGCAGTACGGGCATGTTGCCGACGGCGTCGGACGGACGGTGAATGTGGAGTTCGTTTCTGCCAATCCCACCGGCCCCATGCATCTGGGCAACGCCCGCGGCGGTGTTCTGGGCGATTCGCTGGCTTCCGTGCTGGCCTGCGCCGGCTGGAACGTCAGCCGCGAATTTTACGTGAACGACGCCGGCAATCAGGTGGAGAAGTTTGCTTCCTCCATCGACGCCCGTTATCAGCAGCTTCTGCTGGGCGAGGACGCCGTTCCGTTCCCGGAAGACGGCTACCACGGCGCCGATATTATTGACCTTGCCAGATCATTTCTGGAAGAATATGGCGATAGATGGCTCGAAAAGCCAGTCGCCGAGCGTCACGCCGCCATGGCGCGTTTCGGCCTTGACCGCAACATCCCCAAAATGAAGGCTGATCTCGAGCGCTACGGCGTACTGTATGACCGGTGGTTTCTGGAGTCTGAGCTGCATGAGAGCGGCGCCGTGAGAGCGGCTGTCGACCGGCTGACGGAACTCGGTTATACGTATGAGAAAGACGGCGCGCTCTGGCTGAAGACGTCCGAGATCCTGGCAAATAACCTTCGTGCCGCCGGCAGGTCTGAGGAGGCGATCGCCAAACTCGATCTGAAGGACGACGTGCTCCGGCGTGCCAACGGGTTCTATACGTATTTCGCAGCGGATATCGCCTACCACCGCAACAAGCTGGAGACGCGCGGTTTTGACCTGGCCATCAACATCTGGGGCGCCGACCATCACGGGCATGTCGCCCGCCTGAAAGGCGCGCTGGACGCGCTCGGGCTGGACGGCGAGCATCGGCTGGACATTGTACTCATGCAGCTGGTGAAGCTGATGCGCGATGGCAAGCCTGCGCCGATGTCCAAACGCACCGGCAAGGCCATCGCTCTGACCGATCTGCTCGACGAAGTGCCCGTAGACGCTGCACGCTACTTCTTCAATTCCCGTCCGGAGTCTCCGGTGGAGTTTGATCTGGATCTCGCCATCCGGCAGGACAGCGAAAACCCTGTCTACTATGTGCAATATGCCCACGCACGGATCTGTACGCTGATTGCCGCGCTTGAGGCAGAAGGCCACGCGCTGGCGGATGCCGCCGACGCCGATGTTTCGCTGCTCACCGCACCGGAGGAATGCGAGCTCATCAAACAGCTGGCTGCTCTTCCGGAGGAGATCCGTCTGGCCGCGCGGGACTACGATCCCAGCCGTGTCAACAAGTACGTAACAGAGCTTGCCGCCCGTTTTCACAAGTTCTATACCGTCTGCCGCATCAAGGACGCGGAGCCCGGCCTGCTGGAAGCCCGCCTGCTTCTGTGCGACTGCGTCCGCCGCGTGATCGAGATCTCGCTCGGGATCATCGGTGTATCCGCTCCCGAGAAAATGTGACTTCTGCTGTCCGTGAGATCACGGCAGACCGATGTGATAAAAAAAGGAAACAGCAGAGAGAAGACTTTCTTCCGTCTTCTCTCTGCTGTCCTTTTATCCGGCAGGAACGGACTATTCCGCAAATACGATGCCGGTGTCGGTCATGGCGGCGATCTTGGCCAGCGACTCTACGCGCATTCCCTGCGCGCGCAGCTCGTTCCCTCCGTTCTGAAATTCTTTCTCGATCGCGATCCCGGCACCGATCACCGTGCCGCCCGCCTGTTCCACAAGTCCTTTCAGTCCGATCAGCGCGGAGCCGGTCGCCAGGAAGTCATCCACGATGAGCACGCGGTCTTCCGGTCCGAGATAGTCTTTCGCTACGATGACCGTGTTGGTGTTGCCGTGGGTGAACGACTCGATCTCCACCGACCAGACGTCACCGGCGATGTTTTTCGTTTTGCTCTTTTTCGCAAACACGACCGGACAGCCGAAAACATAGCCCGCCATAACAGCCATCGCAATGCCGGAGGCTTCGATGGTGAGGACCTTGTTTACCCCCGCGCCTTCATAAAGCCGCTTCAGCTCCACGGCCATCTCATAGGAAAGCTGCGGATCGATGCGGTGATTCAGGAATCCGTCCACTCTCAGGATCCCGCCGGGCAGGACCTTTCCCTCTGTCAGTATTTTCTGTTTCAGCAGTTCCATCTGTATTTTCTCCTTCCGGAAGGTCCGAAAAAGCCCGTCGCGAATCTTCTGCGACAGGCTTACTCGGGTAATGTTCAATTACACAGCGCGGGTGACCTTTCCGCTGCGCAGGCAGCGGGTGCAGACGTAAACATGTTTGGGCGATCCGTCCACGATGGCCTTGACGCGCTTCACGTTCGGCTTCCAAGTACGGTTGGAGCGTCTGTGAGAATGGCTGACCTGAATGCCAAAGGATACATCCTTATCACAGAACTGGCACTTTGCCATAGCTGAAGCACCTCCTTGCATGTGTTTGCTGAAAAAACAGCTTTATTATAATAGCAGACAGGTTTGGTAAATGCAAGCAAAATTTCCTGTTTTTGCTTATTTTTTCTGTTTTCCCGTTCTGAAAGCTTCCCGGGCGGCGCGTTCGTTCTGAACGCACCGCCCGGTTTTTCCTCTTTCGTTTATGCTTCTGCCTTCCAGAGTCCGTGCAGATTGCAGTACTCATAGGCGGCTACCGCCTTTTCGCCCTCAGCGAGGACAAAATCGGCGGCGGGCTTCTCGCCCGGCTTCAGATTCTTCTTCTGGAAACCGGCGGTGGTCTCCAGCACAATGAAGGTGATGTAGTGCGCTTCCAGCATCGGGTGCTCCACCGAGCCGACCTTCACATTGACCTTGTCGCCTTCAACGGTGACTACGGGAACATGCTTTTCTCCGGCGGCGTCGGTCGTGTTCGGCACCAGCTCCGTCATGCCCTGTACGCAGCAGGGGAAGGCGTTCTCCATGGGGAACACATTCCCGCACGCGTCGCATTTATAGAATTTCATGGTTTTTCCTCCTTCTGTTTTTTGTTTGCTGTCGGTTCCAGTTTAGCATATTCCGAGAGAAAAGAGAAGTCTTTTATCGCGTGTGCGTTCCTCTCATTTTCTACGCCCGGGTGCGTGTAAAATGCGCTTGTAAAACAGCCCCGGAAGCAATATAATAAAAGGCAAGAAACGGACAGAAAAAGGAAAAGCGGGAGGGTTCTGCGATGAAAACCAAATATACTGTCCCCCTGAAAACGATCGTTGAAAAAATGCATCTGCAGCCGCTGCACCTGGCCTCGAATTACGACTCGGCGCTGGTGCGCATGGCGGAAGTAAACCGGCCTGCGCTGCAGCTCACCGGATTCTATAACTATTTCGACCCCAAGCGTGTCCAGATCATCGGCCGTGTGGAGAGCACCTATCTCGACACGCTGACCCATGAACAGCGGCTCGACGCGTTTGATCGCTTTATGGCTTATGATATTGCGGCGCTTGTCCTCTGCCACGGCGTTGTGCCGTTTCCGGAATGCCTCGAGATGGCGGAAAAACACGACCGCAACGTGTTTTATACTTCGGAAGAGACCTCGGAATTTCAGGCTCGCATTATTGCGCTGCTGCACCATTATCTTGCCCCACGCGTCACGATGCATGGGGTTCTGGTGGATGTTTACGGTGAAGGCCTTCTGCTGATGGGTGACAGCGGCATCGGCAAAAGTGAAACGGCGCTGGAGCTCATCAAGCGCGGTCACCGCCTCGTTGCCGACGACGCCGTCGAGATCAAACTGGTCGGGCAGGACACGCTGGTCGGGCAGGCGCCGGAGATCATCCGCTACTATATGGAGCTGCGCGGTATCGGCATCATCAATGTGCGACATATCTACGGTGTCGGCGCCATCAAGCCCGACACCAGCATCGATCTGGTCGTCCGCATGGAGCCCTGGGAGAACGGCAAAGTCTACGACCGTCTCGGCATCGAGGACGAGTATGAAGAGATCCTCGGTGTCCAGAAGCCTCTGGTCACCATTCCCGTCACGCCCGGCCGCAACCTGGCCGTCATTCTGGAGCTGGCCGCCATGAACAACCGCCAGAAAAAGACCGGATACAATGCTGCGGAAATGCTGGCTAAAGAGCACGACTATGCCGTCGACCACGGCCTCATCTGATTTGGCAGAGGAGTCAATATATGGAAAATCTTGAACTTGCCATTGCTGAGATCCGGGAAAAACTGCCGGGCCTCAAATTGCTGGAAAACGAGCCGATGGCTGCTCATTCCTCGTTCCGGATCGGCGGCCCCGTCCGCGCGCTTGCCGCGCCGGCAGACGTTACAGGCCTCTCCAAAGTCTGCGACCTGCTGAAGCAGCACCATGTGGCGCCGTTCATTCTCGGAAACGGCACCAACATCCTTTTCCCCGATGAGGGTCTGAGCGACCTGTTCCTGCTCAGTACTGAAAAGCTGCAGAACATTTTCCTCCTTCCGGACGGCGCCGTCTACGCCGAAGCGGGCGTCTCGCTCGCGCGGCTGTCCGCGTTTGCCTGTGAAAACGGGCTCGCCGGCCTTGAGTTCGCCTCCGGCATTCCCGGTACGCTCGGCGGTGGCTGTATGATGAACGCCGGCGCCTACGGCGGAGAGCTGAAAGACGTGATCGAGAGCGTTGTCATCCTGTATCTGCCGGATCAGACCCTGTACGAGCTCTCGGCCGAGCAGTGCGCGTTCGGCTATCGCCAGAGCTATTTTCAGAAAACACCGGGTTGTGTGATCCTGAGTGCCGTGCTGCGCCTGCCGCAGGGCGACAAAGAGACGATCCTTGCCAAAATGCAGGAGCTGGGTGAAAAGCGCCGGGCAAAACAGCCGCTGGATCTGCCTTCGGCCGGCAGCGCGTTCCGCCGACCGGCGGGCCACTATGCTGCCGCGCTGATCGACGAAGCCGGTCTGAAAGGCTATACCGTCGGCGGGGCGCAGGTTTCGGAAAAGCACGCCGGGTTCGTGGTGAACAAGGGTGGCGCCACCTCCCATGATGTCTATGACCTGATGATGCATGTGCGCAACACCGTATATGAGAAGACCGGTGTGTTCCTGGAGCCGGAGATCATCATTCTCCCGCCGGACTACCGTCTGGAAGACAACGGCCCGCCGGCGCCGCGCAACCGGGTCATCTTCACCGGCGTCCCCGAGGACGGAGACGCCGCGGAACAGACCGGAGGCTGAATATGGAATTTCTGATCATCACAGGGCTCTCCGGTGCCGGCAAGAGCCGCGCGGCCGACGTGCTGGAGGATCTGGATTACTATTGCGTCGACAATATGCCCGTCGCGCTGATCCCGCGCTTTGCGGAGCTCTGCCTCGACACGCACGGACGTTATGAAAAAGTGGCACTGGTGACGGACTGCCGCGAGCGCGACAGCATGGCCAACCTGCTCTCCGTTGTCGATGAGCTGGCGGCCATGGACTGTACCGTCAAGATCCTGTATATGGATGCCGACGCCCGTACGCTTGTGCGCCGCTATAAGGAATCCCGCCGGCCGCACCCGCTGGCCGGCAAAGGCATGAGCATGGAGGACGCGATCAAAAAAGAGGAGGAGTTCCTCGCACCGATCCGTGCCCGTGCGGATTATATCGTAAACAGTTCTTCGCTGACGCTTGGTCAGCTGCAGGGAAAGCTCTATTCCTATTTTGCCGGGACCGAGCGGAAGCGCGAGCTCGACGTCACAGTGCTCTCTTTCGGCTACAAGCACGGTATCCCGTTGGACGCCGATCTTGTGTTTGACGCGCGTTTTTTGCCGAATCCCTTCTATGTGGACGCCCTGCGGCCGCTCTCCGGCCTCGACCGGCCCGTGGCGGAATTTGTGTTCAGCTATGAACAGACGCGCAGCTTCCTGCAGAAGGTGGAAGATCTGATCGATTATTTGCTCCCGTATTACATTGAGGAAGGAAAGCTCACGCTCACCATCGCCGTCGGCTGCACAGGCGGACGGCACCGCAGTGTAGCCATCGCCAGCGCCCTGCACAAACACCTGCTGGCAAACCGGGTGAGCTCCGTCAACGTCAACCGGGACATCGACAAGTAGGTGAGCGCCATGTCCTTTTCGTCTGAAACCAAAGCTGAGCTCTGCCGGATCCGCATCGAAAAGCGTGCGGCTGCGCTGGCGGAATGTTACGGCGTCCTTTTGTGCGCCAATACGTTCCATTCCCGTGAGATCCGCATCATTACGGCCAGCGAAGAGTTTGCGCAGCGGCTGCCGAAGCTGTTTCGCAAAGCATTCTCCCTGTCGTTCGATCAGCTGCCGCCGGAGAATGCGGCGGGGAAGCGCACCTTCCTGATCACCGACCCGAAGAAAACCTCTGCCGTGCTGGACGCGTTTGGGTTCGACGCCTCCGGACCGTTGTCCCATCATATCAATCTGGCCGTGCTGGAAGAGCCCGGCTGCACCGAAGCGTTCGTGCGCGGCGCGTTTCTGGCCGGCGGCAGCGTCACCGACCCGGAAAAACGCTTCCATCTGGAGCTTGCCACTGCGCATCTCAGCGTTTCCCGGGAGCTGTGCGCCCTGCTGCTGGATATGGATCTGGACCCGCGGGAAGCCGCCCGCGGCGCGCACAGCCTGCTTTATTTTAAAAAAGCCGATCAGATCGCGGATTTTCTCATCCATATCGGCGCGCCGGTCGCCTCTATGAGCATCCAGACCGCCAAAGTGGAGAAAGAGATGCGCAATCAGGTCACCCGTCAGATCAACTGCGATTCCGCCAATACCGACAAGACCGTCTCCGCCGCCGCGCGGCAGACACAGGCCATCCGTCTGCTGGCCAGACGTGACGGGCTGGACTCTCTGCCGGAGCCGCTGCACGCAGCGGCGCTGCTGCGCCTCACGAATCCTGCCGCCAGCCTTGCCGATCTTGCGCTGCTCTCTGATCCGCCGGTGACGAAGAGCTGTCTCTCCCACCGGCTCAACAAGCTGATTCTTCTCGCGGAGGAGTCCTCATGAGCTTTGTTCATTTACATGTTCATACGGAATACTCCCTGCTGGACGGTGCCTGCCGCATCGACAAGGCGGCAAAGAGAGCCCGCTCCCTCGGGCAGACCGCGCTTGCTGTCACCGACCATGGCGTGATGTACGGCGCCGTCGCTTTCTACAAGGCCTGCCTGAAAGAAGGCGTGAAGCCGATCATCGGATGCGAAGTGTATGTAGCGCCGCGCAGCCGCTTCGACAAGGAGCACGGCACAGACAACAACTATTCCCATCTGATCCTCCTCTGCAAAAACGAGACCGGCTACCGGAATCTCTGTTATCTTGTCAGCGCCGGGTTTACCGATGGGTTCTATGTGCGCCCGCGGATCGACTGGGCGCTGCTGCGGGAGCATGCTGAGGGTCTGGTGTGCCTCTCCGGCTGCCTGGCCGGGGCCATTCCGCAGCTGGTGCTGAACGGCGACCGGGACGGCGCGCAAAAACTGGCGCTTGAGCTTCGTGACCTTTTCGGATACGACAGTTTTTATCTTGAGATCCAGGATCACGGCATTCCGGAGGAACGCCGTGTAGCCGAAGGGCTGGTACAGATCAGCCGTGAGACCGGGATCCCGCTCGTGCTGACCAACGACGCGCACTATCTTGAAAAGCAGGACGCCTATTATCAGGACGTGCTGATGTGCATCCAGACCGGCAAGACCGTCGATGAAGAAAACCGCATGCGTTTTGAGACCGAGGAATTCTACCTCAAGAGCGAAGGGGAGATGCGCATGCTGTATCCGCAGTTCCCCGAGGCGGCCGACAACACGGCGAAGATCGCCGAGATGTGTCAGTTTGATTTCGAGTTCGGCCACTATCACCTGCCCCGGTTTCGGCTTCCGGACGGAGAAACTGACAGCGCCGCCTACCTGCGCAAGCTCTGCGAACGCGGCTTTGCCGAGCGCTATCCCGCAAGCCCGGAGGTCCACGACCAGCTGGATTACGAGCTGCGCATGATCGAGAAGATGGGCTTTGTCGATTATTTTCTCATCGTCTCTGATTTCATCGCCTACGCCAAGAATCACGGGATCCCCGTGGGTCCCGGCCGCGGCAGCGCGGCGGGCAGCGTCGTCTCCTACTGCCTGCACATCACCGACGTCGACCCCATCAAATATTCCCTCTTTTTTGAGCGATTCCTGAACCCGGAACGTGTGTCGATGCCGGATATCGACGTTGACTTCTGCGTCAATCGCCGCGGAGAAGTGATCGACTACGTCAACCGTCTCTATGGTTCCGATCATGTGGCTCAGATCGTCACCTTCGGCACGATGGCTGCACGCAACGCGATCCGCGACGTCGGCCGCGTTCTCTCCGTGAGCTACGCCGACACCGACGCCGTTGCCAAACAGGTACCCACAGCTCTTAACATGACGCTCGACGAGGCGCTGCGGCTCTCCCGTCCGCTCAAGGAGCTGTACGAAAGCGACGACACCATGCGCCGTCTGATCGATACGGCCAGGGCGCTCGAGGGCATGCCCCGCCACGCCTCGACGCACGCCGCCGGCGTCGTGATCACGGAAAAGCCGGTCTATGAGTACGTACCGCTCGCCAAAAACGACGAATCGGTCGTCTGCCAGTACCCGATGACTACGCTGGAAGAGCTCGGCCTGCTGAAGATGGACTTTCTCGGGCTGCGCAACCTCACCGTTCTGGAAGATGCCGCCGTGCTCGTGCGCCGCACGCAGCCGGACTTCCGCGTCGAGACCATCCCGGAGGACGACCCCGGCGTGTTCGAGATGATCTCAGCCGGCAGGACCTCCGGCGTGTTCCAGCTGGAAAGCGCCGGCATGACGTCGGTGTGCGTAAACCTGAAGCCAAAAAGCATTGAAGACATCACAGCCGTTGTTGCGCTCTACCGCCCCGGTCCGATGGACAGCATCCCCCGCTTCATTGAATGCTCCGCGCATCCGGAACTGGTGAAGTACAAGCATCCTCTGCTGCGCCCGATCCTTGAAGTCACTTACGGCTGCATCGTCTATCAGGAACAGGTTATTCAGATCTTCCAGCAGCTGGCCGGCTTCTCGCTCGGGCAGGCAGATATGATCCGCCGCGCCATGAGCAAAAAAAAACACGCCGTGATCGATGCTGAACGCGTTGCCTTCGTCTACGGCGACGATTCCCGCGGCATTGCCGGCGCCATGGCAAACGGTGTGCCGGAGGCGGTAGCCAACAGTATCTATGACGAGATCCTGGATTTCGCGAGCTATGCCTTCAACAAGGCGCATGCCGTCTGCTACGCCATCGTGGCTTACCGCACCGCCTATATGAAGCTTCGCCATACCGGAGAGTATATGGCGGCTCTGCTCACTTCCGTGCTGGACAACGCGCAGAAGATCGCCGAGTATACGGCTGAATGCCGGGACCTCGGCCTCTCGCTGCTGCCGCCGGACGTCAATGAGTCGGTCGCGGGTTTCTCTGTTTCCGGAAAAAACCTGCGGTTCGGCCTTGCCGCCATCAAGGGCATCGGCCGCGGAGCTGTCAGACAGCTGGAAGCAGAACGAAAGATCAACGGCCGCTTCCGCAGCTTTGAGGACTTTGCCCGCCGCATGAACGGCAAGGAATTCAACCGCCGTGCTTTTGAAAACCTGATCCGCGCCGGTGCCTTCGATTCGATGGGCTACCGCAGAAGGGCGCTTCTGACCATTCTGGACGACGTCGTCAATACCATTAACCGCGAGTCGCGTGACAACATCAGCGGCCAGATGGACCTGTTCGGCAACTGGGACGAAGCCGCGGACGATTCGGGAAAGGACAGCATCCCTCTCCCGGATGTGGAGGATTTCACACCACGGGAGCGCATGGCCATGGAGCGGGAGATGACCGGCCTGTACCTCAGCGGACATCCCATGGATGAATACCGCGAGGCGGTGCGGAAAATCGGCGCCGTGCCGATCGGCGCCATCCTTTCCGACTTTGCCAACGAGACCGGACCGGAGCGCTTTGCAGACAACCAGACCGTTGTCCTCGCCGGCGTGATCGCTTCTCACCGCACTCGCACCACGAAGAACAACTCCCTTATGTGCTATGCCATGCTCGAGGACGACAGCGGAAGCATCGAGCTGATCGTTTTCCAGAAAGTGCTGGATACCGCCGCTTCCTACATCGTGGACAATCAGGCAGTGCTCGTACGAGGACGTATCTCTCTGCGGGATGAAAAGGACGCGCAGATCGTGGTGGATTCCCTCCGCCCGATCTCCGACATCGGCATGCCGGGCGAACTGAAACCGCCGGAAAAGCCAAAAGAAGAGGAGAAGCTCTGGATCAAAGTTCCTTCCGCGTCCGATCCCGTCATGCACCGTATCCAGCTGATCCTCACGATGTTCCCCGGGAACCGACAGATGATCATCTGGTGTGAAAAGGAAAAAAAGCGCCTGGGCGCCAAGTGCCTGATCCACGAGGGTCTGCTCCTGGAGCTGGAGGAACTGCTGGGGAAGGAGAATGTGGTAGTCAAATGAAGCTGTCGATCGTACTTGCCGTCTGGATCCTCGTATTCAGCGTGCTCCTGTTCGTGCTGATGGGCGCAGACAAAGCCAAAGCCCGCAGCGGACGCTGGCGCATATCCGAAAAAACACTGTTCATCCTGGCACTGCTGGGCGGCGCCTGCGGCGGCTGGCTCGGCATGCTGGTGTTCCGCCACAAAACACGCCACTGGTACTTTGCCTATGGTTTCCCGGTGCTGGCCATGCTGCAGGTCGCGCTCATTGTCTTCCTCCGTGCCCGCGGCATCGGATAAAACACAAATAAGCTCCCCGTCTCTGCCGGAAAAACGGTTGGAAACAGGGAGCGCTTTTCTGCCTGTGCTGTCTCAGATCCGGCTTGCTTTCTGTCTTCCCTGCATGATATTATAATAACATCCTGTACAAAAAATAAACACAAAGGAGGAAACGGCAGATGCGCGGATATGTGCATGCATCTGACCGGGATAATCTGGTCACCTGTGTCCGTGATCTCAAAGCCGGCGACCGTCTGGTCATAGACGGCGCAGAGATCACCGCACAGGACGACATCCCCATCTATCACAAAATGGCGATCGCAGAAATCAAAAAAGGTGAGGCCGTCTATAAATACGGTGAGGTCATGGGTGTTGCGAGCAAAGACATCCATGTCGGCCAGTGGGCGCACACCCACAACATCGACAGCACCCGCGGGCGAGGCGATATTGCCGGAAAGGGGGTGGGCGCATGATCATGCTGAACGGGTACAAAAGAGAAAATGGCAGCTGGGGCATCCGCAACCACCTTCTCGTGATCCCCACCTCGGTATGCGCCGGTGAAACGGCTTCGCGAATCGCCGCACAGATCCCCGGTGCGGTAGCCATTCCCCATCAGCACGGCTGCTGCCAGGTCGGCGAGGATTACAAACAGACCGTCCGTACCCTTGTCGGATTCGGCGTGAACCCCAATGTTGGAGCTGTGCTCGTGGTCGGGCTCGGCTGCGAGGGCATTCAGCCTCAGGTCGTGGCGGAGGAGATCTCCAAAAGCGGGAAGCCGGTCGAGATGATCGTGATCCAGGAATGCGGCGGTACACTCGGTGCTATAGCCAAAGGCGCAGAGATCTGCGCAGAACTATCCCGAAAGCTCGCCGCGCAGGCGCGGGAGCCGTTCCCCATCTCTGAGCTCGTGCTCGGGCTCGAGTGCGGCGGCTCAGACCCTACAAGCGGCATCGCTTCCAACCCCTCAGTCGGTAAGGCGTCCAACCTTCTGGTGGATGCGGGCGGCACCAGTATCCTGAGCGAGACGACCGAACTGATCGGCGCGGAGCATCTGGTGGCTGCGCGCTGCGAGACAAAAGAGCTGGCTGACCGGCTGACTTTCATGGTGAAACGGATCGAAGAGAAGTCCATCGGATACGGCGTTGACCTGCGCGGCACACAACCGACGCCGGGCAACATCGCCGGGGGACTTACCACCATTGAGGAAAAATCGCTCGGCTGCATCTACAAAGCCGGCGACAAACCAGTCGTCGGGGTGCTGGAGTACGCGGAACCGGTGGATCCTGCAAAGCACGGCGTGTACTTTATGGACACGCCCGGCGAGGATATCGACTCCATTACCGGCATGGTGGCCGGCGGTGCGCAGATCGTAGTTTTCACGACCGGCCGCGGCACACCCACCGGCTGCCCGATCGCGCCTGTGATCAAGGTGACTGGCAACGACGCCACCTATCGGAAGATGACCGGCAACATCGACATTAACGCCGGTCGAGTGATCACCGAAGACGCAACGCTGGACGAGATCGGCCGGGAGATCTTTGAGATGATGATCCGCGTTTCCAACGGCGATCTGACCAAGGCCGAGAGCCTCGGTCATCGGGAATTCGGCATTTACCGCATCGGAGATACATTTTAACAGGCCTGAAGGCAGCAAAAAGGGACGGTAAAAGCCGTCCCTTTTCCTTTTTCTGTTCTGCTCAGAGGATGCGCAGGATGTTGTCCATCACGAAGGACAGGTTTTTGTCGGAATCGAATTTACTGACCGACAGATCCTGCGGCAGTCGGTTGATGGTGAAGATCGCTTTCACGCCCTCTTCGTAAGCGGGGCCCATACCGAGTTCCGCGCCGCCGACTACTGCAATCACAGGCTTTGCCTGTGTTTTCGCGCGCCGCGCAACGCCGATCACCACTTTGCCGCGCAGGCTCTGGCTGTCGATCTTGCCTTCACCGGTAAAGATCACATCCGCGTCGGTGATGATGTCATCAAAGGCCACCGTGTCGAGCACCGTCTCGATGCCCATCTGCAGGGTGGAATCGAAAAACGCCATCATGCCGACGCCCATCGCGCCGGCAGCGCCGCCGCCGGGAACCTTGGTAAGATCTCTGCCGAGATCGTGAAGGATCACTTCGCCTAAATTGCGAAGCCCCGCATCCAACGCCTTCACCATTTCGGGATCGGCGCCCTTCTGCGGTCCGAAGATATATGCAGCACCTGTCTCGCCGTACATCGGGTTGTCGATGTCGCACATCGTTACGATCTCGATGCCTTTGAGAAGCTCGCTTTTTTCGGAAAGGTCGATCTTTGCGATCTTTTCCAGTGTACCGCCTGTAGGGACAAAAGCCTCTCCGTCGGCGTTCAGGAACTTCACGCCGATCGCTGCCGCCGCACCGCAGCCCGCATCGTTGGTCGCGCTGCCGCCCAGGCCCACAACGATCTTGCTGACGCCGCGGCCCGCAGCGTCGAGGATCAGCTGACCGACACCGTAGGTGGTGGTCAGGCTGGGATTGCGCCGGCCTTCCACCAGGGGTAGTCCCGCGCAGGCAGCCATCTCGACCACGGCGGTGCGGCCATTGTCGATCAGGCCGTAGAATGCCTGCATCGGCTCAAAATACGGATTCTTGACCTCCAGCCATACTTTTTCCCCGCCCAGCGCGGTCAGAAACGCGTCGACGCTTCCTTCGCCGCCGTCAGCGACCGGGATCGATACAACTTCGCAGTCCGGATAGTGCTGCAGAATGCGTTCCTGCATGATGCCGCAGATATCGGCGGACGAGAGTGTGCCCTTGAAAGAATCCGGGATCAGTACTGCTTTTTTCATGGGCGTTTACAGGACCATGACGGATACGCCGTCGGGAATGGCGAGGATCTTGCCGTTGGTGATGCCTTTCTCAGCCAGGATCTCATCTGCTTTCTGCAGCGCTTCTTCCATGGAATGCGCCGGCACCATGTGCAGGTCAGAAACGAGCTCATCGTCCGCGTCGGAGATGAACACAACGGTGGCCTTCATCAACAGCCGCGCAAAGATCTGGGACTGCCACTGGTCGATGATCGTTTCATCGGGCGGGGTCTCCACGAACTTTTTCATCATCCGCTCCAGATTCTTCTCATCGCGGAAGGTCTCCCAGAACACTTTGCCGCCATGGCCGTCGTTGGATTTGGACAGCATGATGATCACGCCGCCATCTTTGACTGTCGCTTCTGCCGCTGTCATGCCCTTAACTGCCTGATAGATGTTCTGATCCAGCGGATAGCCTCCGTTGGTGGAGATAACGATTTCGGACGGGATCGCCTTGACCTGGCACTGGGAAGCCAGGAACTCACGACCGACGCGGTGCGCCAGATCCACGTCACCGGCAACGGCGAAAATCGCTTCCTTTTCAGAGTTGATGACGACATTGCACACGAACGCGAGGCGTGCGCAGCGGGCGGCGTACAGCATGTCGTTGTGGATCGGGTTCCCGTCCACGACACCGGTGCGGGCGTGCGGGTCGGCGATGAACTGGCCGTTGTGGTTGTAGATGACGGTCTTGCGGGACGCGATGCCCGGCAGGATGCTCTTGCGGCCGCCGGAGAAGCCGGCGAAGAAGTGCGGCTCGATAAAGCCTTCCGCAACGAGCAGATCCGCTTCCGCTGCCAGGCGGTTAATGATCAGATCGCCGCCCGAGGGGAGCTTGCCGATATAGGTGAGATTTTCCGTATCGTCGCAGTCATGGACAACGATCTTCTCGCTCTCCACGATCTCAGGGCCGAACTTGTTGATCAGTTCCTCTTTCGTAGTGCCGCGGTGGCAGCCGGTTGAAATGAGGATGGTAATATCGGCGTCCGGATTGCCTTTGCGGATCTCCGCCAGCATCGGCGGAACGATCACTTTGCTCGGGACCGGACGGGTGTGGTCGCTGGCGATCAGAACTACCTTTTTCTTGCCTTCTGCCATAACGCTGAGTTTCGGTGTGCCGATCGGGTTTGCGAGTGCATCCTCCACAAGCTCGATCGGAGCTTTCGGAGCTACATAGTGATGCATCTCGGATACGAGCGTGCCGGCATAACGATCTTCAGGAATGTCCAAAGACAGGAATTCTTTGCCGTATGGGAATTTTACTGTTGGCATATGGATCTCTCTCCTTTATTAGTATTCCGGTAAGGGATCAGGCTTATGCCTTCGCCTTCTTTTTGGCTTCTGCATTATGCAGCAGCGTCACAAGGATCGGGCAGCAGATGGCTGTGACGATAACAGCACAGGTGACCTGGGCGGTCGCCGCTTCGGAGATGGCCAGGAGAGACGCGTCGACTGCGGCAACAGCGGCCGGTGTTGCCGCCGCGTTGCCGGCTGTGGTGCCTATGGCCGCGCCAACCTCCGGATGTTCGATGCCGAGACCCTTGACCGGCTGCAGGAGTTTATACACACCATAGCCAATCATGCCGGTGATCAGGCAGCAGAAGAGACCGAGCAGGATGCCGGGTGCGCCGCCAACGATAAGGTTCTTGAGGTTCAGGCCGGCGCCGAGGGGGAAGGAGAAGAACGGGATCATCATGGAAGCGCCCGGTTCGCAGAACTTGCGGATGTCTTCGTCCAGGTTGCCGAGGATGCAGCCGACAACGATGGGGATGACGCAGCCGATGAGCGCGTTGATGGGGATCTTCGCAATGCCGGAAGCTCCAAGAGCGACCATGGTGAAGAAGGGGCCGTCGTTGATGGAGAGGATGGCAACGGCGCCAACGTCGGTGTTGTCGCCGTACTCACCGGCGAGAGATGCGTACAGGCCGCCGTTGGAATTGGCAAGTGCGCCGACGATCGCCAGCGGGGTCAGACCGAGGATGCCGGCCGCGCCGAAGATGCTGCTGACCAGAAGACCGATCAGAATACCTACGCCAACTTTGATGACAGTAAGCAGAACGCCCTTGGCCAGCGGGATGCCGGCTTTCTTGAAGTTGATGGTCGCACCATTGCAGAACAGGAACACGGCCAGGATCGGCATGGCGCCGCTCTTCCACAGATGGGTGGTAAAGGTGCCGTCAAAAGTGGTCCAGACTCCGGGGAAGAACGTGTTGACGCAGGCGCCCAAAAGCAACGGCACTACCATCAGACCGCCGGGTATTTTTTTAACCGTTTGCAGGATTTTCATAAATGCTTATTCCTTTCCTTTCTCGTTGTTGGGACCTGAATACCATACGCGGCGGCAGCCCGGTCCGGCGGCTGCTGCCGTGTTTGATTCTTTTGTCGTGCAGGGTCTCCTTTCCGAATTTGGATTTTTGATACAGCATTGCTTCAGTAATGAAAGAGTACTGATTTGGTTCGTCTGCTCATTGCCGGGGATCCGCCGGTCTCCGTTCCTGTCGGCGGGACCCGATCCTTATACAGAGTTTACAAAAGGAATAATATCTATTATAACCAATATATCACATTTCACAAATTTTACAATTGCTAATTTTATATCTTCTGTATATAATTTATACAACAGGTTAAGCAGTCCCCCGTGTTTCTTTTCCAAGGAGGTATTTGTATGAAAAAACCACTGATCGGCATCACCATGGGAGATCCTGCGAGCATTGGGCCGGAGATCTCCGTCATGGCACTGACAGATCCCCATATTCTGGAGATCTGCGACCCCGTCATCGTAGGTGATGCAAAAGTCATGGAAGACGCCGTTTCCGTTGTCTGTCCCGGCGGGATCGCGATCCGCGCGATCGACAAGATTTCCGACGCCTGCTTTAAACCGGGCGTGATCAACGTGCTGGATCTCGGCCTGGTGGATATGGACAAACTGGAATACGGCAAAGTGTCCGCCATGTGCGGTGAAGCCGCCTTTCGCTATGTGGAAAAAGTGATCCAGCTGGCGATGGCCGGTGAGATCGACGCCACCGTTACAAACGCCCTGAACAAAGCCGCCATCAATGAGGCGGGCCATCATTTTGCCGGTCATACAGAGATCTATGCGACGTATACCGGCACGAAAGATTACACCATGATGCTCGCACATGAGAACCTGCGCGTTGTGCATGTATCAACCCACGTCTCGCTGCGCGAGGCCTGCGATCGCGTGAAAAAAGACCGCGTGCTCAGTGTGATCCGCATCGCCAACGACGCCTGCCGCCGCCTTGGCATCGAGAATCCGAAAGTCGGAGTAGCCGGTCTGAACCCGCACTCCGGCGAAGGCGGTCTCTTCGGCCGCGAGGAGATCGACGAGATCACGCCTGCCATCGAAGCAGCCCGCGCGGAGGGCATCCAGGTGGACGGTCCCGTTCCTCCCGACACGGTCTTCTCCAAAGCGCGCGGCGGCTGGTATGATATCGTCGTCGCCATGTATCACGATCAGGGACATATCCCGCTGAAGGTCTCCGGGTTCGTGTATGATCCCACCACCGGACGCTGGGGCAATGTGGCCGGCGTCAACATTACGCTCGGCCTCCCGATCATCCGCGTATCCGTGGATCACGGCACGGCGTTCGGCCATGCGCATATGGGACTTGCCAATCCCGTCAGCCTGAAAAACTCCATCGAGTATGCATCTATCCTGGCGCAGCATAAGTGAGGTGCGTGAATGGAAAGATATTTTATCATCGCGGATGACTTTACCGGCTCCAATGACACCGGCGTGCAGCTCTCCCGCCGCGGCGTACGCACCAAGGTCGTGCTGGATCCCGCCTCTGTTCTGGACGACGGCCTCTCCTATGTGCTGGATACCGAAAGTCGGAACATGCCGGAGCACGAAGCCGGCGAAAAAGTTGCCGGACTTCTGAAAGATCTGGATCTTCAAGCATTTGACTGTGTGATCAAAAAGGTGGATTCCACCCTGCGCGGCAATATCGCCGACGAGGTCTTGGAGACCGACCGCAAATTCGGAAGCGAACTGATCCTGTTCATGCCTGCCCTTCCCGGCCTTGGCCGTACAACAGTAAACAGCATCCACCTTCTCAACGGCGTCCGGATCGGCGAGACTGAGCTGGCGAAAGATCCCCGCAAGCCTGTCCGGCTGGACAACATTGCCGAGATCCTGCGCAGCGTATATACTGAACCGGTCGGCATCCTGCCGCTGGAAATGATCCGGAGTGGCGCGATCTCCTTTGAAGGCAAGCGGCTCTGGGCCTGTGACGCCGTGACCGACCAGGATATGCGTGCGGTGGTCGCAGCAGGCAAGGCGACGGGAAAGCGTATTCTCTGGATAGGCACGGCGGCGATTGCCGACCGTATTCTGGAAGCCCTTCATCCTTCCTATCCGTCGCTCGCCGTCATCACAAGTGTCAGCGATGTTACGCGGAAGCAGCTTCACTTTGCCAGAGACAAGGGTCTGGCCATTCTGCAGGTCGATATTCCCGCGCTGCTGCGCGGGGAACCGGTCGCTCCCTATGTTGAGCTTGCTGTCTCAACGCTCCTGGAAGGCAAAGATCTTGCTCTTGTCTCTTCCGCCTCCTTTGCCAGAGAAGAGCTTGCCGCCTCCACCTCTGCAGGCGCGGCGTGCGGCATAAGTGGAGAGGACGTCGCTGAGTTTGCCTGTACCGCCGTCACGCGTCTGGCGGCCCAGATCCTCGATCGGGCACCTGTCTCCGGGCTTTATATGTGCGGAGGCGATACAGCGATCCACTTCTTCCGGGAAGTCGGAGCCGGCGGATCCGAAATCACCTCAGAACTGACGGTCGGCATCCCTGAGATGATCCTCACCGGCGGCCGTTTTGACGGCCTGAAAGTCATTACCAAAGCCGGCGCCTTTGGCACCGAAGACGTCATGCCCATGATCATGCGCAAGCTTGGTGAAGCAAGCGCAATCTGACCTCTTTGCACCGCCGGATCGCGGTATTTCTGGAACGAAATCAGAAAGGATTATAAACCACTAATGAAAGATCTTCGTACGTATTCGGAAAATGACCTTCGCTATCTGAAAATGCTTTCCCGGCAGTACCCCACCGTGCGCGCCGCCGGGACCGAGATCATCAACCTGCAGGCTATTCTGAATCTGCCTAAGGGCTGCGAACACTTTATCTCCGATGTCCACGGGGAGCATGAGGCCTTTCTGCATATTCTGAATTCCTGTTCCGGTGTGGTGCGGGAGCGGATGGACATCCTCTTTGCCAACACGGTTCCCAAAGCGGAGCTGGACCAGCTTGCCACGCTGATCTGCTATCCCGAAGAGAAGCTGGAGCTGCTCCTGCCTGCTATTGAAGATCCCAACGAGTGGTACCGGCTGACGCTTTATCGACTGATCCGGCTGGCCCGTCTGACCTCCGAGCGCTATTCCCGCTCGAAGATCCGCAAGGCGCTGCCCTCGGATTTCTCGTATATCATGGACGAGCTGCTCTTCACCGATGAGAAGGAGCCCGACAAGGCTGATTATTTTGAAAACATCATTGCTACGATCATCGAGATCGGCCAGGCGCCGGATATGATCGCCGCGTTCTGTGAGCTGATCAAGTGGGCTGCCGTCGATCATCTGCACCTCGTGGGCGACATTTTCGACCGCGGGCCGCGGGCGGATATCATCATGGACGCCCTGATGGACTACCACAGCGTGGATATCCAGTGGGGCAATCATGACATCCTGTGGATGGGCGCCGCCTCCGGCAGCCGCACGCTGGTAGCCACCGTGCTCGCCAATTCCATCCACTACAACAACCTGGAAGTCGTGGAGACAGGGTACGGCATCTCCCTGCGGCCGCTCTCCGTGTTTGCCAACGAGGTATACCGGAACTGCGATGTGTCGCGCTTTGCCGTCAAGCTGACTGGCGACGACGCTGCCAGCTACTCCGAGAAGGACAAGCTGCTCTCGGCGCGCATGCACAAGGCCATCACGGTCATCCTCTTCAAGTTGGAAGGCCAGAAGCTCCTGCGCCATCCGGAATACGGCATGGCTGACCGCCTCCTGCTGGACAAGATCGACTACGAGAACAAATGCATCACCATCGACGGCGTGACCTGGCCCCTGGCCGACACCGACTTTCCTACTGTCGATCCCTCCGACCCCTATGCCCTGACTCCCGAGGAGAGCGCTGTCATCTCCCAGCTCACCGATTCGTTCCGCCACAGTGAAAAGCTGCAGCGCCATGTGCGCTTCCTCTATTCCAAAGGCAGCCTGTACAAGATCTATAACGGCAATCTGCTGTTCCACGGCTGCATCCCGCTGGACATGAACGGTGAGTTCCTTTCGTTCCGCATGAACGGCGAAGAGCTGCGCGGCAAGGCTTTCCTCGATTTCGCCGACACCGCCGCCCGAAAAGCCTACTACTATAAGGAAGGCTCTCAAGACAGGATCCTGGGCGAGGATTTCCTGTGGTTCCTCTGGGCCGGACGCAACAGCCCGATCTTCGGCCGTGACCGCATGACCACGTTTGAGCGGCGCCTGATTGCCGACGAGGCGGCATGGAAAGAGCCGAAGAATCCCTATTACACGCTCTATGAGGATCCTGCGATCTGCGAAAAGATCCTGCGTGAATTCGGTCTGGAAGGCCAGCACTGCCACATCATCAACGGCCACGTGCCCGTTAAAGCGAAGAAAGGTGAGAGTCCCGTCAAGGGCGGCGGCAAGCTGATCGTCATCGACGGCGGATTCTGCAAGGCTTATCAGCCGACTTCCGGCATCGCCGGCTATACGCTGATCTATAATTCCCGCTGTTTCCGCATCGTCGCTCATCAGCCGTTCGTCGGCAGGGAGAAGGCGATACGGGACAACTTTGGGATCTCTCACTCCACCAACATTTTCGAGCGGCTGGAATCCCGCCAGAAAATCGAGGAGACCGACCTCGGCCGTGAGCTGCAGCAGCGGATCGCCGATCTGCGCGCGCTTCTGGAAGCCTACCGCGCCGGCGCCGTTCCCGAAGATCACAGCCGCAAGTGGTAAAAAACACTTGCAAGCGATCCGGATTTCGGTTAGTATAAACACGTTCAGGCTGGGGCTGTGGACATTCCGCAGCCCCGGTCCCTTCAGAACTGAAAACTGAGCTGCTTTGGCAGCATACAGGTGCCCGCGGCGGGATTTCCCGCCGGCGCGGGTGAAAAGGGAATCCGGTGAGAATCCGGAACGATGCCGTCACTGTGAACCGGAGCGCCATACAAAACACACTGGGAGACCGGGAAGGGTATGCGCGTGAAGAAGGAAGTCAGGAGACCTGCCTGTGTGCCGAAAGCGTCTGATCCGCGGTCCACGGATCTTCTTTCTGTCAGGTGCGCCCTCGCCGTGTCTCCGGCTCTTTGCCGGGGACGGCTGCTCGTGCATTCTCAGGATCTCCGGCCGCAGAAGCAGCCGGTTTTTCGTTCTGTTCTATCAGAACAACACAAAAAAGAAAGGATCCTGATCATGTCTGCAAAAACAAAGAAAGCCCTCATCGCCGTTGCCATCCTTCTGGTTCTGGTCGTTGGCGCGGTCCTCATCTTCAACCATTTTAAACCCGCTGCTGTCGCCGGCGGCAAGGAGATCTCTGTCCAGGTCGTCCATGGTGACGGCTCGAAAAAAGATTTTGATATCCGAACCGACGCAGAAAACCTCCGCGGAGCGCTGGAACAGGAATCCCTGATCGCTGGAAGTGAAAGCGACTATGGCCTGTATGTCGTGACCGTAGACGGTGAGACCGCAGATGAGGCTCAGCAGCAATGGTGGTGTTTTACCAAAGGCGGCGAAATGCTGATGACCGGCGTCGATGATACGATGATTGCCGATGGCGATGCCTACGAGATCACCCTCACAACAGGGTGGTAAGCTTTCTGTCAGGGAGCTTTGCATTCTATCCCTGATGGCGGCGCTGATCTTTGCCACAAAGGTCGCACTGGCAAGCCTGCCCAACATCAACGTCAATGCGGTTCTGATCATCCTGACGGTGATCTTTTTTGGCTGGAAATCGCTGTATACCGTGTATGTCTATGTGTTGCTTGAGGGCCTGGTCTTCGGTTTTCACATCTGGTGGATCGGCTATCTGTATGTCTGGGCTATCCTGGTCGTGGTCGCCATGCTGCTGCGCAGGAACGACTCTCCTCTGATCTGGGCTGTCGTTGCCGCTGTCTATGGATTGGTCTTTGGTCCGCTGATGTATCTGGAATATTTTGCTATCAATGGCGGCTGGGAGATGTTTTTCAGCATGTGGGTCGCCGGGATCCCTTACGACCTGGCCCACTGCGCCGGAAATTTTGTCGGCACACTGGTGCTGTATCGCCCGCTGTGCCGCGTGATGAACCGGCTTCTTTCCCGCCCGGCGCCGCCGGCGTGAAGCCGACTGCAGGAGAGGAACACAAATGGATAACGGTCTTTTTCATCTGTATTACGGGGACGGCAAGGGAAAGACTTCTTCAGCCGTCGGTCTTTCTGTGCGCGCTTTAGGACGAGGGAAGGCTGTAACATTCGTGCAGTTTCTGAAAGACGGTTTCAGCGGGGAGATCGAACCTCTTCGGCGTCTTGGCGCTGTCATTCTTTCCGGGCAGCCGGGAACTAAATTTGTGTTTCAGATGGACGACACCGAAAAAGCCGTTGTGAGGGATTGGAACGACCGCATTCTCCGGGAGGCAATGGAAACGCCCTGCGAACTTCTGGTGCTGGATGAGCTCTGCACAGCCCGGCAATTTGATCTTGTTGACAGAGATCTTGCCATGCAGGCGGTTCTGGAAAGGCCTGCTGAACGGGAGATCGTAATCACAGGCCGGGAGCCGGAACCATGGATGCTGGAAGCCGCAGACTATATTACAGATATGCGCTGTCGGCGCCATCCGTTCGACGCCGGAATTCCCGCACGCCCCGGCGTCGAGTTCTGAACGGGGAAAGCATTCCCGTCTTCCCGCGGAACGGCAGAAAAAAAGAGACCGCGGACCGATCCGTTCTGGTATCGGTCCGCGGTCTTTCTGTCGTGCGAAAATGTGCGGTCAGTTGCGGTTCAGCAGTTCCTGTACCTGCGCGCACTCCGGCATCGAGCGGATCGCGCCTTTTCTGGTGGTGACCAGATAGGCGGCCGCGTTTGCGAAGCGGAGCATCTCGACGAGCCGTTTTTTCTCCAGCCGGTCGATCCCGTTTTCCAGCACATCGTTGAGCACGCAGGCGCAGAAGGTATCGCCCGCGCCGGTGGTCTCGATGGTGCCGCCCAGCCGAAAGGCCGGCACAAACACGCGCTGGCCGCCGGAATAGCAGATGCTGCCGTCCGCGCCGGCGGTCACGTTCATCAGGCGGATATTGGGATAGTCTTTCTTCAGAATCTCCGCACCGCGGTCCAGATCCTTTTCGCCGGTCATGAACTCCAGTTCGTTGTCGGCGATCTTCAGGATATCGCAACGCTGGAGGCCCCAGGCGATCTGCTCTCTGGCTTCTTCCAGGCTGTGCCAGAGCGGCGGGCGGAGGTTCGGATCGAAGGAGATCAGCGCCCCTGCGTTCGCCGCCAGATTCACGGCCTTGCGCGTGGCCAGACTGACTTCGGGATGCGTCATGGAAAGCGTTCCAAAATGGAAGATTCTGGTGTCGTTCAGCAGTCCCGCGGGTAGTTCCTCAGCCCGCAGCATCATGTCCGCGCCCGGGTCGCGGTAAAAGGAAAAATCCCGGTCGCCGTTGGGGAACGTTTTCACGAAAGCCAGTGTCGTATGGACGCGCTCGTCCTCCAGCAGGTAGTCCATGCAGATCCCCGCGCTCTCCGTTACCTGGCGGAGCTGCGCGCCGAACATGTCTTTCCCCACTTTGCCCACAAAAGCCGTCCGTCTGCCGAGCTTCTGCAGCATGGCCAGGACGTTGCACGGGGCACCGCCGGGGTTGGCTTCCATCAGCGGATTCCCCTGCCCGCTCTGTCCGTTCTCGGTAAAGTCGATCAGAAGCTCACCGAGAGCAACCACATCAAACCGTTTTTCCATGTTTCAGTTCACCTCAAGATCGTACTTCTCCACATCGATCAGCACGCTGCCATCCGAGGAGAAGCTGACGGCGCCGGCATCCTCCGGCGTATACAGCACGAACGACGCGGCCTGCTCGCCGTCGTTGACGAAGAGCTCCAGGCTGTAGCGGTCCATGATCACGCGCAGCTTCAATTCCCCATTTTTCAGGTTGACCGGGAACTCCCGGACGTTGACAATGTCGTGGGGGAATCCGCTGTGGGTGCGGTCGACCTTTATGGTGCCGGTTTCCGGCCGGTAGCGGATGAAGGTAAAATGCTCGCCGTCTCTCGCCACATAAAGGCGGAACCACTTGTACATGTTGTTTTCATTGCCGGGGCGTACGGTCACCGTCATGTCGAGACAGCGGCCGGAAATGCCGCGCAGGCTCGTTTCACCGTTGATGAGCACATTGTGATAGTCGATCCGGATGCCGCGGCACTGCTCCAGTTCCCGCACAGGGTTCTGGAAGAGACGGCCGTTCTGCAGGCTCAGCTCACGCGGCAGTGTCATCTGGCCCATGAAGCGAAGATCCTGATTCTTACAGGCGGAAGTCTCCCAGTTCTGCATCCAGGCGATCATTACGCGCCGGCCGTCTTCCGTCAGCAGGGTCTGCGGCGCATAGAAATCCAAGCCGTAATCGATCGCCTGCACGTTCTCCCGGTTCAGGTGATGTGTTTTTTTATCAAAACGGCCGATCAGGCAGACGTTGGCGTTGCCGGGATGAAACTCCAGCCCGATGGCGGACATCTCCTGCGGGGAGACCAGCAGCACGTCCTTGCCGTCCAGGGGGAAGAAATCCGGGCACTCCCACATCCGGCCATACTGATTGTGGCAGGAGGAGAGCACACTGACATATTTCCAATGCCGCGCGTCGCGGCTCTGATACAGAAGGATCTCCCCGCTGCCGTCGGTGCAGCGGTTGCCGATCGCGGCATAGAAGGTGTTTCCCTCCCGCCAGATCTTCGGATCGCGAAAATCCTCCGTGCTGCCGCCCTCGGGGACCTGGGACCCGTCGATCACGGGATTGTCCTCGATCTTCTCGTAATCGACCCCGTCTCCGATGGCGATACACTGCGTCTGAAACGCTTCGATCCTGCCGTTGCGGCGGCGGACGTTGCGAACGCCGGTATACATCAGAAGGTGCCGTCCGTCGGGCAGCTCCACCGCGCTGCCGGAAAAACAGCCTCCGCGGTCATACTCGGTGTCCGGCGCAAGCGCCGCCGGCAGCCGTTCCCAGTGAATGAAGTCCCGTGTCTTCACATGGCCCCAGTGCATGGGGCCCCACTTGGTGTCGTAAGGGTAATACTGGAAAAACAGGTGGTACTCCCCTTTATAGGGCGCAAAGCCGTTCGGGTCGTTGATCCAGCCGATCCCGCCGGTCACATGGAATTTCGGCTGCTCCGAAACCGTATAGGGCAGATATTTTCTTTCAAAATCCCGTGCCTTTTGCAGCATTTTGCTGGTCATGACGGTTCCTCCATTCAAGTTCTGGCAGAGAGAAGGGCTTTCCGCAGAAAGCCCTTCTCTCTGCCCATCCGCAGGCGATGCGAATGGGGCGGGGCGCCGGGGTCAGGTTCCCCGCCCTCCAAGAGGAGGGCGGGGAAAGCAGAAAAGTGCGGAGAAAACAGTTTATTTCGCGATCAGAGCCGCGTCAGAAGAGGCATCCACGTACTTCTGGAAGATAGCCAGGAGCTGATCCAGCTTGTAGGCCTGCAGGTCAGCCTGGAACTGGTCCCACGAGGCGTCGGTGAAGCCGTCCATGATCGCGTTGGCACGGGCGGTCTCGATGCACTTGTCGATATCGGCAAGCAGGTTGGAGATCTCCTTGGTGTCGGCAGAGGACATCAGCACGTTGGGGAACACATACTTGGTGTGCATGTCAGGTGTGTAAATGTCCTTGATCCAGTCGAGGCGGTACTGAGCGTCATCCGGGCAGGTGACGTAAACACCGTAGTAGCTGTCGAGAACTGCGAGCGGACCGTCGACCATCTCGGCCTCACGGACCTCAACGGGAGAGTGGTCGCCCAGGTCGGCGTGCTGGAGCATGGGTTCGCCCTTGTCATTGGTGCCCATCACGAAAATATCGAAGCCGTCATCCTCGCCGTAGGTGCCCCAGTTGTTCTGCGGGGACTGGATGGGATCGTACATCTGGTCGAGCCAGGCGCAGATGAGGGCGGGGTTCTTGGCGTTGGCGGTCAGGACGGCGCCGCGGCCGCGGTCAAAGCCGGAGGTGAGGGAGCCGGTGTTGGGGGTAAGGTTCACGGTGTCAGCCTTCAGCATGGGCAGCGGAGCCCAGCCGGCGTTGCCGCTCTGGATGTCAGACATGGTCAGGCCGACAATGTTGGCGACGTCCCAGCTGAAGCAGACGCCGTAGCGGCCGCTCTTACCCTTGGCAACGTAGGTGGACCATTCCTGGGTAAAGGCGTCGGGGTCGAACAGATTCTCGGTGTAGAGCTTGTGGAGCCATTCCACACCATCGCGCCAGCCCTGCGTGGTGGCAGCGCAGATGACCTGCTTGTCATCGGTGATGACGATGTGACGCCAGTCGTCAGGATCGCCGTAGCCCTCGCCGAAGCCGTTGCAGAGCACACGGCAGTCCTCATTGCCGCCGTTTACAATGCAAGCCAGGGGGATGATGTCGCCGTCGGTGTTGAATTCCGCCTTCAGCGCATCGGCGTTGTCGCGGAAGGCGATCAGCACCTGCTCGAACTCATCAACGGTCTTGGGCATGTCGAGGCCCAGGAAGTTCAGCCACGCGGTGTTGATGAAAGGCATGTTGCCGATGGTCTGGATGGCAGTCTTGCCGACGCCCAGCTGCTCGATCCAGGGCAGCGTCCAGATGTGGCCGTTCTCATCCATGCACATGTCCTTGTATTCGGGAGCCTGCTCAAAGACCTTGCACAGGTTCGGCATGATCTCCGGGTTGATGTAGTCTTCCAGCGGGATGATGACGCCCTGCTTGGCATACTTCAGGATATCGGCGTCACCGAGACCGGCAGGGGAAATGAACTCAGGCAGAGTCTTGATGTTGGCCATCTCAAGTGCGATCTTGTCGCCCCACTGGTCGCCCTGGATGGCCTTCCAGTTGATGTGGACGTTGGTCTTCTCCTCAAGACGCTTGTAGATGGTGCGGTTGTTGGGCTCAGATTCGGTATTGGCAGGGAATCTGGTCAGGCCGGAGATCTCAGCCTTTTCGGCCAGGGGGAAGGTGTAGCCGCCCTCGGGCACTTCCGCCGCCGGGGCGGCAGCAGTGCCTCCTTTGGATCCGCCACAGCCTGCCAGCAGGCCCACGACCATGACCAAGGCCATGACGAGCGCAAGGATCTTGCTCATTTTGCTCATGTTTTTTCTCCTTTTCATTTTTAAGAATTAACAGGGATTACTCCTGTGGAGTACCGATCAGCCTTTGACGGCGCCGGCCATAATGCCGTTGTCAAAGTACTTCTGGAAGAAGGGGTACATGATCATCAGGGGCAGCGAGGAAATGATGATGGTCGCGTACTTCAGCAGCTCG
>JAEEGH010005893.1_pt1 | contig 30420 bp, 27 predicted proteins | sample 9134181 | NCBI WGS metagenome assembly JAEEGH01 (sample SAMN16246544, study PRJNA631951) | gut metagenome | biome: gut microbiome; feature: rumen; material: DP-attached | host: Bos | place: Iran: Karaj | collected 2018-10
TCACCAAGATGCAGGGTTGTGGCAACGACTACGTTTATATTGACGGGGGCAGGGAGCATGTTCCTTCAGATAAGAAATCCGAGCTTGCTATAAGGGTTTCAGACAGGCATTTCGGGATTGGTTCCGACGGGCTGATTTTCATAAATCCTGTTGATGATCCGGATGTGGATTTTGAGATGGAAATGTACAACGCCGACGGTTCAAGATCTGAGATGTGCGGAAACGGAATCAGGTGCGTTGCCAAGTATGTCTATGACCACAGACTTACTGATAAGAAGAAACTTACTATTGTGAGTGCCGGAAAAAAGAAATATATCGATCTAACTGTTGGGGCTGATGATCTTGTGACAATGGTTCGCGTGGACATGGGCGCACCAATATTAAAGCCATCTGATGTACCGGTTGTGTTTGATGGGGACAGATGCGTAGATGCGCCAATTACTGCTGCCGGCAGACAATGGCATATGACCTGCGTATCCATGGGCAATCCCCATGCAGTAGTGTTCCTGCCTGATGATATGGATCTTGATACATTTGATATAGAAAAGATCGGACCATGCTTTGAGAATCACGAGCTATTCCCCAACCGCACAAATACTGAATTTGTTAAGGTTGACGACCGTGGCAATGTCCACATGAGAGTCTGGGAGCGTGGAACCGGTGAGACCCTCGCCTGCGGCACCGGTTGCTGCGCCACCACCGTGGCCTGCATCCTTAACGGCCACACCGACAGCCGTGTAAACGTCCACGTTCTTGGCGGCATCGTCACCTGTTCCTGGGACGGTGATGCTTCATCTCCCGTTATTATGGAGGGCCCGGCAACTACAGTGTTTGAGGGGTCTATTGAGGTGTGACATTGAGCCGTTAAATATACATCACAAAAAACCTGCCTAGGATCAGCGATTGTAATGATCATTGTTCCAGGCAGGTTTTATAACTTACTTCCCGCACTCACGTGCCACAATATATATTCTCTCACTGTCTTCATCAGGATCTTCATGGGTATCCACATCAATCGCTTTGACGAATGTAAGTCCAGCTTTTTCTACGAAAGCCTTCATCTCATCCAATGTATATCCCCTCTGGAAATGAGTCTCCACTGAGCGGCGGAAGATTTCTTCATCTTCGCTGCATCTTGCGAAGATTGTCAGGTCATATTCATTGATATGCTCATCTTCATGATAATAGTTGTCCCAGATGAAGCTGCAGTCCTCGCGGTTCTCTGCAATTGTTGCATCGCCGATCACATCCCTGTACTTGTGAAGTGTGTTGAAATCAAAGATAAAGACTCCGCCTGGATATAGGAAATTATTCACAAGCTTAAAGGTCTCAATCACTTCATCATCTTCAAGAATATAGTTGATGCTGTCGCAGACACTTACAATGGTTCCAGTAGTGCAGTACAGATCAAGCTCTCTCATATCCTGCTCAAGATACATGATGTTGTAACCTTCAGAGGCGCATTTCATCCTGGCAAGATTAAGCATCTCAGGGGAAAGATCAATTCCCATAATGTCATAGCCAAGCCTGTACATAACCTGTGTAAAGCTTCCTGTACCGCAGCCGAGCTCGACTACAAGATTTCTTTCTTCTGCAAGGGCTTCGCTTGAATCTTCTGCTGTATCATATGCATCAGGTTCTCCCGAAAGCTCTTTGGTACCCTGGGCACTGTCACGTACCGGCTTGGAAATGCCATACTCCTCGATAAGTCCTGCAATAAAATTACCCCATACTTCGTATGGGGTCTCATCCATGAATGTGTCATATACTGCTGCAAAATCTGTATATGCTTCCATTTAAAATCTCCTGTATGTGGCATAACGCCCCTGCCATTTATAAAACGTCAGCCTGTGATTCCAAACCATGCTCCAAAGCCAAGAGCACAAACAACACTTACGATTACAGCTGCCAGAACGATTCCACAAACTACTGCGGAAACAGTCTTTTTGAAATCCATATCAAGAATACTTGCTGCAAGTGTTCCTGTCCAAGCGCCTGTTCCGGGAAGCGGAATTCCTACAAAGAGCATAAGTGCTACGAAAAGTCCCTGTCCTGCTTTTGCCTGAAGTTTCTGTCCGCCCTTTTCACCTTTTGTAAGGCAGAAGGTGAAGAATCCGCCGATTACCGGCTTGTCTTTTCCCCACTCAAGAACCTTTCTTGCAAAGAAATAAATAAGGGGCACGGGAATCATGTTTCCGATTGCGATGAGAATGTATCCCACAACCAGGTTGAAACCAGTTCCAGTATGTGAAAAAGCATAAGCAAAAGGGATTGCTCCTCTAAGCTCGATAAGCGGAACCATTGAAACAATGAAAACCGTGATGTACTGTCCAATCAGTGACTCTTTGAAAAATGCTAACATATTAACTCCTTAAAAAACTCTATTAACAACAACCCCGTTATTATAATGGGTAGTTGAAATAAAATCAAATTATTTCCTTTAAGGCGGCCACAAGGGCATCCATCTCCTCGTCCGTACCTATGGAAATGCGCATGTACTCTTTGATTCTCGGAGAATCCCAGCGCCTTACGATTATTCCTCTTTTCCGGAGTTCGTCAAATATCTCTTTTCCGGACTTGTCAGGATGCCTGGCAAATACAAAATTGGTGCTGGAATCTGCAAATTCAAAGCCCAGCTCCCGAAGCTTTTTTGAAACTCTTTCTCTTGTGGTAATGACCATCTGCCTTGTTTTGTCAAAGTACTCCCGGTCAGCCATGGCCAGTGCGCCAAGTGTCAGCGTTGGAATATTCATTGTGTATGAGTTAAAAGAGAACTTCACGTCCTGAAGGTATTTGATAAGTTTGGGGCATCCAAATGCAAAGCCAATCCTCATACCTGCCATGGACCTGGATTTTGAGAAGGTCTGAACCACCATGAGGTTGTCATATTTATCAATAAGAGGAAGCGCTGACTGTCCACCAAAATCAACGTATGCTTCGTCGACAATCACTACGACGTCAGGATTTCTTTTAACAACTTCTTCTATATCAGAAAGTGGAAGTTCAACTCCCGTTGGAGCATTGGGATTTGCGATGACAACGCCTCCGTTTGGCCTGAAATAATCAGAAGGAGTAATGGTGAAATCTTCATTTAGAGGAATCTTCTCGTAGGGAATCCTGTAAAGCTGCGCCCATACGTCATAAAAGGAGTAAGTGATATCCGGGAAAAGAATTGGCTTGTCAGAATTAAAGAACGTCAGAAATGCCATAGCAAGCACGTCATCAGAACCAACTCCAACAAATATCTTGTCGCTGCTTACGCCGTAAAAATCCGAGATTGCATCAACAAGCACACTGCAATTGGGATCCGGGTACTTGCGAAAATCAGACGGATCCATCTCTTTGAGTGCCTTCTCCACTGCAGGAGCAGGGGGATATGGATTCTCATTGGTGTTAAGCTTGATTATGTTTTTGATCTTGGGCTGCTCACCCGGTGTATAGGGGATAACTTTTCTTACATTTTCTTCCCAGCTCATATTCACTCCTGTTTCTGTAAAAACGTCGTTTTCATGCAATTACTGTAAATTATACGGACAGATGTAATCAAAATCAAGATGTCTGAAGCCGGCTGGAATTATCTGAATATTCAGTCTTTTGGTTTTGCTATAAGGATGCATGGTAAAAGAGCCGATAAAGAATATAACAGCTATGGAAAGCATGGATCTTCAGGGACGAGTTACTTCAACGCGATGAAGGTCCATTTTTGCGCCCTAAAATAGCCGCACTTTGACAAGATGTGTACTGTGCGTACAGAAATAAAATTAAACACATCATAGTGCATGCGGGCCATTATGGACTCCTTCGCACCTATAGGAGGTACCATGAAAATTGCGCAAAGTAACGTAAACCTTGTCTCCTCAAACAAATATTACGAGGAGAACAGAGTCTCAGTTCAAAGCGGGACAATTACCCGGAGTTCTTTTCTTGAGAGTCTGCAGAATCAGGAAAAGAAACTTGACACTGTTGAACTGAGCACCAAAAACGATGTGGGAATGGAAGATGATGCTCTTACGAGCGAAGCCTACACATCTTTCAAGCCTGCAAAGACCGAGTATCTGAGCACCTATGAGTCCACGCTGGAGGACCAGTTCGCAGAGCTTAGGGCAACTCTCCTGGAGAGGATAATGAAGCTTCTGCAGATCCTTGGAGGTGACGGACAGTCAAAAGGATACAGACAGACACTGACAAACACAGCAAATATGCTAACATCGAATTCGTTTGTAAAAGTGACGACTGTATCAGTGACTCACATCCAGACCGAGGAGACGACCTTCAGCGGAACAGGAACCGCACTTACAGAGGACGGAAGAGCTATCGACTTTGGAGTTACATTCTCCATGTCAAAAAGACTTACCCAATATGCCGGCATGAGTATTGCCAGCGCTGTAAGTATGATTGATCCCCTCGTGATCAATGTCAGCTCAGATATCACCAGTATCAGCGACCAGTCATTCTTCTTTGATCTCGACTGTGACGGCAAAGAAGAAAAGATCTCAAACCTTGGATCCGGCTCTGGTTTTCTTGCCCTTGACCTTAACGGGGACGGCAAGATAGGAGATGGCTCCGAACTGTTTGGCACAAAGAGCGGAAACGGGTTTAAAGATCTTTCAACTTATGACAAAGATGGCAATGGCTGGATTGATGAAAACGACGAGATCTATGAGAAGCTGCAGATTTGGCTTAGAAATGAGGATGGAACGGACAGACTCCTTAGCTTGAAGGAAGCAGATGTCGGGGCAATCTATCTTGGTAACGCTAAGACTTCAATGTCCCATCACAACTCCCAGTTCCTCATGGCAGCTATGACAAGATCCTCCGGGATCTTCCTAAGAGAAAGCGGAGGTGTGGGAACTGTGCAGCAGGTTGATCTTGCTGCGATCTAAAAAAGTATAAAGCAGGCCATTAGGCACAAATAAAACCTGCCTGGAACAGCAATTGATTGTTTGCTGTTTCCGGCAGGTTTTTACCCTCATATATTATTCCTGTATATCCCTCTCCCTGACGCCATTAACCTCACCGCTAAGGAAGTGTCTTCTGCAAACTGATACGTAGGATTCGTTGCCTCCCATCATGATCTGCTCGCCATTGCGGACAATCTTGCCGTTTGATACTCTGGCGTTGAAATGGGCTCTTCGTCCGCACCAGCAGACAGTTGGAACTTCTTCGATATAATTGGCGATCTCCATAAGCCTCTTGGAGCCTGTGAATAAGTGGCTTGTAAAATCTGTGCGAAGGCCATAGCAGATAACCGGAAGGTCATATCTGTCCACAACCTCAGCAAGCAGGTCCACCTGCTCTTCTGTCAGGAACTGTGCTTCATCTACGAGGACACAGTCAAGCTTCTTCCATGCATCTGACTTCTTGGTGAACCATTCATTCTGAACCTCATCAAGGAAATCCTCAACAAATATGCAATCACCGGAGAGTCCCATTCTGGACTTAACAACCTTCTCTCCGTCCCTGTCCTCAGTCTTTGGCTTAAGCAGAATGCAGTTCTGCCCTTTTTCGATGTAGTTGTAGCGCACCATCAGCGCATTGGCGGTCTTGGAGCTTCCCATGGCTCCATACCTGAAGTAAAGCTTACCCATTTGTAATCCCCCTATTTATCATGATACCTTTCCAGGTATCGTTTTATCATTCATTCCCCTGAAGAAGCACAAGCTTGTTGTAAGGAATCTCGATGTCCTCTTCCTTAAATCTCTGCATTACATTTACAAGGCACTCAGAGCAGGTCCTTGGATTGTCCCTGAAATCCTCAGTCTCCACCAGTGCCTGGAGTGTTACACCACTATCATCACAGCTCTTACACAGTACAACCGGCCTTGGTCCGAAATGCTTAGGATGTGATGAAATAACTGTGGCCATAAGGTCCATTGCCTTCTCCATATCTGTTCCATATGCCACAGAAACCCTTATAGGATAGGAAAAAGACTTCTCCTGTGTATAGTTCACGATCGTAGAAGATCCCACAATTGAATTGGGAATATAAATGATCTCATTCTGATAAGTCTTGATCACAGTATGCCTTAATGAAATATTCTCGACAAACCCAGGCTCATAGTTATCAATCTTGATCCTGTCACCCATATCAAAGGGCCTTGAATGTGATGCAGACATAGCTATACCGGAAAAGACATTTGCAAGAGTTGACTGTGCTGCAAGACCAAGTACCACAGCAGCAATTCCCGAAGATGCAACGGCAGTCTCCCAGGTCTTGGTAAATGCCGGTACTCCGCTGAGTGCTGTAAGTGCAGCGATTGCCCAAACAAACGCAATAATTATGCCCTTAAGGAACATCAGATGAAGCTTGCCCCTTAGCATCTGCTTACTCAGGAACTTATTTATAAGAATATTCAGAAAATACGCAGCCACAAAAGGCACAACGTATTTAAGAAAAAAGAATCCAACGTCCTTCATACACTACCTCCCAAAACAAAGGTAGTATACCATATATCACTCCTCGATGTCATCCATCTCATCAAAGGCTATGACCGAGTCAACGATGTCCTCAAAGTCTTCCCTGAGCTCCTCAAGAGTATCTCCCTCATATGTATAGATGTGGTCGTCAATCTTAACTTCCCCGGTGTAATAATCGCACTTCTTATCATAATTTACTGTGCCAACATATCCTTCATACTCAAAGTTTTCCAATTTCTCCATTTCACGCCTCCAACGCCTAAATCAAATATGAAACCCTGCAAACAAACGCCCGACTCGCCATGAGCCGGGCAAATGATCTTTTTACTTATTCTCTTAAATTTCCCTTGTTGACTCACCCACAACGAGTTCGCCCGGAAATACTATATGCTTGTGTCCACTCTCTTTGTCTATTATGGAAAAGAGAAGGTCCATTCCCTTTTTGGATATCTCCATCATAGGCTGCTTGAGAGTCGTAAGTCTTGGTACACAATACTCAGCGATCTCCTGTCCGTCGTAGCCTGCTACGCTCACGTCATTAGGAACATTTATCCCTGCATCTGAAAGAGCTCTGAGAGCGCCAACTGCAAGCACATCAGAGATGCAGTAAATCGCAGTAAACTTCTCCCCGGATTCAATAAGTGCCTTCGTGGTAGCATAACCGTTTCCAAAAGTATAAATTCTTCTGTCAACGTATCTTATAAGATTCTCATCCACCTCAAGTCCATGCTTTTTAAGAGCATCCAAGTAGCCCTTTAAACGAAGCTGAACAATTGAAGGAGTATCGCTTCCTTCTGTCAGTATAGCTATTCTCTTATGGCCAAGCCCTATCAGGTACTCAACCATTTTGAAGCTCTCTTTTTCATCGTCGACAGATACTGTGGAATACTCATTCCTGCTAAGATCATCAGCAATATCTGAACCAATTGTCGCAAACACGACAGGAACATTAAGCTGCTTGATCTTGTCAGCCGAGTGTCTTGCGGATCCGCCCATAAAAATGATGCCACGAAGTCTCTTTTCCTTTTCAAGCTCCAGGGCAACATCTACCTCGTCCTCATAGGCCTCAACATGCCTTATGACAAGGGCGTATTTTCTCTCTTCAACCTCTTTCTCAACAACCTCGATCATAGGTGCAAAGAAAGGATTGGTGATACCTTTCACAAGAACAGCTATGCACTTGGCGTCTGTCCTTTTAAGATTTCTTGCACTGTTATTCGGGATATATCCGGTCTCCTTTATAACAGCCATTATTCTCTTTTTGGTCTCAGGATTGATATCCGAGTGATTATTGATAGCCCGGGATACGGTGCTGACTCCAACACCGCATCTCCTGGCGATCTCGACTATAGTTATTTCTGACATAACAACCTGCCAAACAAATTTTTATCCTCAGCGAAGTCTTCTGTAGATCCTCGCAAAGTCGTGCATCTTAGCACAAAGCGAAGGACTGAGGGCATCCTTCTTCATTCTCCATACCCAGTTTCCACCAAGGGTTGAAGGAGTGTTGATCCTTGCATATCCGGGAAGCTCCAGATAATCCTGCATAGGAATTATAACAGTATCTGAGACGCTTGCAAAGCTTGCTCTGATAGTTGCCCAGACAGCATCCTTGGCTGTCTTTATTCCAAGATACTCTTTTGCAAATTTCTTGTCGTCCTTAGGAAGCTGATCAAACCAGTTCCTTGTGGTATCGTTGTCGTGGGTTCCGGTGTAAACGATGCAGTTCTTCACATAGTTGTGAGGAAGGTAATCGCTCTCTTCCCTGGAATCAAAGGCAAACTGCAATATCTTCATTCCGGGATATCCGGTCTTTTTAACAAGCTTGATAACTGAAGGCGTCAGGAATCCAAGATCCTCTGCGATAACCTTCTTCTCCCCAAGCTCTTTCTTCATAGTCTCGAAAAGACCTATTCCCGGTCCCTTTCTCCACTCTCCGGTCTCAGCCGTAGGACTTCCATATGGTATTGCGTAATACTCATCAAATCCTCTGAAGTGATCTATCCTAATAACGTCATAGAGCTTGTAGCAGTATCCGATTCTCTTCATCCACCACTTGTAGCCTGTCTGTTCATGGTACTCCCACTTGTACAGAGGATTTCCCCAGAGCTGGCCTGTTGCAGAAAATGCATCAGGAGGACATCCGGCCACATCAATGGGATCATTGTTTTTATCCAGCTGGAAGAGCTCAGGATTTGCCCATGTATCAGCGCTGTCAAAGGCAACGTAGATCGGAATATCACCGATTATCTCGATTCCGTTGTCGTTTGCATATGCCTTGAGTTTAGTCCACTGTTTTGTAAAAAGGAACTGCAGGAAGCTGTAAAAATCTATTTCAGTAGCATATTTCTGTTTTGCCTGCTTAAGGGCTGCAGGTTTGCGAAGTCTTAGATCCTTCTCCCAGGTATTCCAGCTTCTTCCGCCATTGACATTCTTAAGAGCCATGAAAAGAGAATAATCAGCAAGCCAGTCATTGTCCTTCTTTTTCTTGAAAGCTTCAAATTCCTTTTTTATCTTTGCTGCATCCTTGGCCTTATCCATGTTGTCATAGGCATTCTTAAGAAGCACGAACCTGGACTTATACATCTTCTCATAGTCGATGTACTCCTCAGATCCACCGAAGTCGCACTTGTCAGCCATCTCTTTTGTCAAAAAACCTTCTTCAATGAGCGTAGTTATATCAATAAAATAAGGGTTTCCTGCAAATGTTGAAAATGACTGATACGGAGAATCACCGTAGCTTGTTGGTCCCAAAGGAAGTATCTGCCAGTAGCTCTGGCCGGACTCTTTTAAAAAGTCCACGAACTCGTAAGCCTCTTTTGAGAAAGTACCTATTCCATACTCAGATGAAAGGGAAAAAATTGGAAGCAGTACTCCACATTTTCTTCCGGTTTTTGCATTAGTTTTAGCCATGTCGTCCTCTTTCCTTTTCTTTAGTATCTTTTTAACTCTGCTGTTCATCAAAAACGTTTTTCTGAATACCCCAGATAAGGTTTCTCCACTGTTCAAGCTGCGCTGTGGTCATGAAACCATTGGAAGTTCCCATGTATCCAATTTTGTAAGAAGCAAACAAAAGCGCATTCTTGATGGCATTTACACTGTCTCCGTTCTCCATGTAATAGTGAAGGAAGCATGCAAACAGCGCATTTCCTGCTCCGATTGTATTAACAACTTCATTGGTCTTGACAGTCTTATAGTGAACCCTTAGGTCTTTTGTCCTGTCATAAAGAATAAGTCCTTCGCTGCCCTGACCAAGTATGATGATCTCTGTGTTGTAAGTTCCTGCAATACGCTCAATAAAGTCATATGGATCCTCTGTGAGCGTATCATCACTAAAGTATAGCACCTTCGCAGGCTCAAGGAAGTCTGTATTGTACTTTTCCTTCTCAGGCTTGTAGCTTCTGATGTTAACCGCTATAGGCTTATTATGCTCTTTTGCTGCCTTTGCAAAAGGTCTGCAGAAATTGGCATTTGCGAGCACCATCATGTCGCAGCTTTCAGCTATTGGCGCAACCATGGACATGTCGTAAACATTGTCACGAAGATCCTTAAGATCCTCAAAGATCTGCTGTTTTCTGTCCCTGTCATAAAGCACAACTTCAGTTGGCGTCTCATCCATCTGCGGAACAATATATTCCGTGGAAAGAGTGATCTTCCTGTCAGGAGGATTGATCATGCCAAGGTCCTGATTCCTGCCAACAATAGACATAAAGCACACCTCGTCTCCCAGCCACTTAAGAGCCAGGGACTCATTGTAGGCGTCACCACCCATGGCAGTGAAAATAGAATCCGGCACACTGGTAAGAGGTGCATAGCTCACCGGGATCCGGTCCACTCTTACGATGGTCTCAATCTGTGTTACACCAGCTACTAAGAACTTGCTCATATCAGCCTCCTTACTTACATAGTCATGGTCTGGACCATGTCAATATACTCGTTAGCTTCCTCCAAAAACAGATCCGCCCTGAAATTCTCTGATACCACCTGCTTTTGGATCAATCCATTAATGGTAAAGTCCAGAATAATACCGACCTTCTCGTAGTCGATTCCCGGCTGGAATGCGGTAATATCTGCTCTCTCCCTCAGCGTCTGCATAATTCTCTGATATTTCTCGCGCCTTTCAACAATCTCTGAAAGTGCCTCTATATCAGTTTCCTCATCTGCCTTATTCAAAAATAAAAATATATATGGATACTGTGACATTGAATCTGCCATAGAAGTTACAATCTGCTTATAGACATCGTAATACCCGTTATCGTCCTTCTCCACATTTCTTGTAAGGTCAAGTGTTACAAGTCTTGTGGCATAGTCATAGAGGAACGAATAAAGGCCAATCTTGCTCTCGAAGTAATGAAACAATAGTCCCTTGGAAATCCCCGCATCCTTAACGATCTCATCAGTGCTGGCATGCTTGTAGCCATACTGGGAAAAGACCTTTAGCGATGCATTTATCATTCTGTCCTGCTTTTCTTTCTTAAGTTCCCAAAACCTTTCGTTCATTGAAAGTCCTCGATCGAGTTTATTGACCACATCAGTCTAGACTTAGTTTATCATTTATAATACGCCACATCAAACGATTTTGTGATATTTATCAAAATTTAATACTCAGGTCTTTTATTTAAAAAAAAAATGTATTAGAATTTAGATAACCGTTTGAAATAGGAGGGGCTTAAGATGGCCAAAAAGAATGTATTTGGGAAGTTAATTTTATTCTGTGCCGCAGCAGGCGCTGCAGCTGCAGGGGCATATTACTACCTCAGCAAAAGGGAAGAAGAGATCGCAGACAGCTTTGATGATGATGATTTTGATGATTTCGATGACTTTGACGACGACGACGATCTGACAACAGATTCCAAATTCGGTTCTCGCAAATACGTTGACATCACAGCTGGTTCATCAGATTCAGAGCCCGAAAAAGAAGAGGAAAAAGCTCCTGTAGAAGAAGTCAAGGAAGAGCCTAAGAAAGAAGAAGCAAAGGAAGCTGATTCCGAAGAGTTCTTCGACGACGAAGATGACGATTGATCGTCAACATAACCTGACATAATAAATCCCTTACAGATTCATTTCTGTAAGGGATTTTTTTTATCATGTTTTTTATTGTTCAGCAAGCATTTCCTTCAGGACTCTTGCCTTATCCTTTATTCTGCTGTTAGCAGAGCGGCTCACCAGAATCTCGCCAATCATTTTGCTTGCAAGATCCCTTTGGTCTGTTTCAACCGCAAGAGCAGCCATAAGATAATCGAGAGTTGAAGGATCCATTCCGGCTATAGGGAACTCCTCAGTCTGTCTGGCCATAGCAAAGCCGTCAAGAGCATTTTTCAAAAGCTCTTTTTCCTGAGCATCATTCTCTGCCACCTTGCTATCATAATCCTCATCCTCCGGGTCAAGTCTCTGGGTCTCACCTCTTACAACCCAGGCTGACTTAAGGCATATATAAGCCTTCTCGGAGTTCTTGGCCTTTTTGACAACAGCATTGGCAAGAGCTAGCTGATAGAGCTTCTTGGCATAATCGTAGCTGTATATCGGCTCCTTATTGTCTTCATGCAGGTAATTCATGCAGATCTTAACTCTGATATCATCGATCTGATACTTATTGAGGTTAGGGAAATACCTGCCAAGAGCAGCATATCCGCAGTGAGGGCATGCAATGACATCATACTTATTCTGGTCAAGCTCATCGTAATCAGGCCGCAGGTCAATATCCACATTTTTCATTCTGACCTTACCGGTTCTTACTGTCTTGGCATCAAAATCAGAATCGCACACCGGGCATTTGTATTTCTTGTCAAAGAGATAATCCTCCTCATTAACAAGCTGAAGTTTTCTCTTCGGTGGTTCCTTTTTTACTTTTACTTCCTTTTTTCTCGGATCTTCAAAAAGATTCTCACCGGTAATATTTCCCAGTCCCAGTTTTTCTAACCCCGAAAAAATACCTGCCATATACTTACCTCTCTGCTTTGTACAAAACTTAGTTTTTAGGTAGCACAAAAGAGCTCTTAAGTGACACTATTCTGTTAAATACCGGTGCTCCTTCTTTGGAATCCTTGCAGTCCACACAGAAGAACCCGTTTCTAACAAACTGGAATTTCTCATAGGCTTTTGCCTCTCCAAGTTCAGGCTCAAGCTTGGCATTTTTGATCACAGTGATGGAGTTGGGATTGAGGTTAAGTGAACCGTCTTCCTCGTTGTATACACCCTTTTCTTCATCAATTATGTTCTCGTAAAGTCTTACCTCTGCTGTAACTGCTTCCTTGGCAGCGACCCAGTGGATTGTTCCCTTTACTTTTCTTCCATCAGCACTGTCTCCGCCCTTTGTCTGTGGGTCGTAAGTGCAGTGGATCTCAGTGATATTTCCGTTTTCGTCCTTTTCAAATCCTGTGCAGGTTACAAAGTAAGCATTCATAAGTCTTACTTCGTTGCCCGGGAAAAGTCTGAAGTACTTCTTAGGTGGCTCTTCCATGAAGTCTTCACGCTCGATGTAAAGCTCTTTTCCAAAAGGAATCTTTCTTGTTCCCATTTCAGGAACTTCCTTATTGTTCTCAATCTCAAGGTACTCGGTCTGTCCCTCAGGATAGTTGTCGATAATGAGCTTGACAGGATCAAGAATTGCCAGCATTCTCTTGGCCTTCCGCTTAAGATCCTCTCTGATGCAGTACTCAAGCATTGCATACTCTGCCGTGGACTGAGCCTTGCTTATACCGCACATGTCAACAAACATCTTGATGGACTCAGGTGTAAAGCCTCTTCTTCTAAGAGAAGCTATGGTAACAAGTCTTGGATCGTCCCATCCATCTACTATTCCATCTTCAACAAGTCTCTTAATGTATCTCTTACCTGTTACCACATTGTTGAGATACATCTTGGCAAACTCAATCTGACGAGGAGGGTTCTGGTACTCGCACTCTGTCTTCACCCAGTCATAAAGAGGTCTGTGGTCCTCAAACTCAAGTGTGCAGAGAGAATGTGTGATTCCCTCAATAGCATCCTCAATAGGATGAGCAAAATCGTACATAGGATAGATACACCACTTGTCGCCGCATCTTGCATGGGACATGTGTGCAACTCTGTAGATGATAGGATCTCTCATGTTGATATTAGGAGATGCCATATCAATCTTGGCGCGAAGGGTCATTGCTCCGTCCGGAACGCTGCCGCTCTTCATCTCCTCGAACAGGCGAAGGTTCTCTTCAACGCTTCTGTTTCTGTTGGGATCCTCTTTGCCGGGTTCTGTGAGTGTTCCTCTATACTCACGCATTTCCTCAGCTGTAAGTTCTGAAATATATGCCTTGCCCTTCTTAATGAGTTTGACAGCATCCTCATACATCTGATCAAAATAATCTGATGCATAGAAAAGTCTGTCCTCATAGTCAGCGCCAAGCCACTTAACATCTTCGATGATCGCATCCATGAACTCGGACTTTTCCTTGGTAGGATTGGTGTCATCGAATCTCATGTTAAACTTGCCATTATACTCTTTGGCCATGCCGTAGTTAAGGAGTATGCTCTTGGCATGTCCTATATGCAAAAACCCGTTAGGCTCGGGAGGAAAACGAGTATGTACGTGATCGTAAACTCCCTCCTTCAGGTCTTTGTCGATAGCCTGCTCGATAAAATGTCTTCCGTTTGCGTTTGTTAATTCTTCTGCCATTACTCTTATAAAACCAACTTTCTATTAAAATGTTTACATTTCATTGTACCACATCAGCCCTTGTTATACACATACTTTTCCTCAAAGGCTGCACGTCGCAGGGGCTTGTCGTAATAATAGCCCTGAATGTACTTGACTCCCATATCCTTTAAAGCATCCATCTGGGCCTTGGTCTCAACGCCTTCTATGCAGATTTCTGCCCCGATGGCATTGCCCATATCAACCATCGACCTTACAAACGCCTTCGAATACTCGTCATCCGCTATGTCTTTTACAAAATCCTTGTCTACCTTGATTATGTCAAAAGGCAGAGCCTTTAAGCTGCTAAGAGCTGAGTATCCTGTTCCGAAATCGTCCATGGCAAGCCTTATACCCATATCCTTAATGGCAAGAAGTGTCTGCTTGGTTCTTGCAAGGTCGTTTATTGCAAGCCTCTCTGTGATCTCCAGAATGAGGTTTTCAGGCTTAAGATTATTTTCTTCCAAGCAGCTTTTGATGATATCAAGGATATCATTCTGCATTATCTGGACAACCGAAATGTTCACGCCAATAGCAAAATCTGTGTCCCCGGCTTCATTCCACTGTCTGCAGCACTCACACGCCCTTTTAAGCACATGGTTGCCGATCGGAGTGATCAGCCCCAGGTACTCTGCAAGGGGGATAAACTCATCCGGACTAAGGAATCCCAGAGAGTTACTGTTCCATCTAACCAGAGCCTCAGCCCCAAGGTGTTTAAGCTTGCCTTTTCCGTCCTTAACGGGTGTTGTGAAGATGGGCTGGAAGTAAACCTCAAACTCATCCACTTTCTTGTTAATTGCGGTATACATGTTCTTCTCAAGATCCATTCTGTGAATGTTTGATGAGTCGATGTTGTCCGAATACTCTGCTATTCTGTTCTTTCCGGACTTCTTGGCCTCATACATGGCCACATCAGATTTTCTGATGAGCTCAGCCACGTTGTCACCATGTTCAGGGAATCTCACCATACCCATACTCATAGTGCAGTAATAGTCCGAATCCTTCAGATACCATGGCGTAGCAAAAGCGTCCTTGATCTCCTCTATGATCTTATCCATCCTGTAATAGCTGTCAGGAGGAACGATAATTACAAATTCGTCGCCGCCCATGCGGTAGCAGGATCCCGTGATTCCTTCGATTCTGCTGATAGCTTTGGAAATATCCTGAAGCAATATGTCTCCGTACTGATGACCGAGACTGTCATTTATGTGCTTAAAGTCATCCAGATCAAGATACATAAGAGCGCCGGTCTTGCCCTCGTTTCTGGCTTCATCCACATACCTGGCAAGGTCTTTTTCACAGCACATTCTGTTGAAAAGCCCCGTCAGGAAGTCTGTGTACGCCTGCTGCTCAATCCTCTTCTGGTACAGTTTCTTCTCAGTGATATCGTAAATTGCGCACAGAGAAACAGGCCTTCCGTCAACCCACTTGATCCTTGTGTAGTAAACGTCATACCACTTTTCTCTGTCTCTGTGATGAACCTCGTAGTTTCCGCTGTGACTCCTTGATGGGATATTTCCCTCAAAAAGCTCCACAAGTCTGTTCTCTGTAAGTTCCTTGCTAAAGTTCTTTTTAAAACTCCTGTTTGCAAACAGCAGGATTCCTGTAGATGTATCCCTTACGTATATAGAGCTTCCCACATTATCAAGTACCGCTTCCAGCGATGCAAAAGAGCTTGCTAATGAGTTTGTCTGCAGTCTCTTTGTGATAATACTCTGGAGGATCCTTATGGTATCATTGATAAACTTGATGTCATCAATAGACCATATCCTGCTCTCCCTGTTCTCAGTAAGGCAGGCGTAGAACCTTGGTGCTCCGTTTATCACAATGGGCATGGAAACAAGAGCCTTGATGCCCAGGTTATCGATCTGTTCCCTCTCACCGGCATTCATCTGGGTGTCGCTGGATATGGCAATTGCCTTGGGCCCTCCAAGGAACCAGCAGACCTCCTGATCAGTGGTTTCGGTAAAGAGCTTGCTAACTCCCGGATGTGTCCACTGCACAATAATATCCATCAGAGTGCCATGGTGAATCCTGCAGGTGAAGGCATTACTTATCTGGAGATATGTGCACAGTTTGGACAGAACATCCACCATGATCTCCTCAATGCCGTCATCACTGTCAAGAAGTGATACGATCTCGGTCATGGTCTCAGCTCTGTGGAATGAGCTTGTCATCTCCAGCTCCTGAAGCTTGCTCTCCTGGCTTATTGCAAGCGCTTTAGACCTTGATGCCTCAACCTGAATGAGTACATTTAAGGTCACTCTCAAAAGATCCAGTGTCTTATAAAATTTCTCTTCGGAAATCTGGTATTGAAAATTATCTATTGGTGGATAGTGGAAAAAGCTCTGGTCAAATTCAGCATCCGTAAAAATACCACATACAATCCATACGCCTGCTATTCTTCCGCCACTTCCAACTGCAACTGCCCCGAGCCTTAGATTGGCGATCTCTGTGATCTCTACTGCCTGATCCTCCAGGTCGCTCTCTGAAACGCGTCTGCAGATATTGTGTACCCTGATGGGTGTTACATACTTTTTGATAATACCCACTTCATGGGTATTGCCTGAAAACTCGGTTATCGGAACTCCGTTCTCGTCCAGGCACTGTGCATAGACTCCGGCCATCTCGCAGAACTTATCCTGCCATGCCTGCATCTCTTCCCGGTTTTTAGGCGCAATACTACCAAGGGTTCCGCCCTCATTAGGAGCCGACCCCTGGTTTTGTGCCTGCATCATTTCCGGTAGTGTTGTTGTGTCTTGCACAAGCAACCTCCTAGTTTAATTATTTTCACAAGGAAGTTCTGCTCTCGCAGAGCTCGCCAGAACTAAGTAGTACACTAAGCGCGAAAAAACCGCGCCAAGTGATTACTTATCGTCAACCGAATAGTTAGGAGCTTCCTTTGTTATTTGTATATCGTGAGGATGTGATTCACGAAGAGCTGCGGAAGTCATCTTGATGAATCTTCCATTTTCTTTAAGCTTTTCAATAGTGTCGCATCCGCAATAGCCCATTCCTGAACGAAGTCCGCCCATAAGCTGGAATACTGTATCCTCTACTGTTCCCTTATAGGCAACACGGCCTTCAACGCCCTCAGGAACCAGCTTCTTGGCATCTTCCTGGAAATAGCGATCCTTGGATCCGTTCTCCATTGCAGAGATTGATCCCATTCCACGGTAAACCTTGTATTTTCTGCCCTGGAAGAGCTCGAACTCTCCCGGCGCCTCATCGCATCCCGCAAACATTGATCCCATCATGACAACATTTGCACCTGCTGCTATAGCCTTTGTGATATCACCTGAATACTTGATACCGCCGTCAGCTATGATCGGTATTCCATAGCTCTTTGCCATCTCATAGCAGTCCATAACAGCTGTGATCTGAGGAACACCAATACCTGCAACAACTCGTGTAGTACAAATTGATCCTGGTCCAATACCAACTTTTACTGCATCTGCTCCTGCCTCGATGAGGTCCTTTGTAGCAGCTGCTGTAGCGCAGTTACCTGCGACTACCTGAAGATCCGGGAACTTCTCTTTTATCATACGAAGACACTTAAGAACGTTCTCTGAATGTCCATGTGCTGAATCAAGAACAATGACATCAACCTTGGCATCCACAAGTGCTGCAACTCTGTCAAGACAGTTAGCGGAGATACCAACTCCGGCTCCGCAAAGAAGTCTGCCGTGGTCATCCTTTGCTGACAGAGGATACTTAATTGTCTTTTCAATATCCTTGATGGTAATAAGACCAACAAGGTTGTAATTCTCATCAACTATAGGGAGCTTCTCTTTTTTGGACTTGGCCAGTATCTCTTTTGCCTCATCAAGAGTTATGCCCTCTCTTGCAGTAATGAGGTTCTCACTGGTCATTACGTCCTTGATCTTCTGAGAAAAATCCTTTTCAAACTTAAGGTCACGATTGGTTATGATACCAACAAGCTTCTTGCCCTCAGTAATTGGCACGCCTGAAATTCTGAACTTGGCCATGAGGGAATCTGCATCCACAAGGGTATGCTCAGGGGAAAGAGAAAATGGATCAGTGATTACGCCATTCTCGGATCTCTTTACCTTGTCAACCTCTTCAGCCTGAGCCTCAATTGACATGTTCTTGTGAATGATACCGATACCGCCCTGTCTTGCCATAGCTATTGCCATTCTGTGCTCAGTTACGGTATCCATTCCGGCGCTCATCATCGGAATGTTGAGCTTGATCTTCTTAGTAAGATATGTGCTAACGTCAACCTGGTTAGGTATAACCTGTGAATAAGCCGGTACTAAAAGTACATCATCAAAAGTAATTCCTTCGCCGATAATCTGTCCCATATTCTCGCTCTCCCTATTCTATTCAATCAGTAAACACCTTGCGGGGTGCTACGCTCTTAACAGCTGCTACAAACTCCGGGCTTGGTTCAAATACCACCCTCTCTTTTCCATCGTAAATAAATGTATAAGTCGGGTCCGGCTGTGGATCCTTAACCCTTGAAGAATAATCAGCCGTTTTGAGAGTCTTGTTCTTGTACTCATCAAGATGATATGACCTTGACGGAGCCAGAATTTCAAGCTTGTCCACCTCAAACTTGCCCACATTCTTGCGTTTACTCTTATTGAGTATCTTGTCGATCGTGATCTCCCTCTCACAATACTGATACTCAAACTCAATATTTGCGTTTAAAGACAGGAAATAATACAAAGCACCTGCGCCAGCGCACAGGATAAGACCTACAATCCCCAAGAGAAAGAGTGAGGAAAGAAAGAAAATAATCGCCAGTATAAGAGAAAGATAGCTTAAGAACTTCACCATGGGCGAAGCCTTGCTCTCTACCAGGCATTCAACATAACTGTTATCACTCGCCATTACAGAACTACTCCTCCTTAAGCTGTTTAATTTTAACGATTATGTTATATTACTTCCCCTAATCTTTCAAGGTCTTTTTGACACTTTATCCATATTTTTATATCATTACTAAGGTACAAAAAATGCCTAATAACATTATATATGTTTTAACGCAAAAAAAGTATTATATTTTTGTTAAAGAAAAAGAGGAACAACATGGCAGTAAAAGATGAAATAAGGGCGCAGAGGCAAAAGCTTAAAGGTCAGGGATTCAAGGCCCACTGGGAATATTTCTGGGAGTATTACAAGATCCATACAATAGTCGCGATCATAGTTCTGATCTTCGTAGTGGTTACAATCAGAGATATCGCCAGCAAAAAGCCCTACGCTTTATACACAATAATGGTCAACAACATGGGTATGGAGACACAGGACATCCTACAGGACGGCTTTATGAAGTACGCCGAAATCGACACTTCATCCCAGGCAGTACTTGTGGATACAGCTTCAAATTACCTGTCTTCATCCATGGACAATACAGTAATAGCCACTTCCGAAAAGATCATGGCGCTTCTTGCAGCTCACGAGCTGGATGTGATGGTGGCAAATGACAGCGTTCTCTACCACTACGCAACTCAGGATACATTTATGGATATGCGGGATTACTACAGCGCAGATGAGTTAAAAGAGCTCGAAGACAAAGGTATGATACTGTACGTGGACAGGGCATATATGGATTATCTTGCTTCTGACGATTACACGAACTACCTGACAAGCGGAAAATACGATGAGAATAATAAATATGCAGTAATAGCTGCAGAATATGACGAAACCTTTGAATATGATATCCCTGACAAGTCCGAGATGAGCGATCCCATACCGATTGGCATTATCCTGAAAGATTCATCAGCCCTTAAAGAATGCGACGCATATCCCGACAAGACAGCAGCTGCAGCGATTGCAATCAATACGGATCGACTGGAGACAGCAAAGAAATTTTTAGATTATCTTCAAAAATAAGCCAAAAGAACCGTCCCCGTGGCAGCCTGCCACGGGGACGGTTCTTTTGGCATTAAACCTGTGTAGTTACAAAGATATCGTAAATGGCTGTTATAGCCTTCTCAAAATCTCTATTCTCAACGCCAATGATTATGTTGAGCTCGGAAGATCCCTGATCGATCATTCTTACGTTTACGCTTGCATGAGCAAGTGCAGAGAAAATTCTTCCGGCAGTTCCGCGGGTTGACTTCATGCCACGTCCCACAACTGCGATAAGAGCAAGATCTGACTCAATCTCAAGCATATCCGGATGAGCAAGTCTGTGGATCTCAGATACTACCGACTGCTCTTTCTCAATGAACTCATCCTGCTGAACAAATACTGTCATAGTATCTATTCCTGAAGGAACATGCTCGATTGAAATATCCTGATCTTCAAATGCCTGAAGGACTCTTCTTACAAATCCAACCTCGGAATTCATCTGATCCTTGAGAACATTCACACAGCAAAAGCCCTTCTTTCCTGCAATTCCTGTGATGACATATTTTGACTTCTTGGCTGTGGATTCCACGATCCATGTTCCGGGATCCTCAGGCTTATTGGTGTTCCTGATATTAATAGGAATACCTTCCTTTTTAACCGGGAAGATAGCATCCTCATGAAGGACTGAAGCTCCCATGTAAGCAAGCTCTCGAAGTTCTGTGTATGTGATGGTCTCAATGTACGGTGGCTTGTCAATGATCCTTGGGTCAGCTACAAGGAAGCCCGAAACGTCTGTCCAGTTCTCGTATACATCTGCCTTAATTGCCCTTGAAACAATAGAACCTGTTATATCGGATCCGCCTCTTGAGAAAGTCTTTATGGTTCCATCTGCATATGCGCCGTAGAATCCGGGGATAACAGCCTTAGGAGTCTTCTCAAGCTTTTTTGCCATAAGCTTGTTGGTCTTCTCGGCATCAAACTCTCCGCTCTTGTCAAAAGCAACCACAGTTGCAGAATCGATGAATTCATATCCAAGATATGCAGCCATTATGATTCCATTTAAATATTCACCTCTGCTGGCTGCATAATCACTTCCTGCCTGTGCCTTAAAGTTCTTTTCAATGGTCTTAAATTCAGGTGACAAATCCAGCTTAAGCTTAAGACCTTTAATGATCTCGTCATAACGCGCCTTGATATCTGACAGCTGCTTGCTAAAATCCTTGCCATCTTCAGCCAGAGCGTATGTCTTGTAGAGCATGTCAGTAACCTTGGTGTCCTTGGAATTTCTTTTACCTGGGGCCGAAGGCACTACATATACTCTGTCCGGATCTGATTTGATGATTTCTCCAACTTTCTTGAACTGCTCGGCACTGGCAAGTGAGCTTCCACCGAATTTTACAACCTTTCGCATTTCTCCTTACTTCCTCTCAAAATATTTATATATATAAGATTCTTAATACAATCTGATATATCCCTTCACGCTATCAAGCTTCCAAAGCTTTTCCTCAAAATCCTTCTCGGAAATATCGTCAGTCAGGAACGCGTACTCACCGTGAACATTCTCACCGGTAACTTCTTCAATTCCGCCTCCGAACACATCTGCTGCCTGCTCCTTAAGCTCTGCAGGAACTCTTACAAAGAACTGTCTAACAGCATTGTCCTTTGGTGAAAGAACTGCCTTTTCAGCCTTCATATTTATATCAATGTGTCTTCCCTTGTGCTTGATGATGTCAATAACATCCGCAACCACCGCACTTGCTGTTGCATTCTTACCCGCACCTCGGCCATAGAACATAACATCGCCAACCATATTGCCGTGGACGTTGATCGCATTGAATACGCCGTTTACATTAGCAAGAGGATTCTCATATGGGATCAGGAATGGGGCAACAATTGAAAAGAAACCATTCTCATTCTTTTTAACCATTGCAAGCAGCTTAATTGCCATTCCAAGGCTTCTTGCATAGTCAAAATCCTCAATGCTTATCTTGGAAATACCCTCGGTATAAATATCTTCATAATCAACATGTTTGCCGCTCATAAGGCTTGCAAGAATAGCGATCTTTCTGCATGCATCATAGCCTTCAACATCTGCCTCAGGATTCTTTTCAGCATAGCCTTTGTCCTGTGCAGCCTTAAGAACTGTTGCGAATCCCACGCCCTCTTTATCCATCTTGGTCAGAATGTAGTTGGTTGTACCGTTGAGAATTCCTGTGATGGAATCAATCTTCTCATGCTTAAGGGAATCATTGATTGTGCGCAAAAGAGGTATTCCGCCTCCTACACTTGCTTCAAACATGTAGCTGGCTCCATTCTTTTTTGCCAGCTCAACAAGCTCAGGTCCCTTTGCTGCAACAAGCTCTTTGTTTGATGTGCAGACACTCTTTCCTCTCTCTAGAGCGCTCTTTTCAAAAGAAAACGCCGGCTCAATTCCGCCCATAGTCTCGCAGATAACCTCTATCTCAGGGTCATCTAAGATGATGTTAATGTCATGTACAACCTGAGTTTCATGCTTGTCCCCTGGAAAATCCCTAAGGTCCAGAATATACTTAAGCTCAAGTTTCTCCCCTGCGCTCTGCTCTATTTCTTTTGCATTGTTGTCAAGGACCTCAACAACTCCGCTTCCTACTGTACCATACCCTAATACTGCTACTTTTGCCATGTCACCCTCCTTATGTCAACGTTGCACTTCGGCCTGTGATGTGTACCTTGTGCACGCCTTCTGTCTTTTCCATTATGGAGATCATCTCCATTATATCTCTGGTTGTTGGTAAAACCTGTATCGTGATTGAAATAGACGCCACCCCGTTAAGCGGAATGGATTGATGTATCGTAAGAATATTAGCTCCAAATTCTGCTATGAGATTGAGCACATATGACAGTAGTCCCACCTCATCGTTCATCTGAAACGTGAGCGTAAGCGTCGTTCCCTGAAGGCTGTCGTGGAACTCATATATATCTTCTTTGTATTTGTAAAAAGAGCTTCTGCTGATTCCAAGGTTTGCCGCCGCTTCATTAACGGTCTTAACCTTGCCTGACTCAAGGAGCTTTTTGGCTTCAACTACCTTGAGCAGAACTTCGGGAACAGCCTGCTTCCTTATTACATAATATCCTGTATCCTGTTGCACCTTTTTGTTCTCCTGGGTGTTTTTGTCACACGGACATTTGTGTGCACAGGAAAGATTTTAGCACTTTGACGCTTTAAAGGCAAGTAAAAAAAAGTATAAATAATCAACTTTTATGCATATTTCTTTGTAAATATTGCCAAATGCAGGCACAAATTGCATAAAAACAGGCTGCAGCGTTAATGCTACAGCCTTTAGTATTTATTGGTTATTCTTACTTATTGTTTGAAGTGGTAACTGGCTCAGATGTTGTTTCTGTCTCAGTTACTGTCTCTGTTTTTGTTTTTGTTTCTGTCTCTGACTTGGTTTCACTACTGCTGTCAGATTTAGTTTCAGAATCCGTCTTGGTGCTGTCCTTATCGCTTTCTGTTTTGTCAGTACTTGACTCGTCTTCAGTTACAGCAGCTGCATCAGTTGTTGAAGCCTCTCCGTCCTGTGATGGTTCCTCAACAGTCATAGCCTGTTCAAGTTTAAGTCCATACTTTCCGCCAAGGAAAAGGAATCCTGCATATCCATTACTATCAAGGAGAGCCATTGTATCCTCTCCTGCAGGGATTACAAAGCTCACACGATTTCCCTTGTACTCCTGATCAAGGAAGCTTACGTATACTGATACGTCAGGTCTTGCTGCCAGTGCCTCCATAACCTGCTTGTTGAAGTTAATGAACATGGACGTCTTAACCCTGACAGTTGCTCCCTGAGGTGCAACCTCAATCCTTCTTGCCACATCACCCTGAAATGCATGATATGGCTCAATCGGTCTGAAATACCAAACCTTATCACACTCAGAGCACATGTAATTGATAGTGCCCTCTGCAGACTCGCTCTCATTCATCTTGGCAATCCACTTAAACTTGTGCACATGGTTGGGGTCATTCTGAAGTGCGTGCCTTGCTGCAGCAAGCTCCTCCTCAGGAGTTGGTGCTTTTACAGGTTCTGCTGTCTGCGCCTCAGTCTGCTGAGTTTCTGCTGCCTGTGTCTGCTCTGTCTGTGCTGTAGTCGTTTCTGTTGTTTGTGCCTGTGCAGCACTTGCTTCCGTCTGCGCTGTAGTTACTTCTGTTGTCTGTGCCTGTGCAGTGCTTGCTTCTGTCTGCGCTGTAGTTGCCTCTGTTGTCTGTGTCTGAGCAGTGCTTGTTTCCGTCTGCTCCTGCGCAGCAAACGCAACGCTAGCCTTTGGCGCCGGCGCAATTGCAATTACTGCAACGATTATTCCTGATGTAAGTAATGTTGCTATTCTTTTTTTCATTATAGTACCCCTCTCTAATCCTCATTATATCACACCTTCAGACCATATAAAGGCTCTAGGTGTGAATGCGTTTTTCGAATTCATCACAACTATTCATATAACGTCTTTCTAGTGAGAATCAAACAAGTCAAAAACAAATATCTTACTAAGATTATAGACGATTATAGATTGTCTTTGCCCATTCTATCACACCTTTGCACTCTTATTAATACCATTGTGATGAATTTATGATAATCAACTCAAAAATCATTTTTTTGAATTCACACCATATATAGCCCAATCATCAAATTGTGATGAACGCAAAAAGTCACTTCTTACATTCGCCAAAATTTCTGGTACATATGTGTGACTTCTATGGCTCACCATACGCCAAGGCTCCCCGAGCGCCTGCCTTCCATTCTATCTTCCATTAAGTAGCCTTCTTAAATGCTAATTCTCTGCCTTCATCCGCTTCAGCACCCCTGATATCAGGAAAAGAGCTATTATACCGGTCAAAAGATCCGACACAGGCTGAGCAAGTAAAATACCATTGAAGCCCAAAATCCTACTCATAATAGCTATAGCGATAAAGAATATAATTCCCTGCCTGGACAGCGACAAAATCAGCGCTCCTGAAGCATTTCCCACAGCCTGACATACACAGGTCGAAACAAGTGGAACACCAACAAGAATAGAACTCAGCTGCATGAACCTGATAATTGCAATTCCCGATTCCACAACAAGAGGATCATCCATAAAGAATCTCATCAGCACCGGAGCTGCAAAGAAAAGAATAATTGCAAAAGCAGCACCCATTCCTGCCTCAAAGAAATATGCAAACTTCAATATACTCTTGAATCTCTTTGTATCCTTATTTCCATAGTTATATCCAAACAGCGGCTGTCCTCCAAAAGCAAATCCAATCAGCGTCATAAGGGATATCATATTTATCTTAAACGCAATTCCCATAGCAGCTATAGCTTCATTTCCATATGGCTGAAGTGCTCTGTTTGTCACCATCATACTAAGACTGTTCATGATATTTGTTACGGAAGCTGGAATGCCAATACGCAGAACTTCTCCCACGCTATTAACCGCGCTGATTGCCTTTTTAGCGTCAAGTGTTATAACATGGCATTTTTTCTTAATGATCAGAATATAGATTACGCCGGACAGCACATTACTGATTGAAGTAGCCAGCGCCGCTCCTGCAGCCCCCATGCCAAGCCCAAAGATCAAAACAGGATCCAGGATCATATTCGCCACTGATCCAGCAATAGCAGCCCACATACCAAGCTTGGCGAGGCCCTCAGTTCTTAGCTGATTGTTTGGGATCATCTGAAAAATAATAAACGGCGTACCCAAAGCTATCCACATGAAATACGCAGACGCATGGGGCATTGACGATTCATTAGCACCAAGCAGTAAAAGAATTGGTTTCTGAAAAACAAGCATGATCGCCATGTAGACCACACCTGTGATAAACGCTGCATACAGACAAAAAGCTGATACGCCTCCGGCTTCTTCATCCTTATGTTCCCCAAGAAGCCTTGAAATCAAAGAGCTCCCTCCAAGCCCCCAGATATCCCCCATTGCAATCGCAAGGACAAACACAGGCGCACATACAGAAACTCCCGCAACAAGATCAGAATCACCTGTAAGAGAAATAAACCAGGTGTCAACAAAGTTATAAACAACTCCAAGCACCATTGCCAGTACTACAGGTACCGCCAACTTCATATAAGCCTGAGGCACAGGCGCTTTTTCAAATAAATCTCTTTCCATATATTAATTAACCTTCCGTAACCTTAGAGAACTGAGTCTCATAGAGCTTTTGATAAACTCCACCGGCCTTAACAAGCTCGGAGTGCTGGCCTCTTTCCACGATCCGTCCATCGTCAACCACAAGGATCTCATCAGCCGACAGAATAGTCGAGAGCCTGTGAGCGATAAGTATACTTGTCCTTGTATCGATGATAGGCTCAATAGCCTCCTGGATCTTGCTCTCTGAAATTGAATCCAGGGCAGATGTTGCCTCATCAAATATAAACAGCGCAGGATCCTTCAAAAGAACTCTCGCAATAGCTATCCTTTGCTTCTCACCACCGGAGAGCTTAAGACCCCTGTTACCAACCATTGTATCCAGCCCCTTTTCCTGCTTCTCGACAAACTCGTAAATGTTAGCCTTTTTAAGAGCATCGATCATCTCCGCCTCAGTTGCATCCGACTTTGCATATAACAGATTGTCCCTGATGCTTCCATTAAAAAGATAATTCTCCTGAGAGACCACGCCAATTCCGGCCCTAAGATACTCAAGATCAATCTCCCTTATATCTGTACCATTCCATGTAATCGAGCCGCTCCCCACATCATAAAGCCTCGGAATCAAGTTTATGATCGTACTCTTTCCGGAACCAGATGGACCAACGATGGCCACGCAGTCGCCGCTCTTTAGCGTGAAACTAATATCCTTAAGAATTTGCTTGGACTCCTCGTAGGCAAATCCAACATCATTAAATACAATGTTCCCATCCCTGAGAACCGGTTTAACAGGATTATCACAATTTCGTATTTCAACCGGCATATCAAAGTACTCAAATATTCTTGAGAAAAGAGCCATAGACCTCATCCAGTCAACCTGGATATTCAAAAGAGAATTCACCGGCATATACATCTGACCAAGAAGAGCTACCATAACCGTAATATCTCCCACTGTCATATCCGCGCCATAGTTGATCATCAGAATACCACCGACCAGATATATCAGCATAGGTCCGATACTTGTAAAAGTTGATAGCACCACAAAAAACCATCTTCCTGCAAGCTTCTCTTTTACATTAAGTGCCACCATCTTCTCATTTGCAGCCGAATACCTGTCGTACTCATATTTCTCTTTTCCAAAAAGCTTAACCAGGAGCTGGCCACTAACTGACATGGTCTCATTCAGGATTCCGTTGATCTCATCGTTGCAAGCCTGGGACTCCCTCGTAAGACTCCATCTTGTCTTTCCCGCTTTCCTTGTTGGAATAGTAAAAAGAGGCACTATAATGATGCCTATAATAGCCATAAGCCAGTTCTTCCTAAACATGGCAATAAGCGCCACCAAAAGGGTCATAATATTGGAAATTATCGACGTAAAGGTATTTCCTATAACCCTCTCAACACCGTCAATATCACTCGTCATTCGGGTAATGATATCGCCCTGATTGTTATTTGTGAAAAACCTCTGGGACATCGACTGCAGATGCTTAAACATCTGATTTCTCATATCAAAAGTGATATGCTGCGCAATCCAATTGTTAAGATAACTCTCCGCAACGCCAATAAGATTCCCTGCAAATGTCGCCGCAAGGGACAGCACAATATATAGCAAAAGAGCTTTAACACTCCTGCCAATAAGTCCCTCATCCACTATTTTTCCGGTTAAAATTGACGGCATCAGCTTCAAGATTGATGACAGCAGAATGCACACCAGAACCAGCAAAAGCTGAAAGATATAAGGCTTTAAATACGACAGCACACGGCGAATCAGCTCAGGTGTAACCTTAGGCTGACTGGCCTTCTCTTCTTCTGTCATATACGCCCTTCCAAACGGTCCTCCCGGCCCCCCATGTCCCCCGGCCATACACAAATTCTCCTTACAATTACTTTTTTATCATTATAAAGCTTACCATATTTTTATCTTTTTATTAATGCGAAAAGCCACGACGTCGGGGAACGCCATGGCTTTTCAAAACGCTTATAAAAGGAAAGAGTAAAATAGGAGGATATCAAATTAAATAATTCAATAGATCATCCCTTAACAGCACCAGCTGATACTCCGCCTACAATGTACCTTGAAAGAAGAAGGTAGATCACAATAACCGGGAAGATTGATGCAGCGATCATGATGTAGATCTGTCCCATATCGAAACGCAGCCAGTCAGCACCACGCAGCTGAGCGATCATAACAGGAAGCGTCTTCTTTGTGTCAGTGTGAAGGATCAGGGCAGGTGTGAAGTAGTTATTCCAGCTTCCAACAAATGCGAAGATCATCTGAACACTGATAGCCGGCTTAATAAGCGGCAGAATAATTGTATTAAATGTACGGAACTCACCAGAACCGTCAATTCTTGCAGCCTCTACAAGTGAAAGAGGAAGGTTGCTCTCCATGTACTGCTTCAGATAGAAGTAAGTAACAGGTGAAGCAATTGCAGGAATAATAAGTGGAACAATGGAATCATCCAGACCCATCTTAGTAATGAGCTGTAAGAAACCAAGTGCTGTAACCTGTCCAGGGATCATCATGATCGCAAGGATAAAGGTTGCAATGGCCTTTCTGGCCTTGAACTGATAAGTGTTGATCGCATAAGCTGTCATTGCTGAGAAATATGAGCAAAGGCAAGCTGTACAAACTGAAACAATCAAACTGTTAAGGAATCCTCTTGCAATAGGAATAGTACCATTTACAAGGCTACTCCAGTTATCCAGAAGGTGAGTACTTGGAAGTACTGTAAATCCAAGCGTCATCTCTGAGTGTGATCTTGTTGAGTTAATAAGCAAAATATAAAACCAAATCAGGCAAAGGAACGAAAAGAATATAAGAACTATATATGCGATCGTTCTTCTGACTCCGATTGGAACGCCGTGAGGCTTCATCTGTATATCGTTATTCATCCTTATCTCTCCTCTCTTAGTTCTTTTCCTTAGTAGTATTCATTCTGAATACAATAAGACTAAGGATACCTGTTACTACGAACATGAATACTGACAAAGCACCACCACGACCTACGTCTTTACTGGTCAGATATCTGTTCAGCAACATGATAACTGTGGTGAGGGAATCTGTAGGATTGCCTCGGCCGTTTGTCAGGATCTGAGGAACATCGAACATCTGCAGACCACCGATAAGAGAAGTGATAAGCACATATACGAAAATAGGACGAAGAATAGGCATTGTAATCCTAAAGAATACCTGAGAAGCTGTAGCGCCGTCCACCTGAGCAGCTTCATAAAGTGATGAGTCAATACCAAGCATACCTGCCATAAGGAGGATTGTGGTATTACCAAACCACATCAGGAAGTTCATGAGCATAACAAGTATTCTTGAAGCAGCTACGTACTGGAAGAACTTGAAGGGTTCCTGAAGAACTCCGAAGCTCATAAGAATCTGGTTGATTGGGCCGCTGTCTGAGAACAAAGCAAAGAACAGCATTGAAAAAGCTGACGCCATGATAAGGTTAGGCATATAAATAACTGTCTTAAAAAATCTCTGGCCTTTAAGCCTTAAACTGGGATCAGAAAACCAGTATGCCAGCAAAAGCGCAATAGTAATCTGTGGCAAGAAACCGCCAACCCACATAATAAGTGTATTAATGAGATATTTCCAAATTTCCGGTGAACTAAGAAGATTTATATAATTCTGGATTCCCACAAAGTTAGGTCCAATCTGTTTAAGACCTGAACGATAATTTTCAAAGAAACTGTTATAGATTGTTGAACATAAAGGAATAAAACTAAAAATCAAGTAAGTTATAAAGAATGGTATAAGAAAGATGTACCCCCACCTGTTGAACTTAACCACGTTCGAATTGGACTTTTTTTTGTCCATACTCTCTACCTCCGCGTAATTTTACTCTTTTCGACACATGATGCAAAAGCGTTTTTCAAAGAATTGCCTGCCGGAAAGTCCGGCAGGCAACTATTTTTTAAACTTACATGAAGTTCAAGATCAAATTATCTTGTAAGTTCAGGATATCTCTGAAGTGCAAGTGTGTAGAATGCTTCCTTAGCTTCATCGATTGTAGCGTAGTTACCGTTGATGTAGTCACCCATAGCTGTCTGGAAATCACCAAGAAGACCCTGGTCATAAGCTGTAAGGTTAGCCATATCGATGTTGTCAGCACCAGCGCAGAACATCTTAAGAGGGTTCTGTCCGCCAAGAACTGCATTTGAGTAAGATGTATCAGCTGCAAGGCCTTCCATAACAGGTCTGTTGTTAACGAAGTCATTGTCCTTAAGAACGATGTCCTTCATAACTTCAGGATCGCATGTCATCTTTCTCATGATATCTGCTACAAGTGCAGGGTTGTCTGTTCCAGCTGCTGCACAAATCCATGTTCCGCCCCAGTAGAAGCCCTGAGGTCCCTCTGTAGCTGCCCAGCCACCATCGTGTGCAACTGAGCCTTCTA
>JAEEGH010005894.1_pt1 | contig 30415 bp, 30 predicted proteins | sample 9134181 | NCBI WGS metagenome assembly JAEEGH01 (sample SAMN16246544, study PRJNA631951) | gut metagenome | biome: gut microbiome; feature: rumen; material: DP-attached | host: Bos | place: Iran: Karaj | collected 2018-10
CATACAAACAAGGATAAAATTGTTCATTGTCTGCGCTATTAACCAGAGCAATAATTTCATTGCGTTGCTCTTCAGTAATAACTTTGTTCTTCAGTTGCTCTTCAGCGCCAATTTTGATATTATCTTTACGCTGGTCATCGTCACCTCATCGGTATCATAAAGATAGACTTGCTTCCCATGAATGACCCTTCTCGCAGGTCCACCATACCTTCTTATGAGATCCGCTGGAGACATCTGAAGGAGAGAGTTCATTACTTGTGCCCCACTGGGGCACAAGTTCAGGGTGCTCTTCAGCCAGAGTTTTTCTTCTCATAGCGGAAGATCATCGATGCACATGTAATAGACACCTATCCTTTTAATTTGAGCATCGATGTCGTGTCTGATCTTCGTAACCCGAAATAGCTTTCGCTTAAATCGATTCAGGAGAATAGCGAGTGTTCCACCCCATATTATCGTCATAAAATACACCTCCATCTCTACCATAAGGATATGAACTCGACGGAGATTATTCCAATGTGCGATTGTGCTATCGCAGCGAGAATATAATGGATTATATTCGGTATAATTCGATTCTATCAGGGAGATAACCTAATAGAATGCGTTATTTTCATTTAACTTCAAAACGAAATAGCTTAAAAGAATCCACGAGCAGATTATCTCGTGGATTCAATCTTTAATCATAAAAAAGTAAAATGTGCGATTTTCCGCTGTTTGGGGGCTCTGGATTCAAAATGGATTCAGATATGGATTCAAAAAACGGCAATAAAAAACCCTCGATTCAATAGAATCAAGGGTTCCGAGGTTATCATTGTTCTTTAGTTTTCATTGTCGGGACGGTTCACGCGTTCGCAAATAATATACGTTTAAGTGCATTATTATACGTTAATTTCTACATTAAAAAATTCTCAAAGATGATGTAATCAGTTGTTATAACTTATTGTGTTTTAGGGCATTGGCGTACTTTTTGGTGTATTGGGTGTATTACACAAATTCGCACATGCGATTATAGTTTTATGTGAAAACACGCTTCTGTTGTTCCCGAACTGGGATTGTCAGTACATCTCTTTATGGAAAAAGAAGAGCCCAAAAGCATTGATTTTGGGCTCGAATCAGGCATTTGATCAAGTTATAAAACACATGCTTCTGTTGTTCCCAAACCGAGATTGTTAGAACATCTCTTTTTCGTATACTGTTCGTCAGGAAGCCCGAAAAATAAGGCTGTTATCGACTTGAATAGTAATCTGAAAAATATACGATAAGCATGTAAAACAAGCATGAATCTATGTTGTTTCATAATGGCTTTCTATGAACAACTCTTAAGAGATCTGCCGCACACCGGGCACCAACTGATAACGATTTCATCTGAGGCAACATTTTCTCCATGATTGTTCATCAGCGTGGTGCAAATAACCGGTTCATCATTATCGTTTTCTCCGATGAAGGAGACGCTTGATGCAACATACACACCATTAGCAATGACATCTGAATGAACCAGATTCTCACTTGAATTACCTGTAAAAAGGTTTTCGCAATACTTACACATAACAATTCCTCCTTAAAGAATAGTAGATGTATTATATGTCCCTCCCTTGTTGGTCTAAACTACATGGTGATAACTTTTCTGAAAACAGAATGAGCCTCAGAGTATTAACTCTGCGGCTCGATAGATAAAATAATATGTTTGTTCAACGGAAAATGTTTTCCGATATGCATAGATACTATTCCATCAATAATCTGTCGAATCTATTTGCTCAAGATAATGAAATAACTGTTCAATGATATTGTCTGCAATATCTTCAAGTGGAGAATCAGTCAAAGGGAAAATGGGAAGGATAATTTTGCCATCTGATGTTTCTTTGCCGGAGGAAGGAATACTATCAAAGAACTTATTGTATCTTTCCGGCTGATTCCATTCTGTATCTCTTATGGACAACCAAAATGGTGTTTCAGCAGAAGACCTTGCCCATATCGTTCTATCGTATATTAAAACTATATAGTGCTCCTTTATTCTTATTGCTCTTGAATATCCCATCCAGTATGGAGTGGCACGTACTCCTTTTGTCGAAGGATTCAGCTCCTTCATCGAGTTAAGTTTATCAATAACAGCATCTACAACATGATAATACCTATTTTCTCTTCGAGGTGTCTCAGGCCCGAGTTCTTCAGTTGTAAACGGAATAAATGCTTCTCGATCCATTTTATTGCAAAACCCTGCCAGTTGAGCTATATCAGGAAGGGATTCAACAGATGATGATGATGCAACACGTCGCAGCATTTCTATTATTTCATTCCATGTAATCAAGGCCAAAGCAATATCGTCAACTACTGCATAGTAGTTGCTGTTATTGTTTATTACTCTATTATTCTTTTCACAAAGGGTTATAACCTTATTCCATAATGAGATGCGTCTTGCCTCAGGACATACAAAAACAAGGCCTTTTCCTTTTTTCGATTTTAACCTATCGAGATATCCATTAGGCTGATTGGATGTAAGTCCTGCATAGAATTTCATCTCGCAAAGAACTACTTCATTCCCATCCTTGTCGACACCTGACATATCCGGACGTTCGCTGTTTTCTCCAACAGACTGACAGGTGTAGCTTATATCGGACTCTAATTGTATCTTCAATGAATCACTTAGCAATTTGTTAAATGCCGCATTTAATTCGCTTGAAGAAGAAATGATATACTGCAATGCTATAGTTGCAACATCTTCCTGAGAACCCTTAATTCTTGTATAAAGGTGTGCTAATAAAGATTCCGCCATATCTTTGTCCTCCCATATCTTTAAATATGCAATACCAGCTTTGTGTACAAGCTGTTCTTTTCGTTTCTTTTCTTCGTGAGTAATTAGGTTCAAGAGTTCACGCGTTTGATAATTGAATGCCAATAAACGCGTTTTATCCTCAAACTGAACAGTGATGGTGGGATTGGCAGATTCACAATACTCTAAGACCTTACCATTTCCAAAGCGAGGATGAGTAATCATCTTACCGATGAGCGAATTACCATGTCGGTGAAGCTCTTCAATCTCATACACGTTCATAATAATATTATACCCCATATGTCCAGTCTATTATTGTAGATAACGGATGGAATTATAAACACAATTATACCCGGTCCAAAATGAACCGGGTATAAATCATATGGATTATTAATCATTGAAACAGGTTCAACGAAAATGTTAATTCATACAGGCTTGAAATCTTTGAAATCAAATGTGAAATGTTCAGTATCCAATCTGTTCATTTGCTCAACCTTTTCAAGCTCTTGTCGCATAAGATCATGGCTCTTATCGACATAGATATCCATAGTAGTCGAAAATTCCTTATGTCCTAATATATCTTGCAATGCTTTTACATTCATACCAAAATACACCATCTTGGTTGCAAATGTATGCCTGAGAATATGACAGGAGAAGAATGGAACGAGAACCGGTTCATCTCCTTCTTTGAAGTTGTCCAGAATCTCCAGATTGATCTTCTTCACCATACGATGAATAGCAGAATTTATCGCTGACTGATTAAAGACATGTCCAAAACGATTAACAAAGATGAAATCATCATAACCGCAAATGTGATCCAAGCTTTCTAATTCAGCAAGCTTTAGGTATTCTTTCTGCATCATAAAAGCAGCCCTTACTGAAGGGGTTAAGGGAATCATTCTGATACTGTTTTTGGTTTTAGGACTGTGGATCGTATAATAGCAACCTTCATCATTATGATGGTTGTAATACACGAGAGTGTGATTAACAGATATGAAATTCTTCTCAAAATCAACATCACACCAACGCAGGCCTGTTATCTCTCCGACACGCATTCCGGTATTGACCATGATAAAAAGAAGCGGAAACCATTTCTGAAAGTCAGGCCTCTTGTATACGTTCTTGAAGAAAAGAGTCTCTTGCTCAAGTGTTAATGCCTTTCGTGGTTCAGTGTCCGGACCAACTGCTCTTTTTATCTCTGTCAATATACGATCCGTAGGATTTGACCTTATGATGTAGTCATCTACAGCCAACTGAAAAACCTGATGAAGAACGGTATGGACATTATCTAATGTTGAAAGTTTAAGTCCTCGTTCTTCGACCAGACTGTTATAGAACGCTTTTACATCAGTTCTCTTTACTTTCTGAATCCTTTTCGTACCAAAAATAGGCATAACAAAAAGCTCATAGAAATAGATATAGTTTGTACGTGTCCTATCTCTAATACCTCTTTTGGTGGCTTTCCACAGTTCAAAAACTTCGTTGATAGTCGTGTTGCTCTGATCTTCACGGAGACCTAAACTGCGATCCTCTTCGATCTGAGATTCTTTCCAACGAAGAGATTCCAGAGTCGAGGCATATACTGAGTGACGTTTCTTATCAGAAGAAGTCCACCTATAGCAGTATCCGCCGCTTTTACGCATGGACTCTCCTTTGTTGAGCCGTACATGATTATCATCATATCTGACTTTTACAAGTTTTGTTTTTGATGGCATTTTTTCCTCCTTGTGATAGTCGAGTCATGTCCCATCAGGATATATAGCCTGATGGGATGACCCGCGTTCTTAAATGGAATAATTTGATTCCAAAAACTCCTGGAGCTTTGTTCGTTTGAAATATCTTTTTGCACCTACGTAGAGAACAAAACTACATCCTGGTGTATCTGCTAACTTAGCCAGCTTTTTTGTTCCTATACCAGTAAGAGCAGCAGCTTCAAAAATAGTTAGTGTGATTTTCTCGGAAATCCTTACATCAAACTCTCTAGAATCGTGCTTATACATATGCTGCCTCCCTTTAAATGGAATGCTGTGATTCCAAGTATTCTTCAAATTGCTTTCGTTTGAACATTCTCTTGGTTCCAACAACAAAAACGAAATTAGTGCCAGGTTTGTTTGCCAACCTTCTGAGTTTATTTACTCCGATGCCGGTATAAGCTGCAGCCTCATAGAGAGTTATAGTAGGTTTCTCGCAGATGCGCACTTCACGCTTCTTCCTAGCAAGGATAGATTCATTAACTATGTTTTCTTCATTAGGGTTTTCCATAATTCTTATCTCCTTGTTAATGTTTTAGCGTTGATCAACTTGTGGATACTCTAATATAAGTTCACGTAGAATTCACAGGTGCGATTATTCTGATTTAACATTCACACCGAAAAGTGGGATTCCAAATACTCTTCAAGCTTCTTTCTTTTGAACATTCGCTTGGTTCCAACAAAGAGCACAAAATCACATCCTGGCGCATCCGACATGCGAACGAGTTTCTGGATCCCGATACCAGTATAGGCCGCAGCTTCGTAAACGCTAAGCGTAGGTTTCTCACTAATTCTCACATCAAATTCTCTATTGTCATGCTTATACATACTCATCACCTCGTTAACAATCCAACAACTGCATAGTCGAAACCAGTACGGTAATTACACAAATCACAAATGTCCTTGTCGCCTCCGGCTCTGATTACACGAAAACCTCTGTGACGATACGAGTCACGGCATACAGGGCAGAGGCAAATTATGTCTCGTTGGCTGAAAGAAGGCTATTTCTTCTTTTCTTTCTTCCTTTCAACATAGCCTTCACTGAGCCGGGGTCTCTTAAGAACATATGTGGGATCAAGTTCTTCGTTTTTGATAGCAAGAACCTTCCTTAATCCCTGATTGATCTTGCAAAACAAATTTTCATCATCGATATGTCCTAAATACGTATCGATCTCAGACTTATCAATCGTCTGAATCTGTTCAAGCAGGAGCATTGATCTTTCGGGAAGGCCAAAGCGATTACCGATATAGACATGTGTTGCCATCCGTTTCCTTTTAATCACGGTTGTAAGTGGAGCAACGATTGTTGTTTGTGAAGACTTATTGTATCTGTCGCGCTGGAGAACAACGGCCGGACGATAGCCGCCCTGGACCGAGCCGGACTGTTCACCGAAGTTAACGAAGACGATATCTCCGCGAGTAATTGGTCTAGTAATCATGCTACCACCCCCAGCTCAACGAAGACTTTGTGAAGTTCGGGCTTGGCTCTATAGATGCTTTTCCGAACTTCTTCAAAAGAGATTCCTTCCTGCTTCGCTATCTCTCTGGCAGTAAAGCCGATGATGTATTTCTTATACATCCTTTTGCCAGCGTTATTAGGGAGCTCCTTCATCCTTGCAATGATGATTTCCATATTGAATACGGATTCGCTGATTCGAACCGGATTTGAAAGCTCATCTACTAAAAACATTGCTGCTTCGACAGACAGAACATCGTGCAGATACCTGTCTCTCCAGCGTTCACGCTCATCGTTAGCAAAGCTCTCTTCCATCGCACAAAGCATTTCGACTGTGATAATGATGAAAGGGCTGTACTCTCCAATAACGTCTTCATAAATCTTGTGAAGCTCTGCTTCAGAAAGATCGGTAACGATAGCGTAGCGGATATCTTCTCTATATCCTCTGTATTCCTTCTTCAGATCGATGATCTGGAAGTCATTGTTGTCTGATTCATATATGATTGATCTCATAATTTCCTCCTAAAAAAGTCAAATGTGATTTGTTTGAAAGTATTAGGGGGACTAGGGATATCGATCTTGATAGGTGAGCCATTTGCTCGTCATAAAAAAGCCTCTTTCCCAGATTCATGGGAAAGAGGCAAAGACATACAAAGTTAGATAAAAAAGCGGCGTACGATTAGATATCAGCGACCCTGTAAAGGATCAACCTTTCTATCTAACTCGCACGCCGCCGGTGTCAATCCCGCGCTACTGGGACGCCCATTTATCCGTTTAGTTATGTCTATTCATTATGTCCGTCTTCTACCTCCCTGCGGCGGGAGGTACAGGGTAGAGAGTTTAGAATTTCTTCTTTTTCTCCAACCTGAAAAATTTAAAATCTATGGTGTAAAACTTATGACACTTATTGCAATAAACACTTACATGCCCAACGCAATCGTCATATGCCACCAAAATCTTGTGCCCACAGTCGGGACATCGGATATCTCTTGGCTTGAGATCCTGAGCTCCATCAAGAGAATCCCGGGCTTTCCGCTTCCGGTATCCATGTCTTTCTTCTTCAGTTATCATTCTTATCTCCCAGTACAGTTTCTTCTACATAGGAATCCAAAGCACCTTCTGTTATATAACCTAACCTCAAAAGTCTGATGTACATGGCGATATTTGATACTGCAAATGTCTTGGCCATAAGCTTGATATTATCGATATCTTTGCCATCGAGGATGTCGTCCTGATACTTAACGATCTTCTTTTCGCCGTAAAGCTTATGCATCCACATTGCAACCATACCTTCCGGCATCAGAAGGCTTGCAGCAAAGTTGTTTGCCTCAACCTCTTTATAGGAGTATCTCTTGTGAATAGCAGAAGCTGATGTAAGAACAACTCCTCCGGCATGGTTATACTCTGTGCTGACTGTGCCATACATACGGTTCTTGATAATGTGGCCTGCTTCATGAGCAATAACGAATCTCTTATGATTTGCCTGTTTAGGACCGGTCAGATACTTATCAAGAATGATCGTATTGGCAGGAAATATGACTTTTACTGACTTGCCGTCTCTGATAACTGAAATAGGTCTGATTCCATCAGATATAACGCCCATGCAATCAACATCCTTCTCATCTACCTGATCATCGTCAATTGTCTCATAGACGATCTTGCAGTTGAGATAATGAGTAACGAAGTCTTCGATATCGATCTGTGAGATGATCGAACCATTCTCTCTCAGCTTATCTTCTGTGTAGATGTCTGTGAGCACATTGCAGATATTCTCGATCTGCTGGGCATTAAGGTAATTTGCACTTAAGTTATTCTTTCTATCCTTCATTGTTTTAATCCTTTCTATCTCTGCTCCATCAACCAAAGGGATAAGCTGATGAACTTTGAAAAATTGCCGATTTGAACCAACGCACAAGCACATTTGCTTTTGCGATGATATCTGTTTTAAGTTGTAAGGGGCTGGCTACAACTTTCCCGGACCGCTTGGGTCAATCTGATCTTTGAGGACAGGAGAGTGCAATAGGGGAAGCATAATCCTGACACTAGCATCATTTGTCAAGTGTGCGATCAACTTATGCATTTATCCTTACCTCGCTTTCTCAGATTTGACACAAGAACTTATGTTCGGTTTGTGCTATGGCTTGATTATAAGGGGCGCAAATTTGCTTTGCAACAGTTTTTTTTTAGTTGTTAACGGGTATTAACAACTGGACGCAAACAACCCCCGAAACACCTTATTTTGCTTGCTTTTTAACAGTGTTATAGCCTTGCCATCTCCCTGGAGACCATGCGGATATACTGCTCCTTTACTTCCTTGGGACCACTAATGCGAACCTTACCGTCGAAGCCGAAAATCCAGGCAAAAAATGCATTATTAACCTGCACGTTTACCTTCGCTCTGCAGCAGGTCTTACTAATATATGATATATCCATGTTTTGACCGAATCGATTGATCATGGCATCAATAAAGCAGCTTTCAAATTGCAGAATGACCTCAGATACATTGTCTTTCTTCTCATTTGAATAGTCCAGTAAATACTTTTCGGTATACAGATCCTCCGGTTCCGCGACGATATTCCTGTTAACAACAGTAGGGATCCCTGTGATACAGTCGATCCTAAATGCTGTGATCTTCTCATGCTTCTCGGAATATCCAATCAAATAATAGTAGTCACTGCAGCAGACAAGTCTATAAGGCGACACCTGGAATTGTTCACCCTTGCTTTTCTTGACTGAAGTGAGTTGCTCATAATACTTGAACAATATCTGCTTCTTCTGAGTGATAGCAGTCGATATCGTATCGATGATGTAATAGATCTGACTGTTCTCAGTCCTTGGACGGCCGTCAATAGTCGTATTCTTCATGAGATAATCAGCGGAAGGACCTGCAAGTCTGCTGATCTTCTTGATCAGAGAACTGCTCTTGGAAGAAGGCAAGAACATCAGGGATCCAATAGCATCCATAACTATACGAAGCTCCACGACATCGAATTCGCGCGATAACACGTGATACTGATGCCGGTTATTCTTGCCGTTAACATCTTCAATATCAAATCCTGCCTTGATAAGCATGTCGATATCGTCGTAAATGGTCTGACGACAAGCTGTAACGCCATAGCTGGACTCAAGGATACTGATAATTTCGCCGACGCCGATGAAGTGAGTCTCATCCGTATACTCGAATATGATCTCCTTCACATACATAGGCCTCAGATTATTGTTAATCTTTGTAACGCTCCAAACATTTTCCATAGCAAACCTCCCGTTAGGCAGATTCGGACATAGTATTTATGTCAATTAGATTACATTCCATCAGAAGTATATAGGGTAGTGAATACCATTATTGGGACAGTGCATGATGGCTATCAAAAAGTATCAGAAAATCGGCACTAAAGTACATTTATTCGGACTAAAAAGCACTTTGAGTTCCAAAAGTCTCAATTTTTGACACATTCCAATCAAACCATTGATTTATGTATGGAGGGATGTCATATTTACCTTATAAAATCCTAACAAGGAGGATGCAGCTATGCTTAATGATGAACACTTCCGTGAAACTCTCGAAAAACTCATGTATTATCCTGATTCATTTTCAAAAGAAGAGATCCATCTTGCGTTCCTGGAGATGACGGTAAGATACCTGAATGAGATGGTTATGACTATGAACTATGAGAAAACCATAACTGAAGGTATGAGCAAAGAAGCTGCCGAAAACTTGATTGAACAGATTTCCACATCCAATCCGTGTATCGACGATCTTGATCGAGTAAATGCATCAGAATCAGACATAAAGGAAATAATAGAAAACCTATTAATCTATACCGGGTTTGAACTGGATGGATTTAGTTTTGGCGGAGATGAGTAATCAAAATAGCTGTACAGCTATATAAATACTCGCTGCAAGCAGAATCAAGGTAAGCAATATCTCTCCGATATAAAGGAAAACTAAATGGATTCTGCGTCTTCTTAGGTAGTATGGCTCATCTTCGGACAGATTCTTGTTGGCTTTAATAGCACGAACTAATCCGATTACCTCAATTGTCAGACATATCAAAGGTACTATTATCGTGAATACGAATATGACTATTACTGCGCGATATTGAAGAGAACGACCATCGGTTGCATATAAATTATCAAGCCATTTCAAAGACAACGCGTATATGGCGAGTATTATCAGTGGAACTATGGCAGTCCAGTGGACTAATAGTTTTCTCATTATTCTTCCTGCCTCATTCGTACCAACGGCGCGATCTGCCTGAATTAGCATCACGTTTCTGGCGCTCATTCTTCATAACGGCTTCAGTCTCTTCCTTTGTTGCATATAAGCGATGGCCTTTGAGTCTCATACCGCTTCCATAGTTTTCCACAGATCTAAGAGTATAGAAGTCCCCACTTATCAGCACAATCACCATCTCCATAACAAAAGAGTTATTGGAGATTATAAAGACATGCTGACCGATTTTGTATTTCTGTTCTTCCATATTACTTACTATTAATAAGCGCTATCTTTTCCTCGCGAGTCATATCATGCTTAATATGCCATTCTCGGCTCATAGCATCATTCTTATTATCGAATGACTCGCTGTACACCAATTCGACAGGAAGCCTTCTGGCAGTATATTTCGCACCTTTACCGGCATTGTGGGTGGCAAGTCTCTTGTCGAGGTCGTTAGTGTACCCTGTATATAAAGTATTGTCACAACATTTGAGAATATAGATGTAATACATTCTTTAATCCTTTAGGATATCTCCTAGTTCATTCTTCAAAATGATATACACTTTTTCGTATTGCTTATCTTTAAAGGAAATCTCAATCAACTTAATTCCATGTTCTAGAGCATACCGTCTTTTTAATTCATCGTTTTTCTTCTGTTGTATATATTGGCGATTACCACCGAATTCTTCAACCGGAGAGTAATGTTGTTCCCCTTGACACTCAATTAGACACTTAATGCTACCATCTCGCTCCAATATTGCAAAATCATATCTTAGTTTATTAATTCCGTAAGTACCGTACAAATCATCAAAAGTATATTCAACTTGGTAATGTATGTTGTTATCAAAGAGAATTTTATTAACTATCCATTGAAATGAAGAAATGGGATGACAATCACAATGAACATCGCTCCAATATCCGTTGTAGGCATTGTATCCATACTCGGTTGGAGGAAATATGCCAAACTTATCACATGTCACTAAAAGCTCTTTGCCGCATAAAGTGCAAATACATTTATATTGCTTATATACTGTAATCTCGTGCCATTTCTTATTGTGTGATTGTGTATAATACTCTCTTGGTTGGCTTTCTAAATGTTCATCAATACATGTTTCAATTAGTAAAGACTCATATTGCTTTCCCGTAAAATCGACATCATAATTTTTTGCATATACTCTGGGTATTCTTGCTATTGTTTCTTTATCCTTCTCTTCCTTTTTAACTTTTTGCTTTTCTTTGTATTTGTTAAAAAGAGAGCAATATATTTCGGACGGGTTACACTCAGATTTGTCCCGAAGAACAACTGATTCAATACCACTGTACTTTTCACGTTTCCTATAAGTTGCATTCTTAGCAGAATTGCTATACGTATATCTTGTGCTTATAGGTACTGGGTAAAAACAAAACCTGGGTTTCCCATCTATAGTCTTCGAGTTATAATAATGAAACTTGCCGCATTTACAAATGCACTTGTAATGTGTTTCTAGCCCTCCTATTATTTTCTTCCATTCACAAAGATCATGCCAATTAGATTCAATTAAAAATCTGTATCTGATACGCTGATCAGTATTCAAGTCGTTCGCATCGATATGATTATCAGAATCAGTAAGTCCAGATTTCAATTCTCTAATCTCACAAAAGAATGGTCGTAATCTCTTTTCCAATAATACCTTCTTCTCTAGTAGCTCAGAATAAAACTCAGTTTGCTGATATTCTTCACCGCTATCAATAACCGTCAAACAGCCATATTTCTCACCAATAGCTATTCTGAAATCTGATATATCATTCATTTTCCACCTCACCACAACCTGCTATACAAGGATAGATCAGTCAGCTTATCTTTTGTTTCATCATCGTACGGGATAATGGTCTTGATCTCATAGAACTCTCCGGCCTTACGCAATACAAGCACAAGTTCCGGTTCCTCGATAAGTTCACGGTTGATGTGAAGAGGGATCATCCAGGAGATAGACCCGGTCAGGGTAGAATAGCTCGGTTTTGCATATGCAGGATCTCTAAGCTGCATCTTAAGACCAATCTCCAATGCATTCTTAATCTTCGACGCCAGCTGGGCATCTGATAGTTCACGGACATTCTCAGGGAAGCGGTGACGTCTTTCTTCTATGATATGGAACAAGGCTCGTGGCGTAATATCGAAGTCATCTATAGAAGCACGGAATGGGATCTCGCCATCGTTGAAGAAGGTAATAGGTAATACTTCAACATTCTCAGACTTATCGGTAATGAATCCGTCGAAGATATATTCTTTCTTACTCTCTACTATCTTATGCGGAACATATATCCCGTAAGTGAGATTCATACGGTAGATGACATAGATATCGGAGCCGAAGTTATCCAGAAGACCGGTGTTAACAACGGCTGACTTTATCTTATTGAGCTTATAGTATTCAGATTTACCTTGCCTTATTAACTGGCCGATCCTGGATCCGATGATCTTGATATATCTGTCGAGACCATTGATGGACTTCCAGTTATTGATTAAGAGCATTTTCTCGATATCTTTTACAAGATCAGATGGCTCAGAAGTCCAATAGCTTCTGAAGCTCTTCTCATCAGTAGAAGTAGCCTTACCGGCATCTTCAAGATCTTCGCCGAGAGCATTCTCATCAGCGAAAAACTTTCCTAATCTGTTTTCTAACTTCTCCCTTGTCTGTAGATTTGCGTTACTTGCTTTTGCTTTATACTTATCGGTGAGGTTCTTGACTGTTCGTCCCTCTATTTTGCGTTTGTATTTTTCTTTAAACTGTTTTTCGTTTTCGATTACTTCTTTTTCGTTATCTGAGTAGTATTGATATATTCGTTTGCTTAAGTAATAACTATTTCCTATGAAATGGCCCGAGTAATATCCGCCATGATTGAGCAATGATATGAACAGGGGATAACCTTTATTATCTTCGAATCCGGTATCGAGCCACAAGTACCGGATATCTCGTGATCGTTCGTCTTTTCCGTTCATTGCATTATCGAAATAGAACTTTGTGCTTTTCTCGCCCTGAACGAACTCTATGATGTCATTTATATCTATGTTGCCGAATCCGCATTCTTTTTGAAGTATGCTTAGCATCTCATCGACATTGTCGACAATAATGTTCCTATCGAAATTAACTTCGCCCATATTTTGTCCCCTTTCATTTGGCCTTAAACGCGAGCGACCGTAGAATACTTTGATCCTACGGCCGCCAATTTATTATCTTGTTTTATATCTATTAGAAGATATTTACTGACTTGCCGTCCTTATCGAAAATCTTCTTCTCGTTGGTAACTACATATACGTCACCACCGAGCTTTGCTGCTTTCTTTTCGAGTGCCTTGTAATCGATCTGCTGACCGTCGATCTCGAAAATAACCTTGCCCAGCTTTTTCTTAGCAGGGCGACCGGGTTTCTTAGCTGCGACTTTCTTGGTAGCTGTTTTCTTTGCAACTGCCTTTTTAGCAGGTGCCTTAGCAGCTGCTGTCGCTTTCTTTGCAGGAGCTGCCTTTTTTGCTGTTGTCTTCTTAGCAGCAGCTTTCTTTGTTGTCGTCTTCTTAGCTGCCGGAGCCTTCTTTGTAGCAGGCTTCTTAGCGGCTGTCTTTTTTGCTACGGGTTTCTTTGCTTCAGGAGCTTTTGTCTCAGCAGCTTTTACTTCTTCTACCATAGTAATTGTCCTCCGTGAGATGAGAATTATTAGTGTACTAAAATTTTATTATGTAGTTATAATATCGTCAATTAATTATGGTTACCAGATAGGAATACGTTTTTCCGGATCACTTTTGCCACTTTTGCGTTTCATGTTAACCTTGCACACTTTTTTGGAATAATCATATTCTCTGACAATGCATACTAGAGGATCCGGTGCCTTATTATTTATATATTTGGCATCAACCCGCACTTCTAAAACGATTTTATTCCATCTTTTTTTATATTTGTTGTAATCCCTAAGCATATTGATCGAAAGGCTGTCAGTATAATTAATATACTTTGAAATCTGGGATGTTATAACGACAATCTTTGCGACGGTAGGATCAGAATTGACTACGCCCCATTTTATTTCACCGCCAAATTCTCGTTCTATGTATTTGTTTATTCTTTTCAAGGTCAGATACCCGTATAACTCATCAAAACATCCTATTGCTGAACTCACGCTGCAGAACACATCGTTCTGAGCAATAGTTTCAACCATTTTTTCTAATTCTTCTCTGAAAAGTACAGACTCTGAATTATCAAATGAAAATAGTATGCTCCGCGTCTTACCGGATATTGTATATGTATTTCTTGAATCTGTTTCACCATAGAACTTATTAGACAATACAACCTTAACGAATAAAAACAACACCCTAGACTTCTTTTCTTGAGAATCCGCTAGAGACAAAAGATTTTCAACAATTGATAAGCGATACAAGGCTGTCTGTTCATCATCAAATAATCCACTAACGTGTTCAGTAACAGAATACTTATCGAAGATACTCAAAAATAAAGAAGCGCACGAAATATAATGATCAAAACTAACAACTTCAATTAATTCTTGATCAATAAAACCTCTTATTCGTTTATTAATGAATCTTTTAAACCGTTTTTCATCAGTTGTGGGTTTCCTTGTAATTGATGGAGTATCTTTGGGACGAACATCTATTTTTTCTTTTTTATCAGAATCTGACGAGAAAAATCTAAAGAAACTATCATAGTAATATTGTTTAATGCCGTTTAGTTTCTTCAACAGTTTAGAGTGATAAGTATAATCTGAAACCTCTGGAACAACATAATCGATTACTCCATCTTCAAATTCCTCTTCATCATCAGTCATTATGTTCTTTTCTCTAAGCAGCATGCGTTGCATACGGATAGAATCCATATATTCATCAACGTTTAATGCAAGAGCATTACTAATTTTAATCTGATCTGCTATATATCTACTACTGTTGGGATCCAAATCAACATCATCAAGCTCAAGTTTAGGCGCAGATGGATTTCTTGTATACTGCACTTCGCTTGGGTTGGTATACCAACAGATTATGCGTTCAGATAATCCATCGTATTCGATCTCGACGTTAATCGTATTTTTATATATAACTGAGTCTAACTCAAGGCACACATCTAAAGTATCTTCTGACAGAGAAAACTGACATTCATTCTTTTCGATTAACACCTTGATATAATTCGGTTTATGTACAAAACCAATATACAAATGCAATTCAGATTCAAGTATTCCATACCGGAAAAAGAAATTATTTGTATTCGTCGTCTCATATTTCAGCAATTCATATTTTATTTCCGAATCAGTACATCTTTTGAAGGTGTTAAAGAAATCCCTTCCATCAGTTGTGCTTTGTATTACAACAGCTTCTATATTTCCTCCATTCTTAAAAGACTTAATAAGAGCACTTGATGTACAGTTAGCACTTCCAAACATGACATATGATTCATGATTACAGTCAAATTCAAATACCTTGCCATGATAGAAATTATTGTTTTTTCTATCCTCAAACCCTGTAAAAGGGAACATTGTAACGTTTGGAATCTTTGTTATTTCATTTGAATTGATTCTTGCTTTATTATTTTGCAGGAAAAGCGTAATCTTCGCCTGATCATACTCTTTGGCTAATGTCTTGATCGCAGAACAACCATTATCGTAATAAGGTACAGCAACACTTATGGTTTTTACTCCATTAACGTGATTTCTGACCTGTTCAATTATTGGAACTTCGAGATTATGCAGGAGGGTAGGCACATTATTCCCCTCGGTGAATGTCTCATATATACGTTTAAATCCTAAAACCTCTTTAAACAAATAATCATCTGCGTGAAAAGAAAGCTCGTTGATACGGCAGAAAAAATCGATTGTGTCCAAAACTAATTGTTTGCTATCTGTATTCTTCTCATCTAGCTCGTAGGAATAATATGCTTCGTTGTTAATTGCATACCCTGAAGTAGTGAGGTTACAACTGGATATGAACACACGTGCGCTCTTTTTGCCGAGCAAAAGAACTATCTTTGGATGGAAGGCTCCTTCCATCTCTATCGGATTGACTACATAATGATGTCCGATATTCTGAACCCCGCCTTCTTTTGCTATAGACTTGTTTAACTCCTGAGAATCAACAAAAACAGATATTTTCTTTATTCTGTTTGAAAACAGCGCATTCTTAATGAATCTTTCAAAAAATGAAATTTCAAAATTGAAGGTGGTGAATAATGCTATATCGTATCCCTTGCACTTCTGGATACATTCCAAGATACTGTTTTTACTCATAGAACATACCCAAATCTCTCATAACTTGCATTAACTGCATCAGCCTTAGCCCAGGGAAATCTGGCTTGGCATCATTTCTCTTTAAGAAACACACGTCATTCTCGATATAGAAATAAAATGCATCACGGCCGTAATACATTTTATTTCGTGCTACTTCTAAATGACGCTTAAGGACCCACTGTTCTGTTAGGAATCGAAGGAATGACTCGACTGTATCGTCCATATACAAGTCAATTTCCTTAACAAGATTGATTATTGAAATGTCCTCGCCATAAGATATCAGAAGCGGATCAATATCGTCTCTATTCTTGAAACGATTGTACAAGGAAAATAGAACCATAAGAGAATTCTCAAACAGGAATTCATGTCTTGAAGACGAACCTCTTCCGGACCTCAACAATTCTTCAATTTCTTTACTGTTGCATTTGAAATGGGAAACAACATCTTTCACACGGCTCGATGGATTAATAGTATTGAAAGTGGATTCTTCAATCGAATAATCAATCCATGCATTCATTGTAATTGGATTACTCAGATCCAACAATAAACTCTTCCATATTATCTCCAGAGCAAATGCCATGTATTGTCTTGCAACTACAGCTTCCCATGATTTACCAATTGATATAAGACCCTCAGGGAACGACGCTTTAAGTCTCATCTCATAATAATCTTGATACAATAAATGACGTATTTGATCGATTGTCGGATTCCGATTGCTTTTGTGCACATACTTCAGCAATTCCGATGACTCAATAAGAGTATTATTATGGAATCGTTGATTATTAACGGGTTCAAACAACGATTTCTTTAATAAACGTTTGCATTCTTCCAAGTGATTCATGGTGAGATTAACACGATTACCCCACTCGATAAGAACATCTACCGGTACTTGATTACCATGGTGTCGATAATTCTTATAATACTCGGTATCTTTAACCGCATCTTCGAATGCTATTGCTAATGGTTTTCCTATAGATTCTGTAAGTAAAGGAAACATATACTTGTTTCCTGCGTTATCAACACTCGTAATAAAGCCTAATGTATCGCAACCTGCATTGTAATACTGCATTCCACCATATCTTGAAACGAAATACTTAACATTATAATCATAAGTCTTTTTATCTCGGCGAATATCATACCAAGTATTATCTTTGCCGACAAGATTGTACTGATCCGTTTGGTTTGACAATAGATTCCCCAAAACAAAAAAGTAATCATTTCTCTTGAGAAACGGCTTGTCAAAGTCGGCTACCGATCTGTTCTTTTGCTCTGTGTATTTAAGATACTCATAATAATTCCATACCATAAATGGCCAATAAAAGGCTCTAGGAGTAACAGTATTGATTACAGGACACAATTCTGCCTGAAGAGATGTTGTCGCGCCTGTTATACCAAGATTATCTCTCGTAGTAAAGTTTCTCGTAGTATCATTAAGTATCGGTATCATAGGCTAAACATACAAATTATCAATAATACTGTTCTATGTAACCATAGGCACGATCAAAAACATCTTGATCCTTGATTTTATACTTGATCCAGATAATACTTCTAAGCGCTTTCTTAACTTCTTTCTTTCCTTCTGTAGTATTCTGCCATCCAGCAAAGCGGACTATTTTTACAATTCCATCAATATCATTAACGACTCTCTCAACGATTATAGGAGTTTTTTCGTTGCGAACGCCATTAAACAGCTCGGTTAATGCAGCTTTTCCTCTATCAATTTCTTCTTCTGGAACAACCTCTTTCTCTGCCTGAGCAGCCTCACGAGCAAGCGATAACAACATTTTCAAAAATTCAATGCTGCCAATCAGGCCCTGCTTATGCTGATCTCTTAATCTCTCCAGTTTTTCTCCAAGAGCAATGTATTTAGGATCCTGTGAATGCCTCTGGATTATTGCTACCAAATTTATCTCAATACGTTTAGTAGTCTTCCCAATATCTTTTTGTGCCTTTATGAAATCATCTATCAGCTCGGCATCCATCGTTATTATTTCTTGTGTCTCATCCGCTTCTCCCACAGTAATATTCTGATGGACAAGATCCAATGTCTTGGCACCAAACGCTGCCCAAACTAGAGCTCCTCTATCATCTGTAGGTCTAACGGACTGATATATCTTTGCCAGCCACTTATAGTCTTGCTGATATTTTGCTAATACAGGGTCAGGCGACAAAGCTTCCCACGCTCTCGACAGCACTCTGAAATAGGCTGCAAACTTATCCTTGGTGTTGTCGTCCGGCAGTCTTTCTTGGGCTTCGAGTAATACTTCCCAATCGTCTTTATCAGTAGGTATACCGGTAAAGAAATCCATGCAATTTTCAACCAATACTGGGAGACTTGCCTTAACTTCTTCGATGTTGGTAATTACTTTTTTCATGCTCTCTTCATCAAAGTTAAGAGCGGTAGCAACATTATCAAAAATACCAATATAGTCAACAATTAAACCAAATGTTTTTCCCTCATCATATGTCCTATTTGTACGGCAAATAGCCTGAAGGAGATTATGATCCTTCATCGGTTTATCCAAATACATTACTTGAAGTATGGGTGCATCAAATCCAGTCAACAGTTTTGCTGTAACAATTACTAGTTTGAGAGGACTGTGAGGATCCCTATAGTAATCAAGCACTTTTGCTTCTTCATCTCGATCTCGACGGTAAGCTTTATATCTATCAGCTTTATCGTTATTTGTATCCATAACAATAGTGCTTGCTTCGGGGCCAAGAAGCTTGTCTAATTCTTCTTTGTACATTAAACAACACTCGCGATCATATACCACAACTTGACCTTTATATCCATTAGGCTCAATTTTTTCTTGATAGTGCTTTGCAATATGTTCGCAGACTTTACGTATGCGCTTGCGATCATACATAATTGCCTTCATGTTTACTCGTTTGGACAACTCAGCTTTATCTTCCTGACTTAGATCGGAAGTGAGAAGCTCGAATTCTTCATCAATTTTCTCTTTATCAACATGCAATTCAACCGGAACCGCTTCAAACTTCAAGGGGAGAGTAGCTCCATCCCTAATAGAATCAGAAAATGAGTACTTGCTCATATAGCCGCTTTTATCTTCAGTTGCACCAAATGTTCTGAATGTATTCTTATCGATCCTATTGATTGGTGTTCCAGTAAGGCCGAAGAAGAACGCATTAGGTAATGCTATTCGCATTTTCTCGCCTAAATTGCCTTCTTGTGTCCTGTGGGCCTCGTCAACCATCAATATAATATTGCTGCTTTCGTTAAGGCAACTATCTACGTCTCCGAATCTAAATATCGTTGTAATTAGAATTTTTCGCATGTCGCCTTTAAAAAACTTGATTAATTCTTCCTTCGTTCTTGCCGCAGCCATATTAGGAATATCACTTGCATTAAAAGTTGCAGTAATCTGTGTTTCCAAATCCAAGCGATCATCAACAATCACAACTGAAGGGTTTTTCAATTCTGGAATCATGCGAAGTTTGTAGGCCGCAAAGACCATAAGCAAGGATTTACCAGACCCTTGAAAATGCCAAATCAATCCTTTTTTGGGATAACCAGCTTTAACACGATCAACTATCAGATTTGCACCCTCATACTGTTGATATCTACAAATAATCTTATATTTGCGATACTTCTTGTCAGTAGCAAACATTGTAAAAAACTGGAAAATATCCATTGTTTTTTCAGGTGTGATCATATCAATAACGCTTTTTTGAACGGACGCAAGAGTTCCCTCCGTTTTATCTTCAGAGTTATGCCAAGGTCCCCACGATCCAACCGGCATATTTATTGAGCCATAGCGGTAACTTTTTCCCTCAGATGCAAAATTATACACATTGGGAACAAACATCTGAGGAATGCTCTTTTCATAATCAGCAATATCTTGAGCACCATCTAACCATGTAATTGAATCTCTAAACGGGGTTTTTAGTTCACCAATAACCAACGGGAATCCATTTACAAGCAAAACAAGATCAAGTCGCTTACCACCTTCTTTTGATGGAAAACACCACTGATTTGTCACAACATATTCATTAAGAGCAAGTTTTTCTCTTGTCATGGTTCCGAAAAAACTGATAGGAACCATCCGACCGTCTTTACCAAAAGGAAAAGAGTTTTCTTCAAATATTAGCTTTTTGAATCTTTCATTCTGTGCAATAAGGTTATGTGGCTGTACTGATAGAATCAAAGAACGCAGCTTATAAATAACTTCATCTGCCTTGCTCGGATCTGCAGCAATTTCAGGATTTAATCTGATTAAAGCTGACTTTACCATAGATTCAACCATAACGTCAGAATCCTGACGCGGCATTTTTTCTGCAGGGATATAAGTCCATCCATTCTTCTGAAGGACTGAAATAAGCATCTGTTCTAACGTATCTTCATTCATCATAAGCAGTGCCTCCACTTCAAAATGCATATTTATGCATACAAATACATTATACTCCTCGACAGTCTTAATATTTGTAAATGCTCTGATAATTTTGATTTATCGCTCTGTTCCACAAATGCCGCAAAGTCCTTTTGAAGCGCTATCGGTGGAATAGAAAATTTCGCATCACCAATTATCGCTTTGTTTAACGTAACACCCTTAACAGCATTTTGCAGACCTTCAGTCCAATCATAAAAGTGTAAGGCATACCTTAAATAATCTAAGTCAAAATGCTTAGTTCTCGGTATAAATGCCATAATTGCCTCGTTTGTATAAATATCTTCGGACGTTATAGCAGTTCTTCCTACGGTAAGCTTAAAGCTCATAATAACTGTATCTTTCGGAACAATCTTTATACCCGTTTCCTTTACGGCCAAATCGGATAAGTATTCTTTCGTATCACCAGTATATTTGCCATAGGTGCTCATATCTGCAATTGAAATCCATCGGTGATCTCCGGACATCCACAGTCTCTTCTCTGCTCTGGCTGGCGTCTTACCCATTTGAAGATCAAACAATTTCTTTAAGCACTGCTTCTCATCTGATCTATTTTCGAACATCTCGATAAATTGAGACTTAACGAGCTCATCTGTAGCTGCGATCAGCTCTTTGTAAGAGTCAATTGTCTCATTCATGGCCCACAAAACAGCAGCCATACGTCGTTGTGTATCAAGGTCAGGAAGCTCAAATTCAAGTTCCTTCAGGTCTCGCCAGTTAATTGTCGGTGACAAAGAGCCGACCGATATTTTTATAGCCGCATCCAAGAAGTAATCAGAGCTTATAAACAAGGGGAAGAAGTCTTTATCTATCACATCTTCCTTCGGCCTTAGCACCATACCATGCGCGGAGAAAATTCCATCAAAGGGAGCTATTGCTACCTTCTTCTGATATGCTCTTCGCTTTCCGAAAAGCACATCGCCTTTGCGCATAATCAGCTTTTCTCCGATAGGAGCCACTTCGGAACCATACCGAGTAACCTTTAGACTACCTGAATCCAGATGTTCCAACCCCAGGTATGTGAAGCGATCTTCCTCAACCGGTTTTTTCTTCTCTGTACTGTTTATCGCAATCTGATCAAACCGATATTTTGACATTATGCACACCTCCTTTCAGAAGTGGCACCAGCTGTCAGTCGCCTATAATCAGCGGGCCCGATAAATTGAGATTTTACTAGTTCGTCCGTTTGTTTTATCAGGTTTATATATGCATTTCTTGTATCTTCCATGCACCATAAGATCTTAGCTAATTCATTTTGCTTATCGTGTGAAGGCAGGTTTAGTTCATAGTCTTTCAAATGCTGCCACTTAACTCGAGGAGAAAGAGAACCTGCTGATTTTTCAACTGCATACTCAAATAAGGAATCGTTTTGAATAACAAACGGTAATAGCTCAGGAATAATTTTAGACTCGTCTGCTTCTATAACTGTAATATCACCTGAGCATATTCCATCAAATGGAGCTACAGATGCCTTCTTAAGGTATGCTCGTCTTCTTCCAAACAAGACATTTCCTTTTCTAAACATCTTCGTAAAGGTATTATCTGATTTTTCATCCCAGCGTGAAAGGTTAATCCTTTCCGGATCTAAATGTTCAAGTCCGACAATAGGAAGACCATCTTTATTTCCTTTACATGTTTCTTTATGTTCTTTGGCAATATCGCCTAACTTTACTTTACTCATTGTTTCGAGATCCTCCGCTTATTAGACTGTTCAAAACTGAATATGAATCGGATGCGCTTTTAGCCGCATCAAGCCAGGAATCATAGCATTGCTGCAATGAGCGTGAATCTTCTTCAACAACATCAGCTTTTTTCTTCACATATAATGGAATGCTCAAAGAAAAACCATTCTTCTCCACATCTTGAATGGTTGCAACATTGGCAAATCCGTCAACATCACAGTAGTTATTGTATGCTTTTGCTATTTTTTCAATATGGTCATCGCGGAGATAACTCTGAGCATTTTTACGTTCAACTTCGTTAATTGCATTGATGAATAGTATCTTTCCGCGTCTATCGGCAGTCTTATTCATGCGACAAATAACAATACAAGCTTCCATAGGAGAATTGTAGAAGAGGTTTGCCGCCAATCCAATTACGCATTCAACACAATCACTTTTAACTAATCTAGCACGCATTTCGCTTTCTTCGTTTCTGAATAAAACGCCATGAGGGAAGAGAATTGCGCATCGCCCAGTTTTCTCATCTAAACTCTTTAATATGTGTTGGAAAAAGGCATAATCTGCTCTTCCTTGTGGTGGTACACCCAAGAAATTTCTTCCGTATTTATCTGCTGAAAAAGCATCTCTGTCCCATTGACTTATAGAATAGGGGGGATTTGCAAGTACTAAATTAAATTGTTTAAGCTTACCTCTTTCTATGAAAGCTGGTCTGGCTAGCGTATCATCATTAACGATTGAAAAATCCTTTATCCCATGCAAAAAGAGATTCATCTTTCCAATAGCAGATGTAAGAGCATTGATTTCTTGACCATACACTTTTACATTACGCCACTCTTCACCTTTTTCCTTAAGATAAGCTATAGCGGAAATCAACATACCGGCTGAACCACATGTGGGGTCATAAATACTTTCGCCCGATTGAGGTTTGAGCATTTCAGTCATAAGATGAACTACTGTACGATTTGTATAGAACTCTTGTGCTGTATGTCCACTGTCATCCGCAAATTTCTTAATCAGGTACTCATATCCCTGACCGAGCTCATCCTCAGGACAATTCTCGATAGAAAGAGTCTTGGAACTGAAGTGCTCTATAAGATCCTTTAGCAAACGATCCGGGAGACGATTTTTGTTTGTCCAGGCTGCATCCCCAAATATACCAAGGAGCTTATCACTGTTTGCACTCTGAATTTTGGAAAAAGCATCTACTAAAGCAGCACCAATATTCTCTGACTTTGCTCTTACATCATTCCAGTGAGCGCCTTTCGGAACCATAAACAAATGGTTTTCTTCCCATTCAAGCGCACTTATGTCTCCATCATATTCCTCTAATATTTTTTCGCACTCTTCATCATACACATCGCATATGCGTTTAAAGAATAACAGTGGGAAAATGTATTGCTTATAGGCTCCTGCATCTATGCTTGTCCTTAACAGCACAGCAGATCCCCAAAGATATGATTCTAACTCTTCAATTGATATTCTATTACTCATTTACATATCCGCCTTCAACTAATAGTTTTCTCATACGTGTTTCAGTTTCTTGAACTTCTTTCAGAGCATCAAAATACTTTTGCCTGACAATAGCGGGATCAACAATTTTCTGCTCTTGCTTTTGTATGTAAGTATTAACGGAAAGTGTATAGTCTTTCTCTCTGATTGTTTGCAAATCTACTATCTGAACATATTCCAACACATTGGTGTAGTTAGAATAAAGATTAAAAACCTTTTGAATATTCTCTTCGGACATGTAGTTTTGCGCTCTAGCAGGTGTATATATTTTAGTTGCATCAATCATGCAAATCTTATTCTTGTGTTCGGGAACCTTTTGATTGTTCATCAATATAAGACAGGCAGAAACACCAGCGCCATAGAATACTCCACCAATAAGTGTAATAATGCATTCAATCTTATCTGATTCAATGATTTGCTTTCTAATTTCTCCTTCTTTTCCTCCGTGAAACAACACCCCTTGGGGCATAACAACAGCTACACGACCAGTAGCAGGGTTCATTGATTTAATCATATGTTGTAGCCATGCAAAATCAGCATTTGAATCAGAAGGACATCCCCAAATATTACGTCCATAAAGGTCAGTTTCAAAGGCATCTGCACCCCAGTTCTCAAGACCAAAAGGCGGATTGGCAATAACACAATCAAAAGTCTGAAGCTGTCCGTGATTGATGTAGTTAGGAGACCTTAATGTGTCCCCCTGTGTTACTTGGAAGTCCCTTGCGCCATGTAAAAACAAATTCATTTTTGCAATGGCTGATGTTGAGAGGTTTTTCTCTTGACCATATATTTTCCCGTATGTTAATTGATCATTGTGCATGTACCGTATTGCTTCAATAAGCATTCCACCAGTACCACAAGCCGGATCATATACTGTTTCACCAGCCTGCGGAGCCATAAGCATAACAAGTAGTTTAACTATTGTTCTGGGAGTATAAAACTCTCCTGCGTTTTTCTTAGACAAATCAGCAAACTTTTTTATGAGAAACTCATATGCATCTCCCATTACATCAGAAGCATAATCATTATTTCCAACATGGATCTTTGACATGTGCTCTACAAGATTCTTAAGTCGTTCATCACTCAATTTCTTTTTGTCTGTCCATGTTGCGTCATCAAAACTGCTGAAAACGCCTGAAAGACGTTCTGGATTAGCTCGCTCAATGCCATACATCGCATTGACTATTGCAGTACCAACATTTTCACTCGTCTCTCTTACATCATTCCAGTGGCACCCATCTGGGATAATAAAGCTATGATTTTCAGGGAAAGCTGCATATTCTTCATCTCCATTTGATTCTTCTAATGCAAGATTAGTTTCCTCATCATATACATCAGACAAACGTTTAAAGAATAATATCGGCGTTACATAGCTTTTATATTCATCTTGATTTATTGGACCTCTTAAAATATTACAAGCCTCAAATAAATGATTAAACAATTCCTGACTAGTTGTTATATCGTTCATCTTTCACTCCAACGCAAAGTATTGTTTGATTTTGATAGTATCGGTCACTGTTATTTTACAACCATAGATGATCCATTAATCGTACATATCAGTCACTTGGGCAAATCTGTAGGTTTGCTTTCTTTTAATTATTATAATATATGGTAACAATATCACATATTTATTTTTTTACTTGCAGATTTTCTTAACGCGGAAAAAGCCCCCAAACCACCTTGATATGGGGCATGGGGGCAGTTTGTAAACTTATAGTGACGTTCCTTATCCGACAACACCAAATCCATAGATCTTATTGCTGTTTGCCGAGTATTGCTTTTCTCTTACGGCATCACTACTGTTGCCTTCGACTGTGTAGATATAACCGTTTTCGACCTTGGTAACAATGCCAACATGGTTAGGGTTGCCATCAGGCTCCCAATCGAAGAAGATGATCATACCAGGATAGATGAGCTTGTCACAGTTGGAAGAGTTGACTTCTGAGCCGTCGATCCATTTACCTTTCTTCTTGTAGAAAGAAACACCATCAGAGACAAAAGAGAAATAGGGGATCTGTCCGGCAGCCCGTAATCCTGTCTGATCTCCGCACCACGATACGAAAAGGGCACACCATTCACACCGTTTGTTAAGACCAGCCCATCTCCAGTATTTTTCGCCACCTTTGTTTCCAAGCTGGGAAAGTGCAAGGTTAACAAGATCGTTGGAGCCTAAACCAACGCCTCTAAGGATTTCAGCCCATAAAGATGCATTCTTAACATCCAGGAGCTCATTTAGCTGAGCCAACTGTTGAGCGTTGAAATGGAGACTTGTAGCTTCTTCGGCAGCCGTCTTATGCCCAATCGAGATGGTTAGGATCGTCTTGGTAGTGGTTTCATCCTTGTACAGAAGATTTCCATCCTTGTCTTTCTTCTGAACCCCTTTATCATCAAGATCTGGAACCTTTTTGGTCTCAGTGACCTTTTTCGTTGAGGATGCTATCGTATTCATCTGCCAGAAGATGTTCTTTAGGATGGTAACGTGATCATCGGTTATATGGGCCACATCTGTTGCTCCATCAGCCTTAGTCGTTACATATACGGCATAGACAGACAGGACTTCCGGCCAAGAGGCCTGATATCCTTCCATTACAAGCTCATCATGAGGGGTAGTCGTCTTAATGCTCTCGATTTTCCCGGTATATTCCGAGTTGATTTCAAGAACAACTTCCTTAAGAGGTCTTGTGCCGGTATTGTTCTTATCGCTTGAGAAGAATATGCCAAAGGCAGAGGCTACAAGAGCTGCTATCGTCCCGGCTAAAATAAGGATCAGCAATAGAGGAAGTGACGCAGCTCCGAGTGCTGCTCCGAGCTTCTTTATACCTTCAATGATCCCTTTGACGATCTTCTTGACCCATTCGGCTGTCTTTTTAGTCAAGCGTTCAGCTTTCTTTGCTGTAGCAATCTTTTTCGAAGCAATTGCAGCCTCTTTGGCTGCCTGAGTTGCTGTTTTGGCAGCAATCTTCGTCGCTTCGGCTGAGCTTTTGATAGCCCTGTCAGCTTTGCGGATCGTTCTGACATTAGACTTGATATCCTTGTTATTCTTGATATCAGGGCTTTTCTTCTTGATGCGCCTTACGAGCGAATCCTTGGCGTTCAGCGTTGCATCAGCAGTATCCATCATTGCATTCCGGGCAGAAACTTCCATCTTATCGATAGCTTCCTGATCTTCTGATTTGCCGTTACTGTCAGAAATCGTCTTTGCATGTCTGATAGCAGATATACCGACTCGTCTGGCCGCATTGATAGGCGCCATTGCGTTTCCTTGCTGAGTTATCTCAGTCTTTTGAGGCTTTCCTCGTATCTGAGGAGTAGCCTTGGACACGGATTTCTCCGTCGCAGGTTTTAAGTCATCCAAACGCGACACCTGCTTAATATCATGATCGCGTTCAACCTTAGTAATCTGAGGCATTCATTAAACTCCTTTGCTTTATTTGCTTTTTGAAAGCATGTAAAAAAGCACCCGGGGTATCCCGAGTGCTCTTATAAATCAGAGGCGATTAATTAATCAACCAAGCTTGAAACTTACTGTGTCTGTAAGTTTTTCCCATCTTTCCTTGTAATCGGACACTTTATCAGAGTATGATGCATAAGATTCTCCAGATGGATAACCACTGTTTCGCATCACTTCCTGTGCAAATTGATAATATTCAAATAGAACATCATAATTCTCACTAGTTTTTTCAATACTCTTAAGTTCTTCTCCTGCCTCATTCAACGATGCAGTTATCTCTGAAACATTACAGCTAATATCATACGCTCCCATTGTAATTTCTATGCAGCTTGACGGACTATCTGGGTTTCCTAATGCAGCACCAAGATACACGTTATCTCTCTCTGTATCTTTTAATCCAGCCGCAGAATGCAAACTTGATGATGTTATATATTTATCATTACCGACATATTTTAAATACTCAGCTAACAAATGATGATTTAATTCAATAACATCGCTGTACTCATCATGAATAGATTTATAATCAAGATTTATATTCCAAGCCCAAGCCCCTTGAATATAAGCCATTTTCAGAAGGGCGTACCCCACAACATCAACCAATTTAAGGTTTATATCTGCTTCAAGAATTTCATTGAGTTTGGCTCTAGCATCGGTTAATTTGTTGATGTTTGAAACATTTTTACCATCATTGCCTAATTCAACAAGAGCAGCTTCAGCAGATTCAATGTTATCTTTGCTATCAATACTGATTTCGCCAAGAGCCTCAATTTGCGATTCAAGAGCCTGAACTTCTGGTGTCTTAACAGTTGTACAACCAAACATCAAGAATACCAATACAAAACACATTATGAACGCAACTAACTTTTTCATCTTATTTACCTCCTCACACTCTTATGTACTGTATTAGAACAATTATTATTCGCTTCTTAACAAGAAGCGAATTCAGTGATATTCGTAGAATATCGGCGATTTTACATAACGTTAACGGGGTGTTTACTTACCATAAACTTTAATGAACATGTAAAAAGCACCCGGGTATGTCCCGAGTGCCAAACTAAAAAGAACTGCAATCATCTGAGATAGAATTTCAGATATACGTCTTTTCCTTCTACCTTGCCGAATTTAGCAATCATATCGATTTCTCTGATAAGCTCTTCCAACTGATCAAGGAATTGATAACGCATATACGGGATATTTCGTTCTTTATTCTTACCAAAGACAGCTTCTTTTTCTGAGCAACACTTAATTCTAAGCTCAGAAACGCCGATAATCCTATAAGTGGCTTTTTCACTTTGGGCAATGACTTCCTTAGTGGACATAGACTTGTTATTAAGAAAATCCACTAAAAACTTATTAGCGTCATCTGATATAATCCCGACCTCTTCCGGATCTTCACCATAGCAGTGATACAAATTCGGAGAATCCCAATACGGATTACCACGGGAAATTGTTAATCCTCTTACATATCCAATTAGTTTCATTTTTTACCTCCATTCTTTTGATAATAAATAAAGCCCTTGCCGGCGCTTAACCGACAAGGGCGAAATCAGCCATTTGCGAACTGTCCTTCTCCCGGACGAGTCGTCATGAGCTGATAGAGTTTAGTGTCCCTGTTGAACTTATTAACAAAAGGGACAAGTGCTGAGCCGTACTTGATAAGCCCTGATCCTGCAGGCGCATTAGTGATATAGCGCATCTGGATCTCGGAGATGTTAAGGAGCTTTGCAAGCTTGGCTCTATCGGAAGCAGCCTGATTGAGCATGATTACGAACTCTGAGTTTGAAAGCATCGTAGATGCCTGAACAGAATCCAAAAGATACTCAACATTCTGCGTGATAGCGGTCGGATAGGCGTTCCTCTTACGGAACTGTCTCCATGCAGAGTTAAAGAACTGTGCGGAGAACTCGTTTTCAAATACAACATGGAACTCGTCGATAAAGACGTGTGTACGCTTACCTTTCTTCCAATTAAGGGTTACTCGGTTAAGCATAGTGTCTGTTATGACCAGGAGTCCCGTGGGCTTAAGCTGGCTGCCTAAGCCATGAATATCGAAAACGACTACGCGCTTATCCATATCAACATTGCTCTCACGCCCAAAGATATCCAAGGAACCGGTGGTAAAGAGCTCAAGAGATAACGCTATCTGCTTTGCTTCACGCTCCGGCTGCTCAAGGAGCTTCTCACGGAAAGTGCACAGAGTAGGGGTAGCACCGCCAGAAGACTTGCATCTTTCCGCATCACGGTAAACAGCTGCAGCGCATCTGTCGATGATTGACTTCTGCTGAGGTCCGACGCCTTTCTTATCGATCTGCTCGACAAGGGACATTATGAACTGCGACTTAACAACAATAGGATCGTTCTCACCATAGCCGTCGACCATATACATAGCGTTCAAACGGTCACGTCCGCCGGCTGACACTCGGATAACCGAGCCCATCTCAGGTCCCATTGCTTCTACAAGCGGGGCATACTCGCCTTCAGGATCGCAGATTAGGATATCGTCATCCGTGTTCAGCATAAGGAATGTTATGAGCTCCTTGGCTGAGAAGGATTTACCGGAACCGGGCACGCCTAAAAGGAAGGCTGACTGGTTCAAGAGGTTTTCCTTGTTGCACATAATGAGGTTATGGGAAATAGCGTTCTCACCATAGTAGATGCCGCCTTTGTCCATGATCTCCTGAGTCTTGAAGGGCAGGAATACCGCTAATGACTCCGTGTTAAGAGTCCTGAAGCAATCGATCTTCCTGACACCGAAGGGCAGGGCAGTGTTTAATCCGTCTGCCTGCTGCCACTTAAGGACTGCCATCTGGCAATGTCTGCCCTTAGCAACGGCCTGGATGCTCTCTGTATCGAGATCGAGCTGTTCCTTGGTATCGGATGAGATCGCAAGCGTAATGAGACAGAGCATCATGCGCTGGTCACGGGTAGT
>JAEEGH010005895.1_pt1 | contig 30413 bp, 26 predicted proteins | sample 9134181 | NCBI WGS metagenome assembly JAEEGH01 (sample SAMN16246544, study PRJNA631951) | gut metagenome | biome: gut microbiome; feature: rumen; material: DP-attached | host: Bos | place: Iran: Karaj | collected 2018-10
CGTTCGCAGGCTATTGGGACACCCGGCAGGGTGGACGCCCTGAGAACCAGGATTCTTGCGGTTTCCTGGATACTGACAAGGGACTGATTGCCGTGGTCTGCGACGGAATGGGAGGTGGTCCTGCAGGACGACTCGCCTCCACCATCGCCGTTCAGAAGATTGTGGAGTATGTGGTCAACGCACCTCAGGACATGCCGCGTACACAGATGGTCGCCAATGCCATCGAGTATGCCCATCAGTCTATCCATGCCAAGGTGGCTGAGACTCCAGCGGTAAGGGGGATGGGCTCTACGGCTACTGTGGTACTGATTAACGACCATTCCGCAATTCTCGGACATGTGGGCGACAGTCGTATCTACCAGTTCCGCCGGGGTAGGAAAATATTCCGTACCGCCGACCACTCGATGGTGGGAGAACTGGTACGTAACGGTACATTGACAGAGGAGCAGGCAAGACTGTCGTCACAGTCGAATATCATCACCAAGGCACTGGGGAGTAAGTTGTCAAACCTTGCGGAAGTGACAGAACGCCCCTATGAGAAAGGTGACCGGTTCATGCTCTGTACGGACGGCATCTGGGGCGCGCTCCCTGAGCCGGAACTGACGAAGAAAGTCGCCAAGACAGCCTCTCTGTCGGGAGCCGTCGACGGCATCGTATTGGATGTGGATGAGATCGGTCGCAAAAACGGTAACAAGCATGATAACCTGACCATCGCATTATTAGAAACAAAGAAAGATTCATTATTAAAAGAGAAAATGAGCAAGACAACATTACGAACGCTTATCGCACTGGCAGTGATCTGCCTCGTGAGTATCATCCTGAACTTCGTGCTGCTCTTCCAGCAGTCCTCCGTGAAGAATGACAGTGGGATGGAGGCACTGCTCATGGAGAACGAGGCAAGGGGAAACCGTATCAGGAACCTGGAGGACAGCATCAATGTGCTGCTCGGGCATGTGGCTACCTCTAAACAGGAGGCTGCCGATGCTACCATGAAGGTGGCGAAGGAGAAAGAGAGCCAGGCGGAGAAGGCAAAGAGTGAGGCGGAGCAGAAGGCGAAAGAGGCTAAGGAGGCTGCCGACCAGGCGAAACAGGCCGCCAGTCAGGCTCAGGCTGCCGCTGACGCCATCCAGAAGTCACGCAGTGGTGTCATCGCACAACTGACGAAGATCAAGGACATGCAGGAGAACTCCGAGCGTAAACAGTTGCGTACGACAGTGGCAGAACAGTTGAAGAGTCTTGCCGCCAAGGATACCAAGAACAAGACGACCTATGACGAGGTGAGGGAGAAACTGGGCAATAAGGTTGCCACGGAGAACTCTGACAAGAGTGTGGGTCACTATAAGGCTTTGATATCAAAGCTCCAATCAATTAAATAACGGATAGCCTATGAAAACAATCACAGTAGGACGCGGAGAGGGCTGTAACATCATCGTTGAAGACGAGATGATGAGCCGCCGTCATGCTATTATCAAAATTCCCACTTTCGGGGGTATGGAGATTGTCGACATGAGTAAGAATGGCACCTTCGTCAATGGTGTCCGTCTGCGCCCCAATGTTCCATTCCCTATCACACGTAAGGATGTGGTGAACTTTGCAGATGTGCACCAGTTGGACTGGTCAAAGGTACCTGACCCGCTGAAATATTATAAAATAGGAGCGATGGCTGTGGGAGGACTCGTCGTGCTCCTGTTGGCGATATTTTTGTTGAAGAGTCTGCTGAGCGGTTCCAAGGAGACACCGGTGAAGCCTGCCGTTGAGCAGGTGGAGAAACCTGTCCAGGCTATAGAGGCAGAGCAACAGCAAGAGTCGACGGAGGAGAAAAAGGAGGAGGAGACGACTCCTGAGGAGAATGCCCCTGAGGCGACCGCACCTGAAGGCTCTGAGAGCACCGCTGCCAGTAAGGACGACGAGGTGATTGACGTCTATGGCGCTGCCCGTGCCAGCAAGAGGAAGCGTGAGGCGGAGGAACGTGCCCGTCAGCAGAAGGCCAAGGAGGCTCAGAAAGCCAAGGAGGCACAGAAACAGCAGGACAGCAAGGCACCGTCCAACAACAAACCATCTGGCAAGAACAATAATAAAACAGTCGTAATGTAACATAACTAAAAACTTAAGCATATGAAAATTATCAAAATTGGTAGCTCGCAATCTTGCGACATCGTGTTAGACAGTAATTATGTTAGCAGCCTGCATGCTGAGATGACCATTCTTGACGATGGACAGATTATCCTGGAAGACAAGAATAGTAAGAACGGAACCATGGTCGGCAATAAGCGTATCGAACCGGGCAAGGAGGTGAACGTACAACGTGGCGACCGTATCACGATTGCTGATACGCCATTGGTATGGGCAAAGGTTCCCGTAGCTGAGAAACTGACAAACTATAAGTCGGTGTATAACATCGGCTCTAACTACCGCAATGAGATTATCCTGAACAGCCAGACGGTGAGCCGCTTCCACGCTTCTGTAAGGATCGGCAAGGACGGCAAGACGTATATCCATGATAATGGCAGCCGCAACGGTACGATGGTGAATGGTGTGAAGATTGGTGCAAACAAGGACGTCCGCATCAAGAAAGGTGATAACATCGTCTGTGGAACAGAGGATGTGACGGAACAGATTACAGCATTGATGCCTAAGACGAACATGACCATGATCTACGGTATCGCAGGGGCAGTAGGTGTGTTGGCACTGATTGGTATCCTCTTTGCTTTTTGGCCCAAGGGTGGCGACTCAGAGCCTGTTGCCGTTCTAAGTGACTCTACAACTGTTGCCGCTTCCTCCACCCCATCCAGTGTTTCTCCAGAGAAATACCGCAATACGGTGGTATATGTAGGTGCACAGTATCACTATATCGCTGAGTTTGAGGATAACCCGATGCCTGACACATGGAATGGCAAGATTGAGGACATCGCCGCACAGCAGCCTTATTGTGCAACGGCATTCTTCCTTGACCGTAAGGGTTATATGGGTACGAATCGTCATGTTGCTGTGCCCTGGGACTATCGTTCCAAGGAAGAGGACAACTGGATTCGTGAGCGTATTGAGTATCGCATAGAACTGATGCGCCGTACTTGTATGTATATGCAGACCGGTGATGAAAGGCTGACGACCAGCAACAAAGGTAGGGATTTCTCAATGCCAACGATGCAGGCTTTTGCACAGACTGATTTGTTCAAGGCTATTAACAATCATATCCAGAAATTCGGTGCTGGATGGAGTGGGGAACTGAACAAAATCATAGATCGCCTGAACCGCTCTCGTTATGAAATATCCGGTGCAATCGATTATATTACTGTAGGATATGCGGGCAGAAACTACACGCATCTGGATGAATTCCAGCGTTGTGACGTAGTTGCTGACTCTAAGGACAAGGATATAGATATCGCTCTTCTCCAGTTGAATGACAAGAAAACTCCTCAGGAGGTTGAGATGGTGTTCAGTCCAAGCGAATTCTGTACGGAGCGTCTGGTTCCTCTCAAGGACAAACTTTTCACCATCGGTTATCCTGCAGGTTTGAACTGGGCACTTGACAGAAAGACGAAATCACTGGAGCCTAGTATCAAGGAAACGAAATGCAGCAAGGAACCTAGTAAATATGACTTCGAGTTCCAAGAACAGTCTGTTGGTGGAAGCAGTGGCTCTCCGGTCTTCAACGAAAGTGGTCAGCTCGTGGGCGTCTTGTGGGGTGGTACCAGTGTTGCCGGTGGCTTTACCAAAGCTGTACAGGCTAAGTTCTTGAAGAAGATTTACGATGAAGAAGCTGTTCAATAATGAGAATAAATAAAGGTCTTATCATATTACTGATGTGTCTTGCCCTGCCTATGGTGGGGCAAGCACAGTCTGCCCATTGGGCAGTAAGTCCCATCTATCAATCTGTCACACGGTTTGCCTCGAATCTGTTTAAGATTAAGACAGCGATGAGCACTGGTATTTGTGACGAGGAGGAGAAATGGGTGGTGTCACCTTCCATGGACTCTATCACGTACTTGACCAATGGATATGCCCTTGCCATGACTAAAAACAAGGACAGATACCGTATCATCTATGTTGTCAAGGAAAATGGTACCCGTGCGTCGCTGAAAGAGGAAGTGTACGTCAGTGAGTTTCCTTATTTCTCAGATGACCGTTGTGCGGTGGTAAACAAGAAAGGGAAATATGGTTTTATTGACCCTTCTGGAAAGTTGGTGATTCCTTGTTCTTATACGGCTGCTGTCCCCTTCCAGAATGGGGTCGCCCAAGTGGCAAAAGGCAAGGGAAAGAAAAAGGGTGATTTTATAGAGATTAATCCCTCTGGCTCTGTTGTTCGTACTATTGATCATTTGAATAAGGTGGATATAGGATTTGTGAACAGACCGTATGAGGCTCCTGACGATCCGTCTTACTCACGGTTTATGGACAATAAGGAGTATGGCTATAAGGCAGGAGGCACCACGATCCTCCCTGCTCAGTTCGAGGAGGCGGAGAAGCCCAGTGACGGTCATGCCATCGTGATGGTCGACCATATGTATGGGGTGGTGAAGTTCAATACCGCCACTATCGACTGTCATGTCAGTGAGTCTGGCGGACAACTGAAGGTGGAGGCGGAGATTCCCTCCATTTGGGAGAATAAGGCGGCGACATTAACCCGTATCGTCAATGATGCCTCCCGGAAAGAGTATCAGATGGAGGGCACCGGTACGGAGCGTACGCTGACGACGAGTGTGTCGAAGGAGAGTGGCAAGAGAGTCTATGAGCTTGCCTGTAACAAACTGGTCCTATGGCGTAGTCAGTACAAGGTGGAGAGCTCCAAGGGAAAAGGTTCCCAGGGTGGAACGGGAATCACGGTGAGTGCTCCAGCCTCTGTGAAAGCCAACAAGAAAGGTATCTGTGCCGTTCCTATCAAGGTCGTTAACCGTGGTAGCTCGGAGCGGTCCATCAGTATCTCTCTCAGTACTGGTCAGAAGAGTTCTCTGAAGGTAGGTGCGGGAAAGACGGGCTCTGTGACCGTCAATGTCCCAGTGACCAAGAAGACCTCCTGTACGATTACGGCACGTGGAGGTGGCGTGTCCAGCTCATGCTCCACGACTTTGAATCCTGCCATTGTATTGTAATGAGAAAAAAAGATGATGCGAAAATTCATAAGTTTCCTTTTATTTTTGGTGTCCTCTTCCATGATGGCACAGCAGAAGGTGTATGATAAACTGATCCTCATGGACGGAGATATCGTCGAGGGATATATCAAGGTACAGCATCCGGGGAAGGACCTGGTGTTCTCGGTGGACGATCAGGAGAGGACCTACTTGTTGGAGGATGTGCTGGCGATAGAGCGTGTCAAACGTGCCGCTGACGATCTCTCAGGACTCAATGATATTATTGAGACAAGGGATGGGGAGACCTATAAGGGACAGATTTTCAAGCAGCTAGTGGGAAAGTCTGTTTATTTGTTAGATGACAACGGGGTAGAGCGGATTATCAAGAACGCTGATATTGCCTGTCAGAAAAAAGAAAAGCTCAACCAGGCACAGGCTTTGGTAGAGCAGACTCCCTTCCTGGATGTGGTGGTCACACCGACAGGTAGCTATCAGGGTGTTATCGTTCTTCAGGATTATGGAACGGATGAGACGCCCAGCTTCCTGTGTGTGGAGGATGCCGACGGTCAGCAGCAGATGGTGGAGATTGCCTCGATTACGGAGATGCAGCGTGTCCCGAATGACCAATATGTGCTTGTCAAAGAGTTCAAGGTTGGTGCCGGGGAGGTGTTCTTTAACAGGAACCTGGCAGAGGCATTCAACGGTGCCTCGGACAGTGATGCCGTCTTCAAGGTGGACCGTGCGACATTACAGGCTCCTGTCGTAGACAGCCCCCTGGTCATAGAGATGATGGACACACCAGGCAATCAGCAGGGAATACTCATCCGTGCTGACGCACAGACCCAGAAGAAGAAGGAGATATTGTCCTTCGGCTATAAGGAGATGGTCCTTTCTCCCATCCGTCCAACTTCCACGACGACAGTCAAGGAGACACTGAGGATGGAGTTCATGGTGTCACCGGGCTTCTATGTGTTCTTCATCCCACAAAGTAAGAAGGCTTACATCTGTGAGGTAAGATGAGGATAGAACCCATCGCTTTTTTCCACTCACCTTTTACGACGAAATTCGGAATACCACGACAGAGTGGGATCGTGAGTGAGCTGAAAGGGACCATCCTGTTTACGAAAGATTATGCGCAGGCTGAGGCACTGCGTGGCTTGGAGGAATATGACTACCTGTGGCTGATATGGGGTTTCTCGGAGCATATGGATGCAGAGAAACACGCCACGGTACGTCCACCATTATTAGGAGGGAATGAACGGGTAGGCGTTTGGGCTACCCGTTCTCCTTTCCGTCCTAATAACCTCGGACTCTCCTCCGTGCGTATCCTTGCCATTCATCCTGAGATTCCGAGTATAGAGGTGTCTGGTGCTGATCTCATGGATGGCACTCCTATCTATGATATAAAACCTTACCTCCCTTATGTCGACAGCCATGCAGAAGCACGGGGTGGTTTCACGGATACTCATCAATGGAAACGACTGGAAGTGGTGATACCCGACATGGTCCGTCCTTGCTTTGATGAAGAGCAGTGGCGAGTGATAGAGGAGATATTGTCTTTAGACCCCCGTCCTCATTATCATGAAGATGACCAGCGTATGTATGGCATGCCCTTTGCAGACAGGGATATCCATTTCAGGGTGAGTAACGGGGTATTGACAATTGATAAGATAGTTTAATTTATTTTACAGAAAAAGGAGGAAAAATTTGCATGGTTGGAGAATAATCCATATATTTGCAGCAAAGTAATGAACGTAGAGGATAAAAATCATGTTGATGATCTTAGTTGCATTTATAATTATTTTGATGGCATTGGTATGCTGTTTGTGGTATATCAAGACATTGAAAGACCGACTGAGGGAGAATGCTAAGTTAGAGAAAATGAAGAAGGCATTCCTCCAGAATATCCATCATGAGATATGTGTACCCTTGAAAGCTGTGAAGGACTTGGCGGGTGTGGTAGGGAAAGAGGACTTGTACCTCTCGAAGAATGAGAAGCGCAATATCTCTGATCAGCTAACCTATAATGCTAATCTGGTGGACACTTTGTTTGATGAAGTGGTTATGTTCTCCGAGAATGTTTATGAGGAACACCAGTTACATTTGGAGTCATTCAGTCCGAATGCACTTTGTCGCCGATGTCTAGAAGCCAATATGTTTAGTATCTATCACCGTCAGGCGGTGAAATTGAATTTCAAGCGTGAGTTGAATGATGAGTTCTTTGTGAAGAACGACCGCCATATGGTGGAACTGGTGCTTAACAAACTGATATTAAATGCTTGTCGTTTCACGGAGGTCGGCGAGGTGTTGGTAGGGTGTAATACCAGTGAGAACACTGACCAGTTGACTTTCTTCGTGGAAGATACAGGAAACGGGGTTCCAGAGAATCGTCGTAATAAACTCTTCACATGGTTTGAGAAGCCAGAGGAGATGGCTGATGAAGTGGAGCTTGACTTGAGTATTTGTCACCGTATCGCTATCAAGGTGGGAGGAGCACTTTATATGGATGAGAACTACCACCGTCGTGGTACTCGTTTTGTATTCATTCTTCCATTGAGGCATTCTTAATCTTCGGAATCTTCAGTTTGATCTAGTTGATTCTGCCATAAGTATTTGCGGGTTTCGTGGACGATAATACCATTTAGTGCTAATAGGGATATCAAATTGGGTATCGCCATAAGAGCATTCATACAATCAGCAAAATTCCATACGATATCAAGTTGTATAACGCTTCCTATGAATACCACAATGACGTAAGCGATGCGGTAGGGTATGACCCAGCGGCTTCCTTTGAGATATTCCATAGCTTTCTCGCCATAATAGCTCCACCCTAGAATGGTAGTGAAGGCAAACGTTAGCAGACCGAATGTTAACAAAGGTTCTCCTACTATTGGTATTTTGGAAAATGCCATGTGTGTCAGTGTAGCACCGTTGCTGAATGAGATATCGGGATAGTGTAGCACACTGCTCACAATCACAATACCCGTCATGGCACAGATGACCACCGTGTCCCAGAAAGTACCACTGCTTGATACAAGTGCCTGACGGACAGGGTTACGCGTTTGAGCTGCTGCGGCAACGATAGGTGCGGAACCCAATCCCGATTCATTACTAAACAGACCTCGCGCAATACCATAGCGGGCTGCCGTCATCACAGCGGCTCCTACGAAACCACTTCCCGCAGCCTGGGGGGTGAACGCACATTTAACAATCATTTTGATGGCAGGCCATACAAAGTCGATGTTGACAAAAATAATATAGATGCAACCCACGACATAAAAAACTGCCATCATAGGCACTAAGGCAGAACATACCCGTGCAATGCTCTTCACACCACCTAATATCACTGATGCTATTAACAAGGCGATAATGGTTCCCGTGAAATAGGGTGATATGGCATATGTCTCCTTAGTTACGGTGGCTATGGCATTAGCTTGTACGGTATTACCGATGCCAAAGGCTGCAATTGCCGTAAAGATGGCAAACAAAATAGCGAGCCATTTCCATTTCAGTCCGTATTCCAAGGCGTACATCGGCCCGCCGATGAACTGTCCGTCTTCTTTCTTCTTACGGTATTTGATGGCAAGCAGACCTTCTGCATATTTCGTGGCAATACCGAATACACCTGTCAGCCAGCACCACAGCACAGCGCCAGGACCTCCCAGTGCGATGGCTGTAGCCACGCCGATGATGTTACCAGTGCCAATCGTGGCAGCAAGAGCGGTTGCAAGGGAAGCAAACTGCGATACGTCACCAGTCGCCTCCGTGTCTTTTTTTACTGAAATGCGTATTGCTTTGAATATATAGCGTTGGGGTACACGCAGTCTTATCGTCAGATATATATGTGTTCCCAGTAAGAGGATAATCATCGGCCATCCCCATAGCAATCCACTGAGGTCTGCAAAAAAATGATTGAATTGCTCCATCTTTTCCTATTCTTTATACAGTATTTTCACATGCTTAAATCCCATACCCTGCATCACTTGACGTACCTGTCCTTGGCCATTTTGCTCTGCAATTTGCAGGTTTTGGCGAGTCATTCCACGCCGTAGCATCATTTGGTATGCTTTGCGAAGCATCGCTTCACGGTCTTTTGCCGTCCAACTGCCACTCTCATAAAAACTCTTGGTACGTGCCTCGTCTATGAAATCATGGTCAAGGAGACTGATTTGGGGCAGGGTAATCTCGATGGTGTCACCTCGTGTTACAATCCATCCTGGTTCAACCTGTTTGAGATTGACCCCCAGACGCATCGTACCATAATAGATTCTTACCAAATGGTCATCGGAAAAGATCCCGTGACGGATAGTGTCCACCATCTCTTCGTCACTGATGGAAAGGAACTCCCATTCTCCAATCTCTTTGATGCTTTGTATCTGTTGTGGAGTGATGTCTATCTTCTGGTCGGCACCAATTCTCAGACGTGTGGTCTTGATGTCACGATAGACCCACCCAACCAGAAGCACCAGTAGGATAAGTACTATGCCGATGGCGGTCAGACTCAGTAAGGGATTATTGATTCTTCTCATGTTCGATATCCAGATGAATAAGTGACTGAAGGTCACGTAACCCATATTCCTTACGGAACTGAATGATGATATCCTCTTCCTGATAGCCCATTTGTTTGATGAGTGGTACTAGAACACGCGCAGCATTCTCTTGAGCTGTGTGAAGGATGTTCAATTGTGGAATACTCTCTATGATGGCAGCACGACCTTGTCGCTCATAATTCGTCATCTCCGCATCAGTGAAATGGGAACGTACCAATCCTATATATTCCTTGATGTTCTTTTGGTCAATCTTCGAGCTGGTCATGATTACCTGAGGGTCGGGCAGGATGATAATAATCTTTCCATCGGTCTTCTCAACATTACGTTCAGAGAAGTTACTCATATCAATATAGGCCTTTAGCGTCGCATCCATCGGAATAGCTATCTTCCGGTCTCCCAAGGGCATCTTGAGATTGAAGTCTTGGGCAAGGAAAGTACCTTTAAGTCGAATCACATCATCGTGGGTCACTATCTTGTGAATCTTGTATTCAGTAGTATAGATACGGGAACATTGCCGGATATGGGTGACAAGGGATGGAAGTGTGTCGGCAGGAACAGACACAATCTCTTCCTTTTGCTGTTGATGACAACCGCAAAGACTAAAGAGGATGATGGCAAATATGAGAATATATCTTGTCATTTTATATATTATTGGGTACAAAGTTAGTTAAAATTTATCAAATTGCTATCGTTCTCCCCCTTTTTTTAGACTAACATTAAACTTTTTCTCTTCTTTTGCGTCAGAAAGATAACAAAAGACTTAATAAGCAAAAAGACACTCTCAACCAAAATACACAAAAACTGATTAATAGATGATATCATAGTGATTTAGGTTAACATAGTGTTTTCATGGGGGGCAAGCGTGCCCCTTTTTTTCTGTATAATCATCAAACTCCTTGTAGAATATACAAAAACAGAGTAACTTTTTGAACAATTTAGATTTTCTTTTGTTCGGTTCTTAATTTATTTCGTAACTTTGCCATCAGAGATGGCGAACTTACTCCGTCTCGGCATAAAAAAGATTAAAATCTTTTGTTCTACTCTCGACTTTTCGTAACTTTGCAACCATGAAGCAACATCATTATGAAGGATTGACAAAGGAAGAGGTGTTGGAAAGTCGTCTGCGGTATGGCACGAATGTTTTTTCTGAGCCGGAAAAAGTACCTTTGTGGATTCGTTTTCTCCAGAAGTTCAAAGATCCTTTAATTATTATTTTGCTAGTGGCAGGTGTCTTGTCAGTTAGCATTTCTTTCTATGAGTATTTTGTCTTGCGGGAGGATACTACCGTTTTCTTTGAGCCCGTAGGAATCTTTATCGCAATCCTGCTTGCTACGGGACTGGCTTTTCTTTTTGAGGTGAAAGCCGACCGTGAGTTTGCGATTCTCAATCAGGTAAATGATGAGGAACCCGTTGTGGTCATTCGTGAGGGGCGAAGACTGCAAATTCCTAAATGTGATGTTGTTGTTGGCGATATTGTATTAATCAATACAGGTGACGAGATACCTGCTGATGGATTGTTACTGGAAGCTGTGTCGATGAATGTTGATGAATCGACGTTGACAGGAGAACCAGTATGTTATAAAAGTGTGGCAGATCAGGATTTTGACCCCGAGGCTACTTTCCCCACTAATCAGGTTTTGCGTGGAACGAAAGTAATGGAGGGTCATGGTACCTTCCGAGTTCAGGCTGTTGGTGATGCCACTGAGAATGGCAAGGTCTATGAGGCGGCGCGAATTGATGACAGCGTGAAGACACCGTTAAATGAACAATTAGAGCGTTTGGGAACTCTTATCGCAAGGGTAAGTTATGGTATTGCTTTCCTGGTGATTGTTGGTCGTGTTATGATGTATTTCCATCATTACGACTTTGAATGGGTGCATTTCGTGTCCTATGTTTTGCAGACAGTCATGATAGCCGTGACATTGATTGTCGTAGCTGTCCCTGAGGGACTTCCCATGGCGGTGACATTGAGCCTTGCCTATAGCATGCGTCGTATGTTGAAGACTAATAATCTGGTGCGGAAGATGCATGCCTGTGAGACAATGGGGGCGGCTACCGTTATTTGTACGGATAAGACGGGAACGCTGACACAGAACGTCATGCATGTTTATGAGACATGTTTTGAGGCAGAGGGAGAGCAGTGCCAACATCGGGTCTGTCAGGGAATCGCGGTGAATACAACAGCGTCGTTACAGATAGATGAGGGAACATCACCAAAGGTTTTGGGTAATCCAACAGAGGGCGCCTTGCTGTTATGGTTGTATGATCAGGGTATTGACTATCGGGCATTGAAAGAGGAAGTGGTCTATGAGATGGAGCTCCCTTTCTCTACAGAGCGTAAGTTGATGGCGGTGGTTATCAAGACGGATCAGGAAAGAATCCTCTATGTAAAGGGTGCTCCTGAGATTGTATATGGGAAGTGCGTGCTGTCTGATCAGAAAAAGAAAGACATTCAGAAAAGGTTGCTTACCTATCAGGAGCAAGGGATGCGTACATTAGGATTTGCTTACCAGCGATTGGATGATACAGAGATGCCTATCGTAGGACAGCAATTGGTTGCAAATCAGATGACATTCCTGGGTGTGGTGGCTATCTCTGATCCTGTCCGTCCCGATGTTCCGCAAGCAGTCCGTGAATGTATGGAGGCGGGTATCGCCGTGAAAATAGTGACGGGTGATACCGCTGCCACTGCCCGGGAGATTGCCCGTCAGGTGGGACTGTGGTCGGATGATGATACGGATCGTCAGTTGATAACCGGTCCGGAGTTTGCCGCCTTGTCAGATACGGAGCTGCTGGAACGAGTGATGGATCTGAAGGTAATAGCTCGTGCCCGACCGATGGATAAGAAACGTTTGGTGGAGACATTGCAGTTGTTGGGACAAGTGGTTGCTGTAACCGGTGACGGTACCAATGACGCTCCAGCTTTAAAAGCGGCTCATGTAGGACTCTCCATGGGAGATGGAACCTCGGTGGCAAAAGAGGCTTCGGACATTACTATTATTGACAATTCTTTCAGTAGCATTGGCAGAGCGGTCATGTGGGGACGTTCCCTCTATCGGAATATCCAACGTTTTATTCTGTTCCAGATGACTGTTAATGTAGTGGCATGTCTGATCGTCCTGGTAGGTGCTTTCATGGGTACAGAGGTGCCGCTGACAGTGACACAGATGTTGTGGGTAAATCTGATTATGGATACTTTTGCTGCCATGGCATTGGCTTCCCTGCCACCATCTACCTCGGTGATGAAAGAGAAACCTCGTGATCGTCGCTCTTTCATCATCAATCGTGATATGGCAAGACAGATTATAGGGGTAGGGTGTACCTTCTTTATAGTGTTGATATGCCTTCTATACCATTATGAGAGGAATGGGTGGTCGCCTTATGAGCAGAGTTTGTTCTTTACAATCTTTGTCATGCTCCAGTTTTGGAATATGTTTAATGCCCGTGCTTATGCAACAGGGGAGAGTGCTTTGAAGATAAGTGGTTGTCGTGGTTTCCTGCTGATAGCCCATCTGGTATTTTTTGGACAGCTCCTGATTGTCACGTTGGGTGGCAGGATGTTCAATGTAACACCTTTGTGTTGGAAAGACTGGTTATTGATTATCAGTGCTACCTCTGTTGTGTTATGGATCGGGGAAATCGGTCGTTTGAGAGTAAAAAGAACTGCCAACCAAAGAAAATAACGCCTTTTGTACTTATTTAACCGATTTTTTTGTATCTTTGCAACATTATAAAGAATAAAAAAGATGAAAACGAACAGATGCTATTTCTTCCTGATGGTATGCCTCGCTTTGGCTATGATGGCTTGTGGTGGAAAGAAAAAGAGTGACAATATTATCACAGAGCGTGCGGAAATCCCCAAGCCACAGGAGCCTGTACGTTTACAACCTTATTCTGATAGCAGGGATGTCAATTGGATAGGACGTTCCTATCATCTGGACATCAATCGTCAGCCCAGTGATTCCTTACCAATGGTCAAGGATGAGATTGGTCAGCAGTTTGTGGATAACTGTATCACATTGGTAGTCTCTCGTCAGGATGGCTCCAAGTTTTATAGTCATAAGTTTACCAAAAAGGATTTCGACAAATATCTTGATGATGACTATCGGAAGACGGGTATTTTGGAAGGATTGGTGTTTGATAAAGCAGAAGGAGACTGGTTGGAGTTTGCTGCTAGTGTCAGTCATCCCCAAACAGATGAGTATATCCCTTTGATTGTCCGTCTCTCACGAATGGGGGAGATATCTATCAAGCGTGATTCTCAGATGGATACAAATGCCATTGAAGAGGAAAAAGAAGAGGAAGGTGTTTAATATTTTACTTATTTCCTGAAAATAAAGATTCCCATAGTCGGGAGAAGGTCCTCATGTTGGGCATGACGATATCTGCTCCTTTGCTCTTTAGCGCCTCATCGGGTAAAGGACCGGTGTTGACGGCAATCGTGAAACACTTTGCGGCAACGGCAGCCTGTACCCCCAAAGGAGCGTTCTCTACGACAATTGTTTCCCAGGGATTAGTGCCTACCTTCCTCATACCTGCCAGATAAGGTTCTGGAGCAGGTTTCCCATGCGTGACATCGAAACTGGTGACAATCAGATCCTGTTGGATCAATCCATTATAATCTGTCACTAATTTGTCTAATAAGGTATGTTGTCCACTTCCTGTTACGACGCATATCTTTAAACCGTCAGCCTTGATTTGTCGCATGAGGTCCTCGGTGCCTTCCATCTTGTGGGCAGGGGGGCATTGACTGAAAATAGAAGCTTTGATCTCATAAATCCGTTGTGCTTCCTCATCACTGATCTCGCGGTTCCATTGTTGGCGTGCTTTCAGTTTAATCGTCTCAACTCCTCGCATACCTTCATAAAGATATGCTTCACTTTCCTCCATTTGTATACCGACGGAGCTCATCGCCTGATGCCATGAACGGGCGTGGTTGGGCATTGAGTCATAAATGACCCCGTCCATATCGAAAAGCACGGCTTTCGGACAAAATTGTCTGAAGCCGTGCTTTGCTAAGTATTTCTTAATTGCCAGTTCCATTGTCTTCTAGATATGCTAGAGACTCTAGACATTTTTACTTCTCTTTGGCAAGACGCTCCTTGATGGCCTTTGAGTCAGCCTCATAACCGGGTTTATCAAGTAGGGCAAACATATTCTTCTTGTAAGCCTCCACACCAGGTTGGTTGAAGGGGTTAACGCCCAATACATTACCGCTGATACCGCATCCAATCTCAAAGAAGTAGATCAATTGTCCAATATAATACTCATTCAGTTTTGGAACACTGATCCGGATGTTGGGAACACCACCGTCCACATGGGCAAGACGGGTACCGAGCTCTGCCATTTTATTAACTTCGTCAACTCGTTTACCAGCCAGGAAGTTCAAACCATCCAGATTCTCTTCGTCCTCAGGGAACAACAGTTTCTTCTCAGGTTCCTCAATGGATATTACGGTCTCAAAAATAGTGCGCTCACCGTCTTGAATCCACTGACCCATGGAGTGAAGGTCGGTAGTGAAATCCACTGAAGCAGGGAATATGCCCTTCTTGTCCTTACCCTCAGACTCTCCGTAGAGCTGTTTCCACCACTCACTGACGAAATGCAGCTTGGGCTGGTAGTTCACCATAATCTCTATCTTTTTCCCATTACCATAGAGGGCGTTACGAACTGCGGCATACTGAGCTGCCGGGTTCTCGTCAAAGGCAACATCTTTTCCGCAAGCCTTTTCCATGTCCTGAGCACCAGCAACCAACTGTTTGATGTCAAAACCAGCGCAAGCAATAGGCAGGAGTCCAACTGGAGTAAGAACAGAGAAACGTCCACCAACATTGTCGGGGATGATGAAACTCTTATAACCTTCCTTGTCGGCGCAGGTACGGGCAGCACCACGCTTGGCATCTGTAACAGCAACGATTACTTTTTTCGCTTCTTCCTTGCCACGTTGTGCCTCACATTGCTTCTTCAGCAGACGGAAGGTCAATGCCGTCTCTGTTGTCGTACCCGATTTAGAGATGTTGATGACGCCAAACTTCTTGTTTTTGAGGTATTCTGTCAGTTCATACAGATAGTCCTCACCGATGTTGTTACCTGCAAATAGGATAGTGGGGTTCTTCTGATCTTGAATCAGCCAACCGAATGAGTTGCTCAATGCCTCGATAACGGCACGCGCACCTAAATAAGAACCACCGATACCTGCTACAACCACTGCCTCGCAGTTATCACGAAGGACCTTGGCGGTAGCCTCAATCTCATTGAGGAATGCGGGAGTAATCTCTGTGGGCAGATGCAGCCAACCTAAGAAATCGTTACCAGGGCATGTGCCATTTTCCAAAGCCTCTTGAGCGGCTTTTACTTTCGGTTCGAAAGATTTTACAGCGCCTGCTTCCAAGAAACAAGCAGCCTTTGTGATGTCAAGTTTAATACTCATAGTTTTATTATTATCTAAATGAATCTGTTAATAGCTTAATCTCAATCTGTGGGGAAATGCGCTCATAAAGAATATTATAGACCGCATCAAGTATGGGCATGTTGACATGACAGTGACGGTTAATCTCCTTCATGCACTTTGTTCCAAAATAGCCTTCTGCGATCATCTCCATCTCTATCTGTGCCGATTTGACGGAATAACCTTTTCCAATCATCGTTCCAAAAGTACGGTTACGGGAGAAATTGGAATAACCTGTCACCAGAAGGTCACCTAGGTAAACGCTGTCCACGATATTACGTTCGATGGGGTGTACCACTTTCAAGAACCGTGCCATCTCCTGTACGGCATTCGCCATTAGTACAGCCTGGAAGTTGTCGCCGAATTTCAAACCATTACAGATACCAGCAGCAATAGCGTATACATTCTTTAATACGGAGGAATATTCAATACCAATCACATCGGTTGATGTCTTGGTCTTGATATAGTCACTGCTCATAATGTCTGCAAAAGCCTCAGCCTTTTCTCTGTCGGCACATCCTACCGTTAGGTAGCTGAGTCGTTCCAATGCCACTTCTTCCGCATGGGAAGGTCCTCCAATGCAAGCGAGGTTCTCATAGGGCACATCATAAACCTGGTGGAAATATTCCGAGCATACCAGGTTCTCGTCTGGTACGATACCTTTGATGGCGGTAATGATGAATTTGTCGCGGATACGGGTCTTCAGTTTCTTCAGATGACTCTTCAGATAAGGAGATGGGGTGACAAACACCAGTGTGTCATACATCTGCACTATCTTATTAAGGTCACTAGAGAAAAAAATCTCGTCAGTATTGAAACGGACACTCATCAGATAAGCGGGGTTATGCCCTAGACGCTTGAAATCATCAATGCGATCGTCACGACGCATGTACCATCCAATGTGGTGAGTATGTCCCACCACAATTTTGGCAATTGCCGTAGCCCAGCTACCACCGCCAATGATGGCTATTTTCCCGCAGTTGTACATGACAACAATAAACGTTATACCATAAACATCAGGCTTGTGCCTTCTCTATCCATGCTGCGATGTCATCGACAGAGGGCTTCTGCATGTCAAGCTTATATTTCTTTACGATGTCTCCAATTTTCTGCTGTAACCCTTGAGCCTTCTCGTCCTTGATGTTCTGAACGAGGTTGAAACCTGCTTTGCGGAGCACGGGAACCCACTCTTCAGGGACTCCTATCTCTGCCCACTCGGCAGAAGTGCTCTGAGGAATCTTCTTCTCAGGTTTCATTTGAGGGAAGAACAATACTTCCTGAATGAAGGTCTTTCCTGTCATAAGCATAACTAAACGGTCGATACCGATACCGATACCACTTGTCGGTGGCATACCGTACTGCAAAGCACGAAGGAAATCCTGATCGATAATCATTGCTTCGTCGTCACCCTTGTCAGCAAGCTTCATCTGCTCAATGAAGCGTTCCTCTTGATCAATGGGGTCGTTTAGCTCAGAGTAAGCGTTGGCGAGTTCCTTGCCATTCACCATCAGTTCGAAGCGCTCGGTAAGTCCGGGCTTAGAACGATGCATTTTGGTAAGAGGTGACATCTCAACAGGGTAATCGGTGATGAAGGTGGGTTGGATGAAGGTTCCCTCACAGAACTCACCAAAGAGCTCGTCGATAAGTTTTCCCTTACCCATCGTCTCGTCAACATCCATGCCCTTAGAGAGACAGAATGCCCGAATCTCCTCCTCACTCTTACCATTGCAGTCGAACCCAGTCTTCTCCTCGATGGCCTCAAGGATTGGTAACCGACGATAAGGAGCCTTGAACGAAACGATGTTACCATCAATCTCTCGCTCAGGCTTACCGTTGACGGCGATACAGATGGTCTCCAAGAGTTTTTCTGTGAACGACATCATCCAGTTGTAGTCCTTATATTGTACATAAAGTTCCATACAGGTGAACTCAGGGTTATGATTGCGGTCCATACCCTCGTTGCGGAAGTTCTTACCAATCTCGTAGACACCCTCAAAGCCACCCACGATGAGACGCTTTAAATAAAGCTCAGTGGCAATACGCATATACATATCTTGATCAAGTGCGTTGAAGTGGGTGATAAAAGGACGTGCAGAGGCGCCACCGGCAATCATCTGTAATGTAGGAGTCTCCACTTCCGTATAGCCCGCTTCATCCAATACTCTACGTAATGTGCGGATCACCGTGGCTCGTTGGAGGAAAGTGTCCTTGACTCCTTCGTTAACCACCAAGTCGACATAACGTTGGCGATAACGCAACTCGGGATCGTCAAATTTATCATAAGCTACACCATCTTTGTATTTTACGATAGGTAAAGGCTTCAATGATTTCGATAATAATGTCAACTCTTGGGCGTGGACGGAAATCTCACCTGTCTGGGTGCGGAAGACAAAACCCTTGACACCAATGAAATCACCGATGTCCAGTAGTCGCTTAAACACCTTATTATATATGTCTTTATCTTCACCGGGACATAGGTCATCGCGGGAGATATATACCTGAATTCTGCCTTTGCTGTCCTGAATTTCCGCAAAGCTTGCCTTTCCCATGACACGACGGCTCATCATACGTCCTGCGATACATACCTGGCGCTGTTCGTCATCGTCACGGAAGTTTTCAAGGATATCGGTAGAGAAAGCGTTTGTCGGATATTCTGCTGCAGGGTAGGGGTTGATGCCCATCTGGCGCAGTTCCTGAAGACTCTCGCGTCTTCCAATCTCCTGTTCACTGAGTTCTAAAACGTTCATATTGTTTTTCAATTACTATTATAATGGTTGCAAAGATAGTGCAAACTGAGTGAAAAACCAAATTTTATTTGAGTTTTTCCAAGGTGCAGCCTATTTTCGCTGGATTTTATTCAGCAAAGATACTAAATTATTTTGAGATAGTCTCCTTTTTAGCTTTTTTTCATTATTCGGGAAGCAGTACATTAAATAATTGCTAAAAAAGCGGACAATATTTGGTTGAATGAGGATTTCTTTTTATATTTGCCGAAATAAATATTAATACTAACACAATAAAAATGATAGACAACAATTTTAAGACTAAGGTAATAGGAGTGGATATCCGTGTTGACAGAACGGTCTATGCTTTGGTTAATATTCGAGGTGAGGTGCTGGCTCGTGATGAGATAGTCACTTCGGATTATCCTGTTATCAGTGATTTTGTCACTAAATTGTCAGAGAAGATTGTCTTATTGATGGAGGCAAACGGAGGCTTTGACAGTGTCCGCTCCATAGGTATCAGTGCTCCGAGTGGAAATTTTCATACAGGATGTATTGAGAACTCCCCGAATCTTCCTTGGAAGGGTATCGTGCCACTGGCAGCGATGCTGCGTGACCGTATGGGACTGGCTGTTGCTGTCGATAACAATGCGAATGTCATAGCGATGGCGGAACATGCTTTTGGAGCCGCCCATGGTCTGAAAGATTTTGTGCTAGTCAACCTAGGCAGTGGAATGGGTAGCTGTATCTATAGCAAAGGGGTGATTTATCAAGGAACGAATGGGTTCTCTGGAGAGATAGGTCACACGACATATATTGCCGGAGGACGTCAGTGTGGTTGTGGAAAACAGGGATGCCTGGAAGCATATACCGCATCAAAAGGAGTCCTGCAAACTGCTAAGGAGGTGTTGGAAGAATATGACACTCCTTCCTTGATGCGCCAATCCCAGCAGTTGACTGTGAAACAGATTGTAGAGTTCTGCCAAGAAGGTGACCAGTTGGCGATAGAGGTAATGCGTCGTACGGGACATGCTTTGGGAGTTGGTCTTGCCAACTATGCCTCTTTGTTTAATCCTGAGGCAATCATCCTTTCTGGTGCTGTCTCCAAGGCGGGAAAATGGTTGCTGGAACCGACTGATGAGGCTTTTGAAGAACATGTGTTCCATAATATGAAAGGGAAAATCAAGTTGGTATGCTCTCTCTATGAAGATAGGGAACTCATCGTGTTAGGAGCCAGTGTACTTGCTTGGACAGTGAAAGAATATTCTCTTTTTAAATAATAGAAGACGACTAATCCAAATGAACGAAAATATCATTAAAAGACATGTAGTAGGCGTGGATGTAAGTGTTGATCTTACAACTTATGCCATCGTGGATATGCAAGGTGGGATACTGGCGAAAGAAACATTCCCCACCTCTGATTATCTGAATGTGAATGAATATGTGTCAGTTCTTAGTGAGAAAATTGTTGCATTGATTGAGCAACATGTAGGCTATGAGAGTATCCGTTCGGTGGGCGTCAGTGCGCCAAGTGGTAATTTTATCACAGGTAGTATGGAGAATGCCTCAAATATGCCTTGGAAAGGACATGTCCCGTTGGCAGCGATGTTGCGTGACCGCTTGGGACTTTCCGTAGCCCTGGGTAATGACGCACATGTGACGGCAGTCGCTGAGAGAGCCTTCGGAGCAGCTCATGGTTTGTCGAATTTCATCGTAGTGACCATCAGTCATGGGGGACTTGGCAGTTGTATATTCCTGGATGGTCATCCGCATCTGGGAGCGGAGGGCTTTGCCGGTGAGTTCGGTCATATTTGCATCTACGAGGATGGTCGCCAGTGTAGTTGTGGTCATCGGGGGTGCTTGGAAGAATATGCTTCTGCCCGTGGGTTGGTACGTACAGTACGGGAGATTATCGAAGAAGGAAGAGACAGTTCCCTTAAGGACAAGGGTGAGCTGACTCCTCAGTTGATCGCCATTGCTTGTGAGCAGGGTGACGAGGTAGCCATTGAGGCTTTCAAGAGAACAGGGCGTATCCTGGGCGGAGCGTTGGCGACTTATGCGTCATTGGTCGACCCGGAGGCGATCATCCTGACGGGTGACATGACAGCTTATAGTAAGTGGATGATGGGTGATCTGAAAGAGACTTTTGAGTCCAATATCTTCCAAAATCTTAAGGGTAAGGTAAATATTACCATCTCTCCATTGAACAATGGTGAGCGTGACGTACTTGGGGCAAGTGCTTTGGCATGGTATGTAAAAGAATACTCTTTATTCAAATAAAATAGGTAACTAAATTATTATAATACTTTCATGGAAGAAAACATCAAAACACGAGTTGTCGGAGTCGACATTAGTAATGAGTTTACCACTTTTGCGATTGTAGATATCAGGGGTAACATTATTGCAGAAGATAGTTTCGTGACAACAGACTATCAGGATGTCAATAATTTCGTATCGACGTTAAGTGAGAGAATCGTCTCATTAGTGGAGGAACATGTCGGGTATGAGAAAATCCGTTCTGTGGGAGTCAGTTGTCCGAGTGCCAGCTTTATCTCAGGGAATGTTGTTAACGCACCTAACTTACCATGGAAGGGTGTGATCCCTATGGCTGCGATGTTACGAGACCGGCTTGGACTGGCTGTCGCATTAGCGAATGACGCCCATGTCTCTGCCCTTGGTGAGCGTACCTTTGGATCGGCACATGGTATGAAGGATTTTATCGTGATCAATATCGGAGTAGGCTTGGGCAGTTGTTTCTTCTCTAATGGGCACGAGCATCAAGGTTTTGAAGGTTTTGCTGGTGAGATTGGTCATACTTGCGTGGTCGGTAATGGTCGTGTTTGCGGATGTGGTAAGAAAGGATGTCTGGAGGCTTATGTGGCAGCAAAGGGAATTATCCGTACGGCGCAGGAATTAATGGAAGCCTCCAATGAGCCCTCTTTGATGCGGGACTTGGAAAAACTGACACCTCGTACGATTACGGAATGTTGTAACAAAGGAGATGCAATGGCGATAGAGGTGTACCGCCGTACAGGTCATATGTTTGGAGTGGGACTAGCCAACTATGCCAGTATTGTCGATCCTCAGGCGATTATCTTGACAGGTGGTATCTCTCATGCTGGTAAATGGTTGTTGGACCCCACCCGTGAGTCTTTTGAGGACAATATCTTTTGTAATATGAAAGGTAAGGTGAAGATTATCGTGTCACAGCTCGACGACCGTGAGCGTGATGTCTTAGGTGCCAGTGCCCTTGCTTGGGAAGTTCCTGAATATTCTCTTTTTAAATAATGAACGTAGAAAGAATCAACGAGATTATTAATGCTAAACCCAATTTGAGTACTGCCCTCGGGATGGAGTTTATCTCCACGCCCGAGGACGATACTTGTATGGCGCGGATGAAGGTGGATGAGCGCAACCGTCAGCCTTTCGGGTTTTTGAGTGGTGGTGCCTCCCTTGCCCTTGCAGAGAATGTGGCGGGAGTAGGCTCCTCCGCTTTGTGTGCAGACTGTGCTTGTGTGGGCATTGAGGTGAGTGGCAGTCATGTAAGGGCGGTCAGCGAGGGTGACACTGTCACTGCTTATGCCCGTCTGCAGCATCGTGGTAATACACTTCATGTATGGAATGTGGATATCAAGAATACTGCGGGAGAACTGATCTCCACAGTCCGGGTGACTAATTATATCATCAAAAATCATAAGTAGTATGTCGTGTTTCGCCCTTTTCCGTTTGCCGTATCAACAGCAGGTTACACTTGTCATGCAAACATCGGGTGAACCACTTGAAGTATCGTCTTGTATGGAGTTGAGTGGGAAAACGGGATTTGTGGTTGCACCCTTCGCTCCTTCCAGCGAACGTCCTATTCTGGTGATCCGTCCTGATGTGGTGACGCATGAGATACCTTGGGATGAGTTGCAGGAAATGCCTCATCATGTATCCCCCTCTGTCCATACGGATCCGAGGATGGATTATCATATCGACTTTGCCAATTTCCATGCTCATCTGGAGAATCACGACTTTGCCAAGTTGGTGCTCTCACGGAGTATCTTCATCCCTGCTGATAGTACTGTGTCACCGATTACACTTTATCAGCGAGCCTGTGCCAGTTATCCGCGTATGATGATCATGCTGGTGTCGACATCTCGTAGTGGGATGTGGCTGGTGTCAACTCCCGAGATATTGTTGTCGGGCGGAGAGGAAGACTGGCAGACGGTTGCCCTGGCTGGTACAATGCCTTTCAGCGAGGAGGTGTTATGGAGTGATAAGAATATCCAGGAGCAGCGTTATGTGGCGACTTATATCATAGAACAGCTGGAGCAGTTCACATCAGATTTCAAGGAGACGGGACCTCATACTATCCGTGCTGGTCATCTTGCCCATCTGCGTAGTGACTTTCATTTTCAGTTAAATGATAGTCAAAATATCGGAGAGCTGATACAGGCTCTTCATCCCACACCCGCTGTTTGTGGTCTGCCCAAACAGGAAGCCTTCCGTTTTATCCAGCATAACGAGCATCATGACCGGAGTTACTATAGTGGTTTTATGGGACCGTTACAGGTGAATGGAATGACTAACCTCTTTGTCACCCTCCGTTGTATGGAGATATTTGCTGATGGTTACCGTCTGTATGCAGGTGGTGGTATTCTGAAAGACAGTCAGGAGGAGCAAGAATGGCAGGAGACGGAAATCAAGCTCGATACTATGAGACGTGTTATTTAGGGTTTACAGTTTAAAGTTTACGGTTTACAGTTGTTATGTATAGCAATAAAGAAAATGTCAATATACTCACCGCCTTGTTAGTGGCACATGGAGTCCGTCATGCTGTCGTATGTCCGGGGAGCAGGAATTCTCCTATCGTACATAACCTCAATGAGTGTCCTGATATCCATTGTTACCCTGTGACAGACGAGCGTTCGGCAGGGTTCTATGCTTTAGGAATGGCACAGGCAACAAATACTCCTGTTGTCGTCTGCGTCACCAGTGGTACGGCATTGCTGAATCTTGCTCCTGCAGTCGCTGAGGCTTATTACCAGCATCAGCCGTTGGTCGTGATCTCCGCCGACCGTCCTGCCGCATGGATAGACCAGTTAGATGGTCAGACCCTGCCACAGCCCGATGCCTTAGGACGATTTGTGAAAAAAGCAGTATCGTTGCCAGAGCCACGTGATGAGGAAGAGCGTTGGTATTGCAATCGTCTGGTCAACGAGGCATTGATGGTGCGTCACGCTCCTGTGCATATCAATGTCCCCATCAGCGAGCCCTTGTTTGACTTCTCTGTGTCTTCCTTGCCTGTGGAACGGAAGATAGAGCTTCTTCCTGCTGATACACCGGCGCATACCCTCAGTCATGTCGTACGGATGTTCATGCAGGCAAAGCGTCCGATACTGATAGCCGGACAACCGATGAACCCGAATATGGACGAGGCTGTCTGTCTGGTAGAAGATGATGAGCGTTATGTCCCTGATTTCGTATTATATATCGGAAACTCTATTGTCAGCAAACGGGTCAAGCGATTCTTACGGAAGGCAAAGGAAACATGGGCAGTGAATGAGACTGGTGAGGTGAATGATACGTTTATGAACTTGACACATGTCGTTCAAGGTGATGGAGATGTTGTTGCCGACCAGGTCCGTTTCATGCTGGAGCAACAGCCGCATCCTTTCGTTCAGCGCTGGGATGAGCTTTTGGAGAGAGCGCGTCAGCATGCTGTCGCTTATGAGCCTCCCTATTCCCAAATGGCTGTCGTGAAGTGTCTTAATGCTCATTCAACAACTTTCCATTTACAATTCGCCAACAGTACCGCTATCCGTCTCGCCAATATTTATGCCTGTCATAATGTCTATTGTAATCGTGGGGTGAACGGTATTGATGGGTCACTCAGTACTGCAGCAGGTTTTTCCCTTGTTACGGACGCCCCGGTGTTATGTGTCATTGGTGACCTGAGTTTCTTCTATGACCAGAACGCATTATGGAACCAGAACCTGCGTGGGAATTTCCGTATCCTGTTGATGAATAATGGCAAAGGGGGTATCTTTAACATGTTGTCAGGCTTGGAACAAAGTCCGGCCCGTGACAAGTTCGTGGCTGCAGAGCATCATACCTCCGCCAAAGGAATCTGTGAACAGAATGATATCGTCTATATGAGGGCGGATGATATGGTGGAGATGCAGGAGGGTGTTGACCGGCTGCTGCAGGAACAGAGTGACCGTCCAATGCTTTTGGAGGTGTTTACCGATGCCGCTGAGGATGAGCGGGTCTTCAAAGATTATTATGCGCAATTCAAAAAGAAATAAATATGGCACAAAGAGAATGGAAAGAGATTAGGAAGTTCGAGGAGATCCTCTTTGAGGAGTATCATGGTATAGCGAAGATCACTATCAATCGTCCTCGATATCGTAATGCGTTTACGCCTAAGACGACATTGGAGTTGTCACAGGCTTTTGCCCTTTGCCGGGAGATGCAGAATATCCGTGTGGTGTTGTTGACAGGTGCCGGTGACAAGGCATTCTGCTCTGGTGGTGATATGCATGTCAAGGGACGTGGTGGTTATGTGGATGACGAGGGCGTGCCTCGTCTGAGTGTCCTCGATGTACAGATGCAGATTCGTCGCTTGCCCAAACCCGTTATCGCAATGGTTAATGGTTATGCCATCGGTGGTGGTCACGTGCTCCATCTGGTATGTGATTTGACCATCGCCTCTGAGAATGCCATCTTCGGACAGACAGGTCCGAAGGTAGGTTCTTTTGACGCAGGCTTCGGCTCCAGCTATCTCGCCCGTATTGTCGGACAGAAGAAAGCCCGTGAGATATGGTTCCTCTGTCGTCAGTACTCTGCCAAGGAGGCTGAGGAGATGGGGATGGTCAATAAGGTGGTACCTTTCGACCAGTTGGAGGATGAGTGTGTCGCTTGGGCAGAGGAGATGATGGAGCGTAGTCCTATCGCCCTCCGCATGATCAAGGCAGGACTGAATGCCGAGCTCGATGGACAGGCAGGTATCCAGCAGTTGGCTGGTGATGCCACCATGTTGTATTATTTCTTGGATGAGGCTCAGGAAGGTGGTAAGGCGTTCTTGGAGAAGCGCAAGCCCGACTTCGAGCAGTATCCTAAGATTCCGTGATAGTTGAAAGTGAAAATTGATATAGAGGAGCGAGTGCTCCATTTCAAACAGCCGGCAGGAACTTCCCGTGGGGTATACACGGAACGGAGAATCTGGCTGGTGACGATATCCGATGGGGAGCGTATCGGAGTAGGGGAGTGTGCGCCGTTACCAAACCTCAGCTGCGACGATATCCCCAACTATACCGAGGTACTCCGTCGTTTCTGTGATGAAGTGGAGCGGACAGGCGAGCTTGATACCGAGGCTCTACGTGACTATCCCTCCATGCTCTTCGGCTTGGAGACAGCACTGATGGATGTCAGATGTAAGATGGAAGATGGAAGAAGTTTGTTGTTTGACAACGCTTTTTCTCGTGGTGAAGTCGGTATCCCCATCAACGGACTGGTATGGATGGGCTCCTTCGAGGAGATGAGGGAGCGCATCGAACAGAAACTGGCACAGGGCTTCCATTGTGTCAAACTGAAGATTGGTGCCATCGACTTTGATGCCGAACTGGAACTCGTCAGGAGAATCCGTGAGCGTTTCAGTCTTCATGAGGTGGAATTGCGGGTGGATGCCAATGGGGCTTTTCCTTTCGAAGAGGCTCTTTATAAGATGGAGCTGCTCTCGCAATTTGCGTTACACTCCATCGAACAACCTATCAAGGCAAAGCAGTGGGCGAATATGGCGGAGCTCTGTCGGGAGTCACCTCTGCCTATCGCATTGGACGAGGAACTGATTGGTGTCAACGACCCTGACCAGAAACGGCAGATGCTGAATATCATCCGTCCTCGCTACATCATCCTGAAACCGTCCTTGCATGGGGGGATGATGGGTGTCCGTGAGTGGATAGACATCGCTAATGATATGGGTATCGGTTCTTGGATCACCTCTGCCTTGGAGAGTAATATCGGTCTGAACGCCATCGCACAGCTGGCGGCAGATATCTATGGTCCTCATATCCGTATGCCACAAGGGTTGGGGACTGGACAACTTTTTACGGATAATATCCCCATGCCCCTGGAAATACGAGGGGAAAAACTTTGGAGAGTTCATAGTTGACACTGAAGGAATTCCTTGAAGAGTGGAATAACTCTTCGGAAACAATACTGGTGCATACCAGTGGGTCGACAGGCAAACCGAAACCAATGCTGGTGGAGAAACGACGCATGGAGGCCTCGGCACGTATCACCTGTCAGTTCTTAGGACTGAAAGAAGGTGACACCGCCCTGCTTTGTATGCCCCTCGATTATATCGCTGGAAAGATGATGGTGGTGCGTTCGCTGGTTTGGAGCCTCCATTTGATGTGTTTGGAGCCTTCAAGTCACCCGTTTGGAGCCTCCAAACACCCCGAATGTAACGTCCCCATAGATTTCGCGGCAATGGTACCCATGCAGGTATGGAATACACTACAGGTACCAGAGGAGCGGGAGAGATTGATGCAGGTCCGTCACCTGATTATCGGTGGCGGTGCCATCAATAACGAGTTGGCGGAGGCATTGAAGGACTTCCCCAATGCTGTGTGGAGTACGTATGGGATGACGGAAACGCTGTCGCATATCGCCTTGCGACGACTGAACGGTCCTGAGCGCAGCGATTGGTACACACCCTTCGAGGGTGTTGAGGTGTCACTGAGTGAGGAAGGTTGTCTCGTCATCCATGCTCCTGCCGTCCACGACGGTCTCTTGGTCACTAATGATATCGCCGAACTGTCACCTGTCAACTCTCACTTGTCACCTAACCAATTCCGCATCCTCGGCAGAAAGGATAATGTCATCTGCTCAGGTGGTATCAAGATACAGATAGAAGAGGTGGAGCGACTATTGCATCCGCATCTCCAGGTGCCTTTTATGATTACCAAGGCACCAGATCAGAGACTGGGTGAACAGGTCGTCCTGCTCATCGAGTCCCACGATATACCTGCTGTTCAGGATATCTGTCGTCAGGTGTTGCCCAAATACTGGCAACCCCGTCAATACCTTTCCGTTGACCATATCCCTCTCACAGAGACAGGCAAGCCTGCCCGTGCAGAGGCAGAGCGTTTGGCTAAATTGTATCAGTAAAAGGAGCTATTTCGTTCATTTTCCCTAACCTCGTAACAAAAAAGTTTGTTATGGGGTTAGCATTTTGAACGGCTGAAGGGTATTACTATAAAAAGACGTGATGGAAAGACATGAAAGGCTACGGGTAGGCGAGCAAAGCTCAGGAATGATCCAAAGGCTGTTCAAACAGTACTACGCCAAGATGCTGAGGGTGGCACGTACGATCCTCTACGATGAGCAGGAAAGTAAAGATGTGGTCAGTGACATCTTTGAGAGTCTGCTTCATGGACAGACAGAACTGATGCCTGACACAGAGGAGCGTTACTTGCTGACGAGCGTTCGTAACCAATGCTTGAAACGTATCCGCCATCAGGAAACAAGGCTCCGCTTGGAGACTTCACCTGCAGAGAAACCGTCTGATGCAGAGAATGAAGACGAGCGCATAACCGACATCGTCGAGTTTGTTGTCAGCTATCTGACAGAACAAGAGCAACGCATCTTCCACTTTCGTTTCACTGAAGGGTATAGCTATGAGGAGATCGCTTCTTCTGAAGGCATCAGTCGCGTAGCTGTATGGAAACATCTTTCACACGCCTTGAAAGAAATCAGGAACCGTTTTAATCCGAAAGGCTTATGAAAAAAAACTACCACAACAAACAGCTTTGCCGCGATATGCAGGAAGAGCCCGACAAGTATTCCGATCAAGAGATAGAGGAAATGATGGACGATCTTGACCAAATGCCTGACGTTGATGAAGCATGGCAGCAGTTCACCTGGCAGCATATACCCTCAGAACGTCCTATACATACGTGGCGTAAGATCGCAGCCATACTCATTGGCATATTAGCACTATCAGGTATTGCCATCGCAGCAGTTCAAATGATGCGTCAGTCCCAGCATGAGGAACAGCCTGTAACAGCGGTAGAAAAGCCTCAGTCTGCAATCATCGTATCTCAAACCCTTCCAGCTGATACCATCGTCAAGACAGAACCTGTCGTTTTCGACAATGTCCCACTCGATAGCATTGCCAAGGACATTGCTACCTATCATCACCTTGAGGTGGACTTACAGAATGAAAGGCAACGGGTAGGCGCGTCAGCGGGAATGCAGGCCAGTCAACTCCGTTTCTATTTCGTATGGAATCAGGAAGAGAGTCTGCAAGAGGTCATAGAGAAGTTAAATATGTTCGAACATGTCAATATGGCTGTAGAGAACGGAAAACTGATTGTCAGATGATGAAGCACTTCATGATGCCACTTATTACCCTGTTCTGTTTCATCAACGTTCAGGCGCAGAAGATCACGCGCAGTTATGATAATGTATCAATGTCTGAGGCTTTGCGTGACCTCAACGAGCAATCGCGGGACTATACCATCAGTTTTATGTACAATGAATTGGAAGACTTCCGTGTGACCACTAATATCAAGCATAAGTCTGTCACAGATGCTATCATGCAGATTGTCGCCTTCTATCCTATCCGTGTCGTGAAGCGTGGAGAGCATGAGTTATATGTGGAATGTACCCACAAGACAAATCTCCATCTGACAGGCACCATTATTGACGAAAACCGCCAGCCTGTGCCCTACGCCAATGTTTACCTGCTTCATCCATCAGACTCAACCATCATCGGTGGAGGCGTGAGCAACGAGGCTGGCGTTTTTGTCATTCCATACAATCAGCCAACCGTTCTTGCCCGCATTTCATACGTCGGCTACAAGACAGTCTATCACCTATGCAACAACGAACAAGTCGGAACCATTCAGATGAAGCCCGAAACGATGACTATCAAAGGTGTTGTTGTGACAGGTGAGCGTCCCAAGGTACAATTGCAGGGCAATTCGCTCGTGATGAATGTGGAGGGAACGGTGATGGAACGAATGGGCACCGCTGAAGATGTGCTCTCGCGAATACCTACCATTTCAAAGAAAGGAGATGTGTTTGAGATTCTGGGGAAAGGGGTACCGTTGATTTACCTGAATAATCGTAAGTTGACCGACTTGCAGGAACTGCGTAACATCCAGTCGGACAACATCAAGAACGTGGAAGTCATCCAGAATCCTGGTGCACGCTACGATGCAACGGTCAATGCGGTCATTATCGTCCATACCAAGCGAACGGCAGGCGAAGGCCTGGGTGTAGAACTGACCTCATGGAGCCGCAAAGACCGTGGATACGTAAACAATGAGCGCATCAACCTGACTTACCGCACTGGCAGGCTGGAATTATTCGCCAACCTTTTCGGAGCTTATAACAATAAGTGGAATCGCAGTGAGTTTGAACAGACCGTCTTTGCCGACACGCTGTGGGTTATTACCAACAGAGAGGAAGAGCATGTACGCAATCCATTCCTTGAGGGCCGCTTCGGCTTCAACTATCAGCTGAACGATAACAACTCTTTTGGCGGTTTCTATCAGAACACCTACGACTATATGAAAGTGTCGTTTGAGGATGATGATGACCTGCAAGCCGACGGTTCCCCTTATGACCA
>JAEEGH010005899.1_pt1 | contig 30402 bp, 25 predicted proteins | sample 9134181 | NCBI WGS metagenome assembly JAEEGH01 (sample SAMN16246544, study PRJNA631951) | gut metagenome | biome: gut microbiome; feature: rumen; material: DP-attached | host: Bos | place: Iran: Karaj | collected 2018-10
CTACGCCAGGAATTACTACAAGACCCACTGAGAAAGCCCCGAAAGAAGCTCAGCCCGCCTGCGGCCCATGGCCGCAGGCGGGCTGAGCGTGTCGACAAAGTCGCCACGCTTCGGATCGGACCCGCTTCGCTGGGCTCCGATCCGAGAAGGCTGCGCTCCGCTCCCCGCACTCGCTTCGCTCGCACAGTCCGCTCCGCGAGGAGTATTTTCGGCAGAAATGAATTCCGCCGAAAATGATTCCGTTTTTTTCGCGCCTGCGGGCGCGAACTCTGCTGAGAGCCGGACCAAAAAGGGCACGCTGCAAACGCAGCGTGCCGAGCTTTCTGCCGCCGGCACCCGTCCGGGATCTCATGCCCCTTGGCCTCCGGGGCCAGGTGACAGGGCGCCTCCCCAAAGCCGGGAGATCCGAGGTCCATCTTCCTTTTCCCCCCTCTTCCCTCTTGCGGAACTCCTTTCTATAGATTAAAATATCTCTGTCTCACCCCCCGGCAGCTTGGGACTCACCGGCGGAGAGGGGACCCTGATGGTGGGGAAGACCGCGGATGCCGCCGTTTTCCGGCGGCGGGAGCGGGAGGTGCTCTTCGGGGACCGGCCCAACGGGGACCCGGACCAGCACACCTGGAAAGGAAACGTCATCTATGAACCGGTGGTCACGGTCAAGGCCGGACAGGTGGTCTACCGGAACATTCTCTATTGAGTTGGAGGAATACCGATGAAAAACTGCGCGATCGTGGGGATCAACTGGGGCGACGAGGGCAAGGGCCGGATGGTGGACCTGCTCACGGAGGACTATGACATCGTGGTGCGCTACCAGGGCGGCGGAAACGCCGGGCATACGGTGGTGAACGAGAAGGGCAAATTTGCCCTGCATCTCCTCCCCTCCGGCATCCTGCGCAGCGGCGTGGTGAACATCCTCGGAAACGGCGTGGCCCTGGACCCGGAAAACCTCCGGACGGAGATCGAGGACGTGCGCAGCAAGGGCGTGGCGATCACGCCGGAGAATCTGAAGATCAGCAGCCGCGCCTCCCTCCTGCTGCCCTGGCACCGGGACCTGGACGCCCTGGAGGAGCAGCGCCTGGGCGATAAAAAATACGGTTCCACCAAGCAGGGCATCGCCCCCTTCTATTCGGACAAGTATCAGAAGAAGACCGTCCTTGCGGGGGAGCTGTTCTGCCCCGACGAGCTTCTTGCCCACCTGAAGGACCTGCTGGAATGGAAGGACCTGACCCTCACGCGGGTCTACGGCTCCAAGCCCTACACGCTGGAGGACCTGCTTTCCTGGCTCCGGGAATACGGGGAGGCGATCAAGCCCTTTGTGTGCGACACGGGCGCATACCTGAAGGAAGCCCAGGCGGCGGGCAAAAGCATCCTCTTTGAAGCCCAGCTGGGGGCTCTGCGGGACCTGGACTACGGCATCTATCCCTACACCACCTCCTCCAACACCCTGGCAGCCTACGCCCCCATCGGCGCGGGGCTGCCCTCCCTGAAGCTCACGGAGGTCATCGGCGTTGTGAAGGCCTATTCCACCTGTGTGGGAGAAGGCCCCTTCGTCAGCGAAATGCACGGCGAGGAGGCGGACAGGCTCCGGGAAGCCGGGGCGGAATACGGGGCCAAGACGGGCCGCCCACGCCGGGTAGGGGCCCTGGACCTGGTGGCTACCCGCTATGGGGTGGAGACCCAGGGGGCGACGAAGCTGGCTCTGACCAAGCTGGACGTGCTGAGTTACATGGAGAAGATCCCCGTCTGCGTGAAATACCGCGTGGGGGACAGAGAGACGGACGCTTTCCCCTTCCCCACGGAACTGGGCCTTGCCCGGCCGGTGGTGGAATCCTGGGAGGGCTGGGGCTGCGATATCTCCGCCGTCCGCCGGTGGGAGGACCTGCCGGAGGCGGCCCGGAAGTATGTGCGGCGCATCGAGGAGGCCGTAAACTGCCCCATCGCCTATGTCTCCGTGGGCCCGGAACGGGAGAGCATCATTCTTCGATGAAAGAGGGTTTTCGCCATGACGGACAAATATGAATCCCCCCTGGCTTCCCGCTATGCTTCTCCCTATATGCTGGGGCTTTTTTCCGCGGACAGCCGCTATCAGACCTGGCGGAAGCTCTGGACCGCCCTGGCCAAAGAGGAAATGGCCCTGGGCCTCCCCATCACGGAGGCGCAGGTCGCCGCGCTGGAAGCGCATATCACGGATATCGACTACGACTGCGTCCGTGCGCGGGAGAAGGAAGTGCGCCACGACGTGATGGCCCACGTCTACGCCTACGGAAAGGCCGCCCCCGCCGCCGCGGGGATCATCCACCTGGGGGCCACCAGCTGCTACGTCACCGACAACGCCGACCTGATCCTCTATCGGGACGGCCTGCGCTATCTCCGGGGGGAGCTGCTGGCCGTGCTGGGAAACCTGGCCGGCTTTGCGGAGAAATACAAGGCCACGGCGACCCTGGGCTACACCCACTACCAGCCCGCCCAGCCCGTGACCGTGGGCAAGCGGGCGGCGCTGTGGATGCAGGACCTGCTGTCCGATCTGGACGAGCTGGATTTCGCCCTGCGGAATATGAAATTCCTCGGCTGCCGGGGAACCACCGGCACCGAGGCGAGCTTTGTGGACCTGTTCGACGGGGACAGGGAAAAGATCGATGAAATGAACCGCCGTCTGGCGGCGGATTTCGGCTTCGACAGCTGCTTTGAGGTCTGCGGCCAGACCTATCCCCGAAAAGTGGACAGCCGCATTCTGAACGCCCTGAGCGCCATCGCCCAGAGCCTCTACCGCATGGCGAACGACATCCGGCTGATGCAGCACGACCGGCAGCTGGAGGAGCCCTTTGAGGACAGCCAGATCGGCTCCTCCGCCATGGCCTACAAGCGCAACCCCATGCGCTGCGAGCGCATCTGCTCTCTGGCAAGGTACCTCATGGCGGACGCCCTGAACGCCCCCATGACCGCCGCGGTGCAGTGGCTGGAGCGCACCCTGGACGACAGCGCCAACCGGCGCATCTCCCTGCCGGAGGGCTTCCTCTGCGCCGACGCCATCCTGCGCCTGGCGAAAAACGTGACAAGCGGACTGCGGGTGAATGAAAAGGTGATCGCCCGGACGCTCCGGGAATACCTCCCCTTTATCGCCACGGAAAACCTGCTGATGGAGGCGGTGAAAAGGGGCGGCGACCGGCAGGCCCTCCATGAGATCATACGCCAAAAGTCCATGGAGGCTACGGCGCGCATGAAGGAGGGGGAAAGCTGCGACCTGCTGGAAAGGCTGGCGGCGGAGGGCAGCTTCGGGCTCAGGCTGGAGGAAATGGAAGCCCTGCTGGACCCCCGGCTTTATATCGGCCGATGCCCGGAGCAGGTGGACGCTTTCCTGGCGAAGGTCCGCCCGCGCCTGGACGGCGCGGCTGCCGGCGCGGTGGATATCGAGGTCTGACGCTGGCGGCTGCTCCGGTCCTTCCGTGAAGGCTGCAAATGCAGGCAGGCTGTCCGGACACGGCCTTCCATACGCGTTCGCTTAGCCTCCGCATTCCGGATGTTTTATTTGCATGCAATTCTGCCCACCGGGGAATCCGTGCGGTTCCCCGGCGGGCAGAATTTGTTTCGCTTTTCCGGACGCCGCTGCGGGACGGCGGAATGGGCTTGCTTCCGTTTTTTCAGCCTTTCATACTATTCACCGATAAAACGCTTGATATATCCGGGTTTCTACAAAAGAACAGAACGAGGAACGGCAGCGGATCGCCATGAAGGAAGCCGGGGTCCCAGCCAAGCATATCTATATGGATAAGCAGAGCGGCAAGGATTTTGACCGTCCCGGTTATCAGCTGCTGGTGAATAAGCTGGCGGCAGGCGACACGCTGATCATCAAAAGCATTGATCGGCTGGGCCGGAATTATGACGAGATTCTTGAACAGTGACGCTTCATCACCAAAGAAAAGGGCACGTCCATCGTTGTACTGGACATGCCATTACTCAATACGGCCGTGGGGCGGGACCTCACCGGAACGCTGATTGCGGATATCGTTCTCGAGCTTTTAAGCTATGTTGCGCAGACCGAGCGGGAATTCATCCGGCAGCGCCAGGCCGAGGGGATCGCGGCCGCGAAGGCAAACGGCGTGCATTTCGGCCGAACAGCCAAAGAGCGTCCGCCGGAATACAACCGGATCTATGCTATGTGGCGCAACGGCGAATTGTCCGCCAGAGAGGCCGGCAGACGGCTGAAAGTCTCCCATTAGACCTTTCTGAGGTGGGCAGATGCAACGATTCGGTAGATCAGGTCAGGGGTTTCATCCAAGACGCAAAAAGGCCATTGCCGGGGTGCACACGCGCCGGGGCAATGGCCTTTTCCTTTTTCGCGAAACTCCGGGGCAGGACAGTGTGAACTGCCCGCTCATCCTTATGATGGAACTGCCGGAGCCGGGCGCTTGTTCTGCCGGCTCCATGTTTGAGCTTCTGATACGAATACCTGACAAAATCCGGGATCGGGCAGTGAAACGGCCCGTTCTGCGGCTCACCGGACGGAAATGCTCCCGGAGATCCGGATCATCTCTTCCGGTGATTCCAGGAATCCCCGCTGGATCCACTCGTCCAAAAGCCCGAAAAGAGCGTAAGCGTAGAATTTGCCTTTGTAACGCGCCGCCGGATCCGCGTCGTGCTTCGGATACAGCACCGTTTGAAAGGCGTCATACACCGCCGACTGCCGCTCACGCTCATAGATCAGCACCAGCAGCTCCCGAATGCTGTAATTGAAGAAGAAAAAAGCCGATGCGTTCGTCAGGGAAAAGTCGTTGCGGATTTCAAGCGCATGCTGCTCGGCCCAGCATTCCCAAAGCTTGATCAGCTTGAAGGATATCAGCTCGTTTTTTGCCTTGAAGTTCCGAAAATAGGTCGTTCTGCCAACGCTGGCCGTCTGCGCGATCTCCGAGACGGTGATCCTGTCCACGCTCTTGGTCTTCATCAGCTTGATCAGCGAATCGGACAGGCACTCTTTCAAAAACTCCGTTGTACGTGCGTTTCCTCCCATATTCTCCCGTTCCGTTTCCCTATGGTATTTTTTCCTGTCTTCGTACCGTTGCTGCGCAGTCGGCTTGAAAATTCCGCAGAGAGACATTATATAATAAATCAGATTGGTACTAAAGTACCATTACACTATATGTATTCCGCCAGTCTATGTCAATAGGACCGGATCATTGCACGGGAAAGGATGATGAACATGGCTTCTCAACTGAACAAGGTGGTTGTGGCCGGCGGCGGCGTGCTGGGGACCCAGATCGGGCTCATGTGCGCTTATACGGGCAAGGATGTGACTTTCTGGCTTCGTTCCGAGGGTTCCATCGAGCGCACGAAGCCGAAGATCGAGCGGTATTCCTCGCTGATGCTTCAGGATCTGCTGGGGGCGAAAGCCTATATCGGCAACCCCATGGGCGGGCATCTCTACCCCAAAGGGCTCATCCGTGATTGGAAAGGGATCACGGCGGAGGCCATCGACGCTCTGGCAGAGCAGGCAAAGAAGGATTTCGCCGGCATCCACATCGAACTGGATCTTGCCAAAGCCCTGGCAGATGCGGATGTGGTGATCGAGTCCATGTCCGAGGACCCGAAGGCCAAGATCGGCGTTTACACCGCCATGAAGGACCTCCTGCCGGCAAAAACCGTATTGCTCACCAACTCCTCCACCATGCTCCCCAGCACCTTTGCCGAGTACACCGGCCGGCCCGAAAAGTACCTGGCGCTTCACTTTGCCAACACGATCTGGAAAAACAACACTGCCGAGGTCATGGGCCATCCGGGCACCGATCCCGAGATCTACAGGCAGACCGTCGCGTTTGCGGACGAAATCAACATGATCCCCCTGCAGCTGCATAAGGAGCAGCCCGGTTATATCCTCAATTCCATGCTGGTCCCCTTCCTGAGCGCGGCTCAGGCGCTGCTGGCCACCGGCGTGGCTGACTTTGAGACCATCGATAAAACCTGGGAACTGGCCACCGGCGCTCCCGCCGGACCGTTCAAGATTCTGGACATCGTGGGCCTGGAGACGGCCTATAATATCAACCAGATGAAGCCGGACGCTCAGACGGAGGGTACGGTCACCAACCTCATCGGGAAACTTCTGAAAGAGAAAATCGATCGGGGCGAGACCGGCGTCAACACCGGTAAAGGTTTTTACGATTACAGGAAATAAACTGCATTCGTTCAATGCCGAAAAGAATATACAAACGCCCAGTCCCTTTCGGGACTGGGCGTTTGTATGCATCAATCGGTTAAAACTCCTACTTCTAAACGATTATCGATTATTACAGCAGTCGAAAGAGTGGCCGACAACTAGAGGTCCCTTCTATTACAATTTGGCAGATTCTCTTCTCAAATAAACCACAGGATATCAGACTGGCTTTATTCAAGAATAATCTCTTAAAAGGCCATTACGTCCCGCACCGATCACGTAAGCAAACCCCTGCTCCTTTTGTTCCTCTTTAATCTTACTTCGATAATTCCGGTACTGTATACATACTCCGACCATCCCAAATCCAAGCGCGGTCCCTATTATTTTCTGAGGTTGATCTGGCGAAATTAATTGGGCGATGGCAGCTGCGCCTCCTGCATCAGCAACAAAGGATCTTAAACTGTCAAGTGCAAAGCCTACCCCATCGCCGCGAAACATTTTCTCTGCAAGTATTAATTGCCTTTGCCATGAGGACTTGAAATCCTCAAGCAGAGTTTTCATCTCTTCACGGGATTGACAATGAGATAAGTTGCGCTCCAATTCATGAACAACTCTATGCAAATCTTCAAGTTCTGTTCTTCTTCGCTCTTTGAAATCCAAAATAGCCTCAAACCCCACATTAGGGGCAGGGATTGGCAGAATGTCAACAAGCGAAAGCTCGAATAAATGAGAGTATTTGTGTAATCCAGTTCTGTGATACAACGAATCGAAATTGCTTTTCCTATCTGTACCCGCAACGATATCATGCTCATCGAAGCGAACAATGTACTCAGCTAGGGTCTTCATATAGATACCTGCCGTTCTAGGGTCCGCTTCCAGCCACCCTTCTTCATCGGAAAAACGAACGAATCCAGCTTCAAGCATTTGCTTCAATGTATTATACGGGAGTTTTGCTTGATGTAGCTTCACCGAATATGTGAAGTCTGATGTAGTTGCTCGCCGAAGCGAAACCTCGCTCTTTTGCTTGGTTTGATTATATACACGATTAAGCCGCTGAAAAACCTCAACGGAAAAAGCATCGGCATATCGGGAAACAAGAAAATCTTGCGGGTATATTGGACGGTATTGTCCCCGCTCCGTCATGTAGAGAATCTCAGGCGAAAACTGGTAGTATTGCGCATCGGGAACGATGGAGCAGACCTGATCCCAGTAAAGAGCCGCGCTTCTTAACCATGGAGAGTTTTTTATATTTATTGTGGGGTAATACAAAATGGATTGTGGCATTGTTAATCACCTAGTATTCGATTACCGCGTTTAGTTCTTCTTAAATCCGCTCACGGTGCCTCTCAGGATTCGTCTACTAGCGATTCAAACAGCTTATTAAACCAATCACCATATTGTATCAGCCTCGAGCGAATCATTGAGCAGAAATCTGCGTCACAATAATAATCGACATCATTAATCTTGCCAATGAAGACTGGCGTTTTTGCATTAAGTTTCTTCACATGAGCCAGCTTATTCCGAAACTTTATCACTTCATTATCATATACCGCCACAAATGCAGCTTTATTATCTCTAAAAGCTTGCGGCAACGCGTCTTTACAAGAATCCACCGCTTTTTTTATCCTTGCATTATTATAATTGAGAATAGTATTTAGCGTTTTTGCTTTCATCATAGAATTAAAATCACGTTCTGATAGTACATCCGAGATTTCCCATCCATCTATTCCCTTGTACTTTTCTGCTAATGTTGATGCAGTTTCAACACTTTTCAACAACAGACTATTAATATAAGTCTTAAGATTGATTCTTTCGTCTGCATTTAAATGGACAAACGCTGCATTGGTTATTTCGCACATTTGAGTATCAAATTCGCTCGTTTCGTCCATCACGACGCCCCGAATGTTTATCACATTTTCTGATCGGCGAATTGACTTGTCAATTAACCGCTGTATTTTAGGCATAAATGTCCTATGATTGCGGTCTGAAATATAGACACCTTCCAATCGATTCTCTTTCATTATTCTATCCAAAGAATCAAGGCCTTCGGCAGAATAGAAGAGAATATCATTTACATAGTTTCCACTTCTAATGATGTTTATGATGTCAAAACCTTTACTTCCCTCAGCTAAGCGCAAATCAACAACTAATATCTCATACGTGTTTAAATCCATAGATGCGATATTAAAGTCTGAAGCGCCCCAAATTCTGTCAATTTTGCATTTCAAATTCTTGCTATTTACATAGCGTTCTGTCCGGCGACTTAGAGTTTCAAACGATTCATCTGTATCTTCAAACCAAAGTATTCTATAGTTTATGTCCATGATTTTAGATAAAGCAATACTTCAAAACCAGCCTTGTATTCTGGATTATAAGTAGCGCTTCCCCCCACCTTTTCTATATATTTTTTTATTGTGCTCATACCGATTCCGCTGCCATTTGTCGTTGAGTAGCCAGGCTCAAATAAACGTGACGGATTTGCAGAGGGATTTAGGCCGTATCCATCATCTGTACACCGAAGCAATACTCCATTCGTATCGTCTTCAAAGCTCAACACAAGATTACTTGCATTTGCTTTACAAGAGTTGCTTATAATGTTGTCCAAAACAATACTTAACTCTAAAGGATTAAACTTAACTCTTTGGTTAACCGTTTGGAGATTATTAATGCTTATGTTAAGTGGCTGTGATATTGATACGATATAAGCAGAAACAAACTGAACAATGTCATCATGTGAATTGTCTGAACTAGCAGTATAGTTGGTCCGCATCACGATATTATAACTGTTCATGATTTTTTCGCAGATTTGACCTATACTACTTAAATACTGTTTGATAGCACCGATTTCAATGTTCTCTTCTTTTGCAACTTCAAATATCTCAGCAATGACCGAATCAATAGCATCTGCATAGCCCTTCATTATATGCATTGCATCGATTGCTTCCTTTGCGGTTAAATCAGCTCTTGCATCTAGAATACCTATTTGTTTTTTAGTAACTGCAAGTTCCGCTTTTGCTTTGTCAAGCTGATCATGGCTGTTTTGCGCTTCTGCATTAGCTTCATGCGCCAGTTTTTCGAGTTCTTTAGTTTTCTTTTCGACTTTTTCTGCTTGTTTTAATAACTCATCATTATTTGACGCAGATGCCAGCTCGCGTAGGCCATCAATAGCTTTAGAAGAATCCGTCTTATACCGCAAGATAATCTGAGGTAGCTCTTTGTTATACTCTATAGACAGGTATGCTTCTACTTTGGTCCTTGTTTTCACTCTTCTAATAATCTGGGGAATATCATTAAATGTGTTATTCTCTTTTGCAGAGTCAAGAAAGCTGTCAGTATCCCCCCACTGAACTACTTGAACAACGTATTTTTCTAATGGCTTTAATACATATTCAGTAAACAGAAGACGAAGTTCTACTAAGTGGGGAGAATTTATAAACCCGTTATTACGACTTGATGTCTCAATCAAATTGTTATAATCACCGTTAATAACTATTCGACCAATGAGTTCACGGGTACCTAAAAACCTTTTATATCCTTGCTGCTTTCGCTCGTCTATATCAAAGAAATCTTGACCAGGTTCCCCATAGGGATAAATACGGAAGCCGTTTTTGTAGACAAAAACTGAACCATAGTTTATGGAATCCACACCCATAACTCGCGTAAAATTGTTCTTTGCTGAGCGATTTAAAAAGAACAACTCACAGTAAACATTCCGTAGAGAGAATTCGTTCTTTTCAACGGTTTTAAATAGATAGATTCCTCGATCAACAAGTTCAGTAGTAATTGTCTTCCCGTCTGAAGAAATATCTACTGTTATTTTCGTCGTTTTTTCATTCAAAAGTTTGAAAACATTGTTTTTTATAATGCCATTGATTCTATTACGTTCTTCTTTTTCTTTGTCATCCTTTTCTTTTTCGCTCGGGACTTGAAGAAGAATTTCGAATTGATCATAATCACTTGTAGCTGAGGGGTTAACCATTTGTGTAAGGGCCTTTTTTAATGACAGCAGATCCGAACGATCCCAATCCTCGCGCAGCTCGGCGATAACAATTGAGGTTCCACTAGTACCAGAATTATCAGTCTCAAAAGAATAATGAACGTCTATATCAGTGAAATTATCTAATGAGTTTTTTTCAAAATCACTCCATTTGATTGAAATCTTATGCCGAAGGTTTTCATTGCCAGTTTTAGATTCAAGCACAACAGTTTGACCCAATCTATCGCAGGAAAAGCGTCCCACGCCTTTTGCACCTGCTACAGATCGCCTAATTCTATCTCTGTAGGATGGATTGCGTTTTTCAGAGTATGCTACAAATAGCCACTTGTTTATTATGTCATCTTTACTCATCCCATTACCATCGTCTCTGATCGTAATGGTTGCAGCAGGAGTTCCTAGTTCTTTAAAAAGAATAGTGACGTTCTTAGCTCCAGCATCATATGAATTTTTGACCAATTCAAAAATCGCAATATACTTGTCATTAATGAGTTCCCTTCCAATAATATTCTTCAGACCCGAACTCACCCTAAAGTGAAGTATCTCTTCCACCAGTAATCATCTCCTTAAGTACGATCCCAATCTGTTCTGCAAATAGCGGAGGCACAGCATTAGCTACCTGTGTATACCGTGGAACTTCAACTTTTCTCCGCTCTCCTCCAGTAGTATACCGACCTTTAAAACAATACCAGTCAGGAAAACTCTGAATGCGAGCAAGTTCGCGTACTGTTGGTATTCTAGGTTCAGAATAATGTATCAAATCATCTGGAATAGAAGTTATTGTTGGGCAAATCCTGTTTTCTTTAAGAACAACTACACTTCTCTTTTTTAAACCGTCGAATGTTGCTGGCGTATACTTTTTCTGCTCGTCTGAGTCGGCAATTAATTTTGCGAACAGGGCTTCAGTGTTTTTCCTATGTTTAGCGAATCGGTGACTATTCGGGACTAATTCTTTTACACCAGTTCTCATAAGGATTTGGTATGGGGAAGACGCCTTTCCGTAAATGCCAGATTTAAACCCCTGATAATCCGGGCAGGCGGTAACGCCATTGGATTTCAAAAGATCTCCAATGGCCTCACCAACAGTAATCCTCTGAGAAATGCCTTTTTGCATTAAAAATGCTCTTTTCCCTTCATCAAGTCTAGAGAAAAAAACGTCTGGATCAATCGTTTTACTTGCAATAAGGATAAATCGAGTACGTTTCTGTGGTACGCCGTATTCTGATACATCTATTAATTTACTCTTTACTTTATATCCTTCGCGTTTTAAAGCGCGAAGGATACGATCTGAATAGGCAAGTTCCTTTTTATCTTTAGAGTTTGAGAACGCAACCGTAAAACCATGCACATTCTCAAACAACAGCGTATCCGGTTTGACTAGTCTAATAAAGCTAAGATATGCGCCGAACAGTTTGTTTCGTACATCATCGGAGTTTCGGTTCCCCGCCATAGAAAACCCTTGACAAGGTGGACCTCCAACAACCAAAGGGACACTACCTTGAAGACTTATAAGGTTACTTCTATGGCTTTTTAGCAGTTTATATATATCATGATTTGTTATTTTAAGCCATTCAGGCCATGAATAGTGTTTTTTTTGATCAATTAGATTCTCTTTAAGCGTTGAAAAAGCATCCTGATTCTTTTCTACAGCAAAAATCCCATGCCAACCAGCATTATACAAACCTAGCGACAGACCACCACACCCAGCAAACAGGTCGATATAGTTAAACTGCATCGGCATAGGGATATACTCCTTCCATTTTATTAATTCATTATATCATAGCGCGGCAGAATCGCAACTGAAAATCAAAAGCTGACTGAATGTTTTAAACCATGCCCGCAATACTATTCTTCAACGCCACAAAACGTGGATATAGATATCCATTAGTCATAACCAAGATGGAAGAAGCAACTTGACTGTCTACGCGAATGCAATGCCATATTCCGTGTTTTACTGTCGAATCATATACATAGGGGGTTAGGAAATCATATCCTTTGCAAAAATCTGAGCTAAACACTGAGTATTGTTCTTCGTCAAGATGTACGATCCCAATGATAGAATAATCGCAAAACATACCCTTCTTTTCCATAGTTAGTCTCTTCAGCTCGGCTATATTTGACACATTTCTACAGAAAAATGCAGTGTCCATATTCTCCTCCCTTTGTTTCTTTGATGTGTTCCAAGGCGTTATGCAATGGTATGGGTAAAGACAGCACGGTATCCCAAGTCTATGAAAGCAGGCTGTACTTTGTTCAAGAGGCTGGAAATACAATTTGAATCATGATATGATTAATTAACTATCTGATTAATCTGTCGGAGTATTAAGGAAACAAAACGTAGACGCTGCTTACCAAGAAACGTGGACTTCTGCCACTTATTTCAGCAAAATAGTCATGGGCTAAGAGAACACCGTCAACAAGATGTTTCACTCTATTATGGGATTTGTGGGAACTAGAAGAGAGCCTCTCAACACCGCTCGTTATATGACGACGTATTCATTCAAAAGAAGGGGATCCTTAAGGATGAGCACACTAATAGACGATAGCATAACCATCTATGAGGCGATGATGCACATAAAAGATGGCCAGTATATGATGCCAGCTTTCCAGAGGCAGTTTGTCTGGAGCATGGAACAGATTGAAAAGCTGTGGGACTCTATTTTGCTGGATTACCCGATTGCTACATTCCTGTTCTGGCACGTCGATGATAATAACGTCACCTGGGACACTTATTTCTGCAATTTCCTCACTACAGTCACGTTCGATAACCGCAAACATGCAGACAGTGTCAATTATGAACTGACCGATATCAATGTAGCTATCACAGACACAGCTATATTGGATGGCCAGCAGCGCTTGACGTCCCTTTACCTCTCCCTGTTTGGAGATTCCTTCATCCGGCAGAAATACGCGCGGAAAGGCAATGTAGGCGGCATCGTCACAAAGATGCTTATTGAGCTGAACAAAAACAAGCTGGATGTCGATGAAGAAGAATACAATAGCAAGAAATTCGACATCAAGTTCAGCGAAAAGGTCGGGAGGCTCAGCCCAACCCAGTTCGAGTTACGGGCCATCCTTCAGGACAAGTTCCGGAATGACTCCACAAGGGATAAGGCTATTGAGGACGCTATTGCCAAAGTCCCCGCAGACAGCAAGGAGTACGCGAGGAGAATACTGAACAAGCTGTATCAGAAAATATTCGTGGAGAAACTGATCCGTTATACCGAGATTCACGATATGAACCAGGATGATGCCCTTGAGATGTTTGTCCGGTTCAACAGTGGCGGAAAAGCCCTTAAAAAATCCGAAATCACCATGTCTATCCTTGAGGCGTACTGGCCAAGCGCCAAAACGGAATTCGGCAAGATACTGGTGGACTCCTATGCCGGGTTTGGCTCAGACTTTATTATCCGCTCCGCGCTTATGCTCTATGGCGATGTTGTGAAGTCTACTATCAGCCGGAAAATCGCGGAAGAACTGAAGAACAACTGGACGGCTTTCAAGAAAGCGCTCAAAAACCTGGAATCCGTGCTGAAGGGAATGAAAATCGAGGTCAGCCGGTTCTCAAGCAGCTGGAACGTCCTTCTCCCGGTGCTGTACTACATCTATTACAATCCGGAGAGTTATGCGGAGAATACGGAAGCCATCAGAGCCTACCTGATGAGGGCGATCCTCTTCACATATTTCCAGTCGGGCACGACCAGCAAGCTGCAGCAGATGAAGAGCAATATCAACAGCTACGACTATGAAATCACGGTGGAAATGCTCGACCAAATCACCGACCTCCGTGTGACCGACGGGAAAATCGAGGATATCCTAAATGCCGAAAGGGGTAGCCGCGTAGCCGGGGATGCTCTGTACTATCTCTGCCTGAACTGGACAAACAAAGCATTCAAATACGAGCAGGACCATCTTCATCCGTATGACAGGTTTGACGGTAACAAGCCCGTCTCCGTTTCTATGGAGGATTGGCGACGCTGGCGCAGCAACAGCAACAGGCTCCCAAACCTCCAGCTCTTGGAAGGCCGGAGCAACGGTAGCAAAAGCGCCATGCCTCTGATGGATTACTACAACGACATGAACGCCGAGCAACAAGAGGAATTCCGTAGGCAAGCAATGATCCCGGAAGGAGTACCGCTGGGTATCGAGCATTTTGAGGAGTTCTATAATAAGCGGAAAGACATCCTGGCCAAGAGAATAAAGGCGCTGCTGGGATAAGGGTAGCTTGAAAACTGGAGAAGTCTTTCTGTAGAGATACTTGGCATGAAACAACAACTGATATTATAGAGGACAACTGATATGAGCTTAGATAATGGAGTTTGGCTTAAACAATCATATGATTACCCTGAAGTCGCTGATTGTATAGGGCAGTCCAGCGACCCGCGTGATGCGTTACCATCATATGAGTACTTGTATAAATTCAAAGGAAAGATTCCAAAGGAGTTATATGCGCATTATTTGAGGACGCTTCTCAAATTCAATACTGCCAATGTATCAGTTGAAATGCGCTTAAAGATGCTTGAAGACGTAGATCGTAATGACATCATGTTTCAGAAAGAGCTTGAAGCGATTCAAGGTTTCGGTGAGAGTATTACAGTTTTTCGTGGTACTTCAAAAGATGAAGAACTGCCTGGTCTTTCTTGGTCATTAAAACGGTATATCGCTGAAAGTAGCAACTATTACCAGGGCAGATTGTTTAAGGCAACAATACCCACCTCGAAGATTCTGCTCTATCTGTCGCAAGAGGAAGATGAAGAAGAAATCATCGCGTATATAACATCAAACTATGAAATAGAAGATAATTGATAAGTAGGAAATGAACTGAAATGATATGAGCGTCTCCAGCATTAGGAGGCGCTCACGCTACTCTATCAAGGATTAGGGGGTTCAAGGGGCATTTAAGTGGGTTCATTTTCAATGCTATCGTGTGATTGTATCCATGTCGAAAGGAAGATTTCGTATTGACCGCGTTTGCAGTCCTCAATCATTTCATTTAAGGCGCCTCGGTTTTTCAGGTATTCCCGGAATCTGTATAGGTCCTTGTCAAGTCCCAATTCGGATGATTGAGTGCTATTTGCTTGTAATGGGCTTTTTGTAGATCAAACGAGGGCAATTGAGCATTGTCGTCTGTTGACTCTGCAGTATACGCAGGCGCGAAACGGATACCTCTCGGTGTATTAAAAAGCAACCTTTAAACGCACTTTATATTCTATTTAACAACTCCAACGAGGACCATTTTGTGAAATGTCCCGACAGATTTTTCTCAAATAGCCAAGTATCCTCTCCCTTGTCAAATCATCTGGCCAATAAGTCGGACTCAACACTATCCTTCCTGAGATGAGGATTACCACACCGTCACATCTTTTTCCTCCCAATGAATTGCACAGACTCTGTCCCATCCCTGAACCGGATAAGCAGCCGTTCCTTATCCAGCACCTTGATGCTGCTGATCAGTTGCCTGGTCCGGATATCATCGTATTCCTCGATCATCCCGCTTTCCTGATCAAGCGCCGCATTGATTTCCTCCATGCGGTAATCAAAGGCGGAGTTGGTTTGCTCAGCCCTTTCCAAATCCACCTTTATCCCAAGCAGCCTCAGCTTCTCCCCGTTGACGTGGCCGATCTCCTCATCGTAATCCTCAAACTTCGCTCCCTCCGCCGTGGCGAGCCCGATTAGCTCGATCTGCCGTTCTTGCAGCGCCTTGATCTGGCTTTCCACGGTAGCGAGTGTCATTTCTGGTTCATTGGCGGCCAACGCTGTGAAGAGACTCTGTTTTAGAGCCTCTTTCGCTCTCTGTCGGTCAAGCTGCTCATTCATCGCTGCGACAACTGCGTCTTGGATATCCTCCTCCCGAAAGGTCGGGGAGTGCTTGCAGATGCGCTTCCCGTTTTCCATCCGATTCAGGCAGCGCCACACATAGTACTTCTCGCCCTTTGGCATATAGGTCTGTCTGCGATAGGGGCTCCCACATTCGCCGCATACCAGCAGTTCGCTGAAGGCGTATTTCCCGCTGTACTTTCCCAGAGCAGTTTTGGCCTTCGCGGAGGTCTTTTTCTTACCGGCGCGCCGTGCGATCTCCTCCTGTACTTTCTGGAAGGTCGTGCGATCAATGATAGCCGGGTGGCAGTTGTGTACATAGTATTTGGGGAGCTGGCCCTCATTCTTCATGCTTTTTCGGGTGAAGATGTCCTGCACATACGTCTTTTGCAGGAGCGCATCGCCGATGTATTTCTCATTCCGGAGCATATTTTGCACCGTACTGTCCGACCATTTCTCACAGCCCCGCACGGTTCTGACACCGTCTGCCTCCAGATCTCGGCAGATCTTGCGGACGCTTTCGCCCATGAGATATCGGGCGAAGATACGTCGGACGATGGGGGCCTGCTCCTCATCGATCTCCGGCTGACCGTCCGGGCCTTTTTTATATCCGAGGAAGCTGTCGTATTGGTAGTAGACCTTCCCATTTTCAAAGTTTCTGCGATGTCCCCAGCTGACGTTCTTGCTGAGAGATTCGCTCTCCGCTTGGGCTTGGGAGAAGAAGAATGTCAGGATCATCTCATTGTCCATGTATAGGGTGTTCGCATTCTCCTTTTCGAAGAACACGCCGATGCCCAGCCGCTTGAGCTTGCGGACGATCTGAATGCCCTCCAGCGTGTTGCGGGCGAAGCGTGTGGTAGATTTGGTAATCACAAGATCGATTTTTCCTGCCTCACAGTCGGTGATCATCTCCAGAAAGTGCTTACGTTTTTTCATGGAGGTACCCGTGGTGCCTTCATCCGCATACATGCGTACCATCGTCCAGTCAGGGTTTTCCGCGATTTTTGCAGTGTAGTATTCAATCTGAGCTCTGTAACTGGTCAGTTGTTCTTCGCTGTCCGTTGAGACACGGCAGTACGGCGCTACCCGCAGATGCTGCTTGCGGATATCCTTCTGTGTATACTGCGGATCGGCTGGGATAATGGTGACCTTCTTCGCCGCTGCCGTGTGGATGCTCATTGCAATTCCTCCTCGCTGATCACAATCTTTCCATTGATGATCTGCATGGCGACTGTGCTTCCGGCTCCTATTCGGATTGCCTGCACTACGGTATGCATTAGTTCCTGCTTTAGCTGATCCGTCAGTTCCTGAGACTCAATCTTTGCTTGGATGGCTTCCACCTTGCGGCAAAGTGCGTTATCGGGAAGCTGTTTATATTTCTCGGCAGCAACTGCAAAGATCAGCGTTTTCATGTACTCAGCGTTTTCCACGCCGCGATTGAAAGCCACGGCCAACTCGTTTTCGAGCCGCATGGCGTCAGATTGGACCGGAGGTGCCGAAGCCACACATTTTTCTAGTAGTTCCGGCTTCTGCATGATCACATGAAAGCAGTCGTCCAGCTTTACGATAAGTTCATCGTCTGAAAGGCGCACGGAGCACTGGCAGCTTGGATTTCGGCATTTCCATTTCACGATACCTTTTCCCGGAGACAGCCGAGTCATTCTTGCCCCGCAAGCGCCGCAGACGAGTTTTTCTTTGATGGGAACGATTTGCGCCAGGGATGGTGTATATCGATTGTTATCCTCTTTGAACTGTTGGGCGGCAAGGAAATCCTCGTCGCAGATGATGCGAGGGTACTCTCCACCTCCAAGGTATTTCTCGTTGTCCAAAATACGTTTTACCATACTCTTGTTCCAGAATGGCTTGTCTTTGTGATACTGAACTCTCTGCTCCATCATGGCCTCAGCGATGCGCTTCAAAGAGTGGCCGGCGAGATACATGGAGAATATGCGCTTCACCGTTTCGGCTTCTGTCTTCTCACAGATGAGCTCCGCCTGCACCATCCGATATCCGAAGGGGATCGTTCGCTGCCATGCCATCTATCTCACCTCTGCGGTCAGTTTTTCAGTCACTTCCAGACCGTTTAGGAGCCTGATTCGGATCGCACCGTCAGCAGTCAGAAACAAGCGGTCTATCAGGGCAGTAAAGATGAGCGGATCAAGCTCGTCCATCCAGCCGTCACTGTTTTCAAGGTATTCCAGCACATCCTCGGTCTGGCGGATCTGCTTATCCTCATCTGTCTTTTCCAAAAGTCCTCTGCGCAGCCGGCGGAGTTCTCTTGCTTTGGCGTTGATCTCGTCCAGCTGAGATAAATAAAGATCAGAATCCATATACCCTTTCGACTTCAATCGAGTGAGTACAAGATTCTGATCAGTGAGTTTCGCGATCTCTGCGTCGATTTCTCCGATTCTCTGATTAGTTCTCAGTTCGCGTTCCTGCAGCTCTTTGAGCTGCGACAGAAGCGGACGGAGGATCACATCCCTGCCATTCCAAAGCCTTTGATAGAACCTACAAACGGCCTCTCTGATGTCCTTCTCTGCCCTTCCCTTGGTCGGGCAGGAGGCTTTGTTATGATCATGCCGCCAGCACACCCAGTAGAAGTGTTCCCTGTTTTTCTTCCTTCGGCACGGAGCTCCGCACTCCGCACAGAATACCCGTTTGCTGAAAACTGAATCCGAACATGGTTTCTTGGGGAAGATCTCCTGCTTCTTTTCAATCAACTGCTGTGCTTTCTCAAAATCAGCTTTGCTGATGATGGCCGGGCAGCAGTTTTCAGCGATGTATTTGGGTTTCTGGCCTATGTTCTTCTCCTTACGGTATGGCAGGACGTCGGTCTTGCAGGTCTTGTGCCAAACCTGGTCCCCCGTGTATGTGATATTCGTGAGGGTATAGTATATGGTGTCAACATACCAGGCTCCGCATCCGTTTGTGTTGCTGATGCGGCGATCACTGCTACGGACAACGCCTCGCTCATTCAGCTCATTTGCGATATCCAGTTTCCCGCGTCCCTTCAGGAACTCCCGGAATATATACCGCACGATTTCCGCTTCCTCCGGAACGACATACAGCTCACGATCCACAAGCCTATATCCGTAAGGCGCCTTTGCCGGAACGAATATTCCTTTTTCCATTTGGATGCGGAAGCTCACACGCATATTCTGTGAGTGGCTTGTGGTTTCCATCTGAGCGAACGCTCCGTAGATATCCGCGGCTTGCTCCGAGGTCATTTTCCCTGTATCGATGTTCTCCTTCTCAAAGTAGATCGTGACGCCCATCCGAAGCAGTTCTCTCATTTTGAGGATATAATCTTCTTGGTTGCGGGCAAAGCGGGAGATGGATTTGACCAGGATACGGTCTATCTTTCCGTCATGGCAGTCTGCAATCATGCGCTTGAATTCCTCGCGATGGTTTACCTCCATGCCTGTTATCCCTTCGTCCGCGTAGACGTCAACCATCTCCCAGCCCTCATGCTCGGAGATAAACCGAATATAGTGCTCCACCTGAGCAATGTAGGAATTGAGTTGATCCGCCGAGTCGCTGCTGACGCGGGCATAGGCGGCTACCCGGAGCTTTGCCGGGCTCATGTCCCTGGGCTTGATGACGGTCAGATAGGAGCCCTGGGCTATGTTCTTGATCTTGGACATAGTTTTTTTGACCTCCTTCAGCGACACACAATAGCAAGTTGACTCAGTAAAAGCTATTACCAAACCCAACAAAAGAAGCGGTTGAGAATTGGTCAGAAAGACACCCCTTTACACGGTTGGTCGGAGGCGATGCCTCAGATCCCGGCGAATGGATTCCGCTTCATTCTCAGTTATCAATCCTTTTTCAACGAGCCGCTGCAACATTTGTTGAGCAGAGGCAAAAACCAGGTTATCTTTCAGTTCCGTATGTGTCATTGCTACCACCTACCTTGACGTTTTCCTTTCCAGACACCTTTCCCCACAGTCCTACTTCGCGTGACTTCATTTTTCTGTCTATTTGATCTGTATTATGCTTATTTTCTCTTACGTTAACGAGGGGCACTTTCTAACTATTGACATTACTTATAGCACTCCTTAGTAGGGGGAATGATGGATTCTGCTCCGTAACAGGTGCCAGTAGCCCCTAGGCATACAAAACAGCCCTGATTTCAATGAAATCAAGGCTGTTTTTACTCTTTTTCCTATTAATCCTCCATAGCGGTTTCTAGAAGTTGATGCTGCATATCTTTTAACTCTTTTTTATAATATGGGTTGTTCTTAATAAACTTCTCCGTCCGTTCAAATGCCTCTCGACATGCCGCTTGTAGTCCTTCTTTGTATTTGGCCTTTTCCATAATTCCCTTTATCTTTTTCCTGTTATAGTACCCAAACAGCTTAATAACATTATATTCATCATCTTTGGGCGATACAATTGGAATCATAAGTAGGCGATGAGCGTTTTGAAAATCGTTATCTGGTGCAGAAGACTGCTCATTGCAAATCCGTTCCAGATAAAGTCGTGCTTGTTGGTTGTTGATCTGGAAGGGGACAAAACCTTCTGGAATGAGGCCATAAGCGGTATTCAGATATTGCTGTGCGCGGTCAAAGCTCTTCACTTCTATACAAGAAATCGCATATTGCAGCCAAAAGAAGTTGTTGTTTCTATAATACTCACATTTACTGAGCTCGTCATAGTATGCCATCAGCAACTGTTCTGGGTTCTTAAAACCCTTTAGAAACGAATTAATATGGGAATATGAGATAATTGAGGTAAGAACACCAGAATACTTGTTAATCTCAGCATACTGTGCCGCATATGAGGCAAGAGAATACAACACACGAATGATGTCCATTGGATCAGCAACTTTTTGCAAAACATATCTTGCTGTGACGGGTGCTTTTATACTCAGATTCCCACCATTTCCAAACGAAACAAGCTCATGCACAGCTGGATTAGTTGTGAATACCGCATCTGTTGCAACACTAATTTCTGATATTCGAGCAATGTCATTAGCACTTAAGGGAAGATTCATGACTTTGATCAATAATATCAACAGTACAGCGCTATGGTATTGCTTGGAGTCCGCTTTGATTACATTTACAAGGTCAACCACTTTTCTTTTTATAACATCAGACTGCAGAACATCAAGCATTATGCTTTGTAATTTCGATGCACCTTCGCGATATTCTGATAGATACTTTAGTTTCTTTTCCCTATTTAGGCTTGATCGTTTTCCAAATAACCCGTATCTATCAAACAAATCAATACAGTTATTGAGTGCGTTTTTATCGAGTCTATTGACATCAAGGACCTTGGTCTTCTGTCCGTTTTCTACTCGAAAATCGCGGAGAATGGTTGGCATTCTTGAACGGTTTAATGCTGTTCTCGCAGCAAGGACGAACTGGATGCAGTCGTTGTTAAGCAGTGCAAATTCGCGAATGACTTCAAAGTAATTAGTATAATCATCAATTATTACAACAACTCGCTCCGTTTTTGACAAGTCAACTATTGCATCGATTTCTTCCTTAAGCTTTGGTGAATCAGCATTCTCCAGGACAAATATATGGGCATCCTCACTAGCAAGTTGGAAGCGCAATGCATATAAACATATAGTCTTTCCATTACCCATGTCTGCTTGGACAAAAATCAGTTTGTTGTTCTCCAAGACTGCTTGCTTTAACTCAGAAAATGCGTTTCTATCGATAATCCCTTGGTATTGTCCTTTAAGCTTATAAAACAGAGAATCATCAATTTGCCCAGCAAATGCCATCCTAAAGATGCTGTCTGGGGTAGGGGGGATTACATCAAATCGACGGTGGTGTTCATAAGTAAATGCTGAATAGAGCCTTTCTGTGGGAAGCTTTCTCAAAGGTTTATATGACTCTAATGCTTTCTTTATTTCATCCGCAAATCCATCCACTCCAATTGTAAAAACACTGCCAAAGCGCGAAAGCCGATTCTTTGCGTTTTCTGTAAGTGTCGGACTACTAATGACGATTGTCTTATCCTTAAAGTCTTTGTTGAAAATTAACCTACTCAGATCCAAATCATACTTGAGCGACAGGCCAAGGATTACAATACACTTAGCAGATTCAAGATCATGATAAAGATAATCTCCCCAAGGACTCTTAAGAATGTTCTCTTGTGACAAGTAGCTACTTGTCGTAAGCTTAAACTCATTGTGAAGAGTATTATCGTTCAGGTTCCCTATGTGTCCATTGATGTGAATGCACAAATTGTCCTGCTGAATATACTTTTTAAAATCAGATGAAAGCGTAACTGGTGTCAGGTGTTTTCCGGATTTTGCAGCTGCAAGAAGCGCAACATCATCATAGTTCGTCGTATAGTATCTTGTCCATGGTTGTGCATAAATCACTTCGTGAGAAGGAGTAAATGAGGCACAAGAAAACTGAATTCGCAACTCCTGAATTAGCGCATTTGCAGAGAACATTTCTTCGTAGCATTGCGCTGCATCTTGAAGATCGTTTTTATCATCTGGATCAATACCGCACTTACTATAAAGCTGTTCAGCTAAACCATTGGCAGAGGGTAGTGGACCAATAGTGTTTTTCGCACCATACGATGCACCTGAGCCCATAATAATAATGCTATTCCCATCTATTATGTGCATTATTGCGTTATGTAGTTCCATAGTATTTCTCCCGCTTCTTTATTGTTTAATCCCAAGTCTTTTCATATCAAGTCAAAAGAACGCTCGTTCTAAGTTTATTTCAAGCGTCGAACTAAGACTGGTGGGTATTCTATGATGCCTATGAAGTCATAGCACTGTGTCTTCTAGACCTGCGTTTATAGGGCAACTTCTGAACACAGCTTCACAAAAGGGTTTAAATCAGTCAATGGATCGTAGGATTGTAGATGTCTGTTTTAGCATCGCAATTTTCATTCGTGTTTTTTTGTAGAGTCATGCTATAAGCCTCCTCATTATAATACTCTTTTCGCAAATATAGAATAGGTTTGACCCCTCTATTTAACTAATGTAACGAGAAGGACATTTAGGGACACCGTTTTAAAAATCTCCTAGGTTATTTTCTTCTCTGCATAACTACCAATCGCTGAATTATCTTACATTCTACAGCACAGCCCTCATTGTGATGCCCAACCACTCTATCATCCGCAGGCGGTATGAATGCCGTCCATTTCCAATTCGCTGCAGATGCTGCTTCGCCTAACACTCTGTATGGAACAGCAGAGGTGATGCCACAATGGTCGGACGAAGCTGCTTTTTCAGTTCCTTCCGCACCTGCCACGCTTCTTCCTCGGTCAGCACAGATTTCGCCACGAGGCGTTGCAGCATCTCCTCTGCCGCGATGAAGGTCAGGTCATCCGTCAGTTCAGTATGTGTCATCTGTTTTACCTCAGTCTTGCCCCACGCTGATATTGATCGCCTGATCTACTGCCCGCATGACTTCTGGCCGGACTGTTCCAATAAAGTCAAGTAATCTGCTCTTATCCAAGGTCCGTATCTGTTCCAGTAGGATGATCGAATTCGGGAACACCCCTGGCACGTTCCCAACCGGGATATGCGTCGGCAATCGTTTCTTCTTTCGGCTGCTGGTAATGGCTGCGGCAATCACTGTGGGACTGTAGCGGTTTCCAGTGTTGTTTTGTACGATCAGCACAGGGCGTATGCCGTCCTGCTCGGAGCCGATCACCGGATGCAGGTCGGCATAGTAAATATCCCCTCGCAGGATGATTCTTTTTTCTTCCATATACTCACCTTTATGTAAGAGGCCGCAGTTGCGTATTCGCAGTGCGGCCTCGAATCATTCTGAGATCTGTTCGCTTTGCCCGTATTCGACACTACTCCCCCAGGCGTGGGCGGACGGCTGAACCGCGGCTGGCGCCGCGCTCCGGGGATTTCACCCCTCCGAGGATCTCTCCGAGCTGCCCCCATCGTGTGAACTTGGCTGGGCAGGGGTACCATTGTAGGCGAGTGAGGTCATGGCGAAACGGCCTGCCAAAGCCGCTTTTGGATGGATGGACCCGCTGGGCACCTTGTATGGCCGTCGTTTACGAAAAACCGAAGGGCTTTCCGCAGGTGGTCATGGCGCATCCTCCGCATCGCTTTTCCCGTGTATGGGCTCACTCGCTGACGTTATTCAGCTGCCGGATATGAACTTTTCAACGTGCCGTGGAGGAGGGCAAAAAAGAACCCCCTCACTACTAAGCCGAGTTCGTGAGGGGGTTGAACGAAAATCTATTGATTTTTCAGGATTTTTCTTCTCAGAAAGTCAAGCGCCTTTTGCTTGCGATAGCTGATGGTCGTCTGCGGAACACCGAGCTGTGCAGATAACTGGCGCTCACTGACTCCTTTGAAATACAACGAGATAATCAATTTCCGGTCTTCCGGCTGCATCTCATCGATTGCCCTACACAGCTTCTTTTTGAACACCGCAGCAATGGCGGCATCCTCTACGCTGGGGGATATCACATCAGGAATCATGTCGACACCGAGCATTTCTCCGGTATCCATCGCATCGATGGATACCTTGCCATTTCGGATGTCTTTTTCATCCAGGGTCTTCACCCTGCGTTCTTCGCTGTAGTAGGTTTGGTACACTTCACGAGAGACCGTCACAACGGTATCATGTACGCGAATACGATATTCCTTTTCTTTTGCCATCGGGCAAACCTCCGTTTCCGAAATCTGGTTGAACAAATCTCAGAAACGGGAGGCGCTCTGGCGCGATAGACTTGACTGACAACAAGCCTGAACCGACTCTGACAGCTCTGAATCTGCAGGCATATTTGGCTATAGACGTTCTGAAAGCAAAAACACGCTTCCCTCTGTATTCTCAGGAATACATTTGGGAAGCGTGTAAATAAAGGGGAGCCGAGAGGTGGTCGTATATTGAACGGTGTTCCATTCAGCGGTGAACCAAGATTTGGAGGTCGTTCAATCACCAAAAGGCCATGTCACCGCTCAAAAAGAACACATTACCCACTCCTATGCATGAAAGGGGGTATACAGAAACAAACCGCTGATGTTTACCCTTCCCTTTCATAATTGCATGGAAGTGCGCTTTGGGGACAACTCTTTGGAGAAATCATATTATCATTTTATCAGCGCATATTTCACCTTGATTCGATCCAGCTTCTCCAACATGGGTTCCGCCGCCAGCCAGAGGAAAAGAACCGTTGCCGTTGCGTGGATCAGGTCCACGGGGATACCGGAGACGTAGTAGGTAAGCAGCAATTTCAAATTCAATGTGTGAGCATAGATAAGCGCGGCGGCGGGATTCATGATACCGCCGTAGATCACCACGGTCGCGATGGCTCCGAAGATGCAGAGTGAGACCCTGCTGCGGCGCAGCAGGCCCTTGCGGAAAAGCACCCCTGCCAGGAAGCCGATGATGCCGGCAGAGAACATCTGGAAGGGCGTCCAGGGCCCCTGCCCGAACAGCATGTTGGAAGCCACCATGGTCATGGCTCCCACCAGGAAGCCGGTCTCGCCGCCGAAAGCAACGCCGGAAATGATAACCAAGGCCAGCACCGGCTTGAAGGAAGGCAGCATGAAGAAGGCGCCTCGCCCGACGACGCCGATGGCGCAGAGGACAGCGATAACAACCAATTCCCGCGCTTGAGGTTTTCGCCCTTCAAAGACCAGGAAAAAGGGCAGCATAGTTTCCAGCAGGATCACCAGGGCGATGAGGTAATACTGCGTACCGCCCAGGTAGTAGACTCCGATAAAAATGGTCATCGGGATCAAAAGCAGGATAGAGATCGAGGCAGCCATCGTCCGCTTGGAGAGCTTGCGTTTTTCCTTTGGCGTCTGGCGGATCGGCTGGGGGTACTTCCGGCTGAGGGAAAAGGCACAGATCAACAAACAAGCAACTAACAGCAGATACAGTGGGATATTCTTCAGCGCCTCCGCGGTCAGCCCGTTTGCCGTTATCAGAGCGGTCAAGTCATTTTGAGATACGGTGTAGATAAACAGGATGATTGCGCAGACGCCGCTGATCGCTGCCAGCAGGATACGCCACAACGGAAGCTTTTTCGGCCTGGCATTCGCGCTATTTTCGTCCGGCTCCGGGAGCAGAGGCACTTCCTCCGGCAGTTCCGGCTCCGGGGCTACTGTGCCTCGGATGGCGGTCATTATATCCGAGGGGGTCACCGCCTCTGGAAGCAGGCCGCGGGCCATGCGGTTCGCGGTAGTGGTGTAGAAGCTGTTCCCGGAGAAGAATTGCCTGGGCCGTCCCTTGGATACGACATTCCCGTCGAAGAAGAACGCGCAGCGGTCCGAGTACATGGCGCAGAACTCCACGTCGTGGCTCACCATGAGAATTGTGACGCCGCGGCGCTGGAGGGTTTTCAGAATCACGGCAAGGACCTGCTTGAACTCCGCGTCCAGACCCTTGGTGGGCTCGTCCAGCAGAAGGATCTCCGGCTCCAGTAGCAGGACCTTCGCCAAAGCCGCCCGCTGCTGTTCGCCGCCGGAGAGGTCGTAGGGATGGCGGTCCAGCAGTTCCTCCAGCCGGCAGAGCTGCACCGCCCGGGCGATCCGATTCTCCTGGCGGGCCTTGTCAAGCCTCATGCCCCGGAACAGTTCAAAAAGGTCTTCCCGGACGGTTTTCTTCACAAATAAGGTCTGAGGATTCTGCGGCAGGGTAGCTACTCTGCCGCAGAGTTTCACTTCGCCGCGATAGGGCTTCAAAAGCCCGCCGACGATGGACAGCGTGGTGGTCTTGCCTGTGCCGTTGCCGCCGAGCACGGCCAGAAACTCCCTCTTTTGAACGACGAGGCTGACGCCTTTCACCACATCCGGCAGGTCCTTGTCATATTTGAACCAAACGTCCTCCAGCGAGATTGCGGTCTCGTCGGAGATTTCCAGGCCGCGTTCCTGCGGCAATTCAGACAGCGGATGCGCGGCGGCATACCCCTCCAGCCAGTCCCGTCCGTCCCGCACGGTGATGGGACAGGGGGAAGCGTCCTCCACCGAGGCCCAGACGCGCATGGCGGTGGGCATGGCAAGGAACATTCCGTGTCCGCTCCCACGGAGCAGCTCGCCCACCTCGCGGGGCGTCCCGTCGGCGATCATTCGCCCCTTATCCATGACGAGGATCCGGTCAGAAAGCGGGAAGGCTTCCTCCATTCGGTGTTCCGTCAGGATGATCGTGGTGCCCAACTCACGGTTGACCTTGCCGACTGTTGCAAGAAAATCTGAGGCGGCAATGGGGTCCAGCTGGCTGGTAGGCTCATCCAGGATCAGTACAGAGGGCTGCATGGCCATGATGGACGCCAGATTCAGGAGCTGCTTCTGTCCGCCGGAAAGCTCTTTGACGTTTTTGTAAAACCAGTTTTGTATACCGAAAAAGGAAGCCATTTCCGCCACCCGGCTGCGGATGGTGGGCGTGTCGAACCCCAGGCTTTCCAGACCAAAGGCAAGCTCGTGCCACACCTTGTCCGTGACGATCTGATTGTCCGGGCTCTGCAAAACGAAGCCGATCCTGCTGCTCTGGGTCCGCTGATCCACCTCGTTCAGCGGAACTCCCTCAAACAGGATTTCACCGCGCCGATATCCTGCCGGAGCCAGCACGGTCTTGAACTGCCGCAGGAGGGTGCTTTTCCCGCAGCCGGAGGGCCCGCAGAGGGTAACGAACTGCCCCTGGGGGATGGAAAAGGTCAGCTCCCGCAGCGTATCCTGCCGCTGTTCCGGGTAGGCGAAGCTCAGGTCCCGGACCGCAAACGCTTCCATTTCACATCCTCCCTTCCGTTCAGGATCAGGGGCGTCAAACACAGGGCCAGGTAGACCATCAGGAAACTCACGGGGAAGGGCGAGAAGCCCGCCCCCTTGATGGAGGGGTAATAGCGAAACTCCAAGCCACCGCTGATCCAGCCAAATACGATGTACCAAAGGCAGAAGCCCAACCAGAGCATGGCATGCTGATCCCGGCTGTCGAAGCGGTAGATGGAGAATGCAGACCGCCCCGGCAGGCCGTAGCCCCGGCTCTTCATGCTGTCCGCCGTCTCAATGGCGTTTTCCAGGCTCCAGGTCACCAGAACGGAAAGAATGGTGATCCCGTGCTTCATGCGTTGAACGATGCTGCCGTTGGACACGTCCCGCCCGATGCACTGCTGGGCAGTACGTACGGTTCTCAGTTGGGCATTGAACTTCGGCACAAACCGGAGGGTCATGCTCAGAACCAGGCTCAAAGCCGGGATAATCCGCCCGAAGAGATAAACAAACTTGTCCGAGGTCATGACCTCGTTATAGCAGGAGAACCACTGCACCACGCTCACCAGCATCGCGGCGGAGGCTACACCATATATAAGGCTCTCCAGGGTGATGGGGTTGTCGTTGGGGGTATAGGCCAGAATGGTGACGCCCTCATGGTTGAAGGCCGGATTTAGGATCGCCGCCAGGAGCATCATGGGCAGCAAGAACCGAAGGGAGAAAAGAAGCCCCTTTCTCCCCTTGAGATAGAGATTGTACGCCGTGGCGCTGCCCAGAGAGATTACCAGGCAAACGGGGTGCATGAAGCACATCCCGAAGACCAGGACCAGGGCGAAATACAGGAAGTTCACCAGCGGGTGATAGCTTGAAAAAGAATCACGGTTTATCATATCTCGTTTGATTGTTTCAGCAGATTCCCCGAATCACGTGATCCAGAAACCAGTTTCCTGTTGGCTCCGGCTTACATCTGGCTTTTTCTCTGCGTTCTTCCATTTCAGGGACGGTCAGCTTGTCCAGTTCAAGCACATAGCCCCTGCGAATCACGCGCATCTGATTCCGGATTGCGCTGATCCTGCCGCAATAGACATTGCCGCTGATTTCATGGGTCAAATATTTGGGCTGAATGCGGTCCAGGATCATAACGCATTCTTCTGCCGTCCAAGGGCGATGCCGATCGATCTCCAGGATATGGGCATAACTTCGGGAAAACTCATCGTTGTATGGCAGGGGAAAATCCTCTGGCAGCTTGCCCACGGTCTTGCGGCAGTATGCTCCGCTGACAGATTGGTGGAAGTGCAGACCGTAGATGGATTTTGATAGTACCCCATGCTTGTCGATCATGTCCAGAATGTACTTGATGCCCTCCCATTGGCTGGTGATTCTCCAGTTGGTGTTCATCAGATGTCCGGTGTCCAGCATGATACCCACACGGGGGTAAAGGATATGGGACAGGAGGTACTCCGTCTTTGCCGGGTCAGTAAAGGTAAAACCGGGCCACCATTGGTTTTCGACCAGAAAATCGAAGGTGGGCTCCACACCGTCCAACAGGAGGTTGATAAACTCGATCGCCCCGTCCAACACCTCCATGTCGGAATGGAGCCAACGATAAGTGTACCCTTCCTCTAAGGATACATCCGACACATGGAATACCATATAGGGCGCTTTCAGTCGGATACCCAAAGCCAGATCTTCCCGGAAATGCCGCAGCAGATCCTCCGGCTTTGTCCCGCGATAGACCTCGTTCACAGTGTCCCAGGAACCGAACTTGCGCATGAGCGCTTTCTCGTCCTGCCGCCAGAAATCCAGCCAGTCCACATAGAAAGTCATGTGATAACCTTTCACCAGCGAAAGGGGGATGTCGTCCGCCAGGTTGTCCGGATCGGCAATCAGTTCCAGCCCGTCCAGCCCAACCTCCTTCACCTTATTGCTGATCTCCTCCCAGTCCCCATAGGGCTCCACGCTGTAGGTTGAGAGAGGGAAATTTGTACTCTGAATCATTGTTTTTCTTCTTTCTGTTAATCTGATTCGGTTGTGCCGCCCACAGCGTAGCCGCCGCCCACGTCATAGCCCAGATCGCAGGTATAACGCCATTCCACAATGTCACCGTCCATGAGTGCATAGCGGCTGCAGCCGTAGTTGGGATACCAGCCGTTGACCGAGTACATCCAGCCGCTGAGTTCCCCCACGTCAAATTCGTAAAGGTTATTGATCCCCTCGATGTAGGCGCTGTTGTATATGGGGGTATTCTCAAACTCCATGTGAATGTTTCTCCGTTTGCACTCACGTTTCAAAACCTGAAATACATTCTCGCCTTCGAAGAACACGACCTCCGTCGGCTCCAGGATCCAGCCATCCTCCGGCACCAGCTCCCGCTTGTTCTTCTTGCACTTATCCATATTGTCCAGAATGGAAGCGCAGGAGATGGAAAGGGTGCAGTGGTATTCCGTTTCCGTCACAGTAGCGTTTTCCGGCTCCACGGGCAGGGGCTTCCCTTCCGGGACAGGCTCGGTGTTATATTTGTCCAGCTTCGTTTCCGGGTCCAGCTCCATGCCCTGGCTTTCGGAATAGTCGATATTCTCCTGGGCAAAGGTTGGGCTGGGAGAAGGCGTCGAATTCTTTCCGTTCCCGCCACAGCCCGCCAAGGCAAGCAAAAGCAGGAGGACAAGCAAAAACAGCAGTATTCGTTTCATTTCAAAAGCCTCCCCTCACGCGATCAGATTCGCCAGCGCCAGCATCCGATACAGCATTTCCGCCACCGCACAGCGGAGGATATCCCGCTTCTGCTCTGCC
>JAEEGH010005900.1_pt1 | contig 30389 bp, 18 predicted proteins | sample 9134181 | NCBI WGS metagenome assembly JAEEGH01 (sample SAMN16246544, study PRJNA631951) | gut metagenome | biome: gut microbiome; feature: rumen; material: DP-attached | host: Bos | place: Iran: Karaj | collected 2018-10
TTTGTATGCACCTTATTTGTGTGCAGAATGTCTGGGTATTTTCGTTGTTTTCCTTGATTTTCTTTTATGTAATGGGCAATTCTTGTTTTATAAAAGATTCCCGATTACTGTTGCAAATATAGTCAGATCTTTTTCTATGACATTTCAAGGATGGAATTATGGACAACATCCTTTTATAATAGCAACTTGGTTTATTAATGTTTTGATACTTTGTTATGTGCTTTATTTTGCAGTTCTGCGTCTAGCAAAAAGATGCAAAATTAAACCTATCTATTTTTACATTGCATTAATGCTTTTTGCATGGAGTTTTTATCAAATGGGCTCTAATTTTCCATTCCTCTTGAATACTTCTACACGCGGGTATTGGTGCTTCTTTGTCGGTTGTATTTTGTATAACATTCAGAAAAGAGGTGTGTTCGGCAAAAAGATTTATGTTTTACTACTAGATTTCATCGTTCTAGTCTTTCTCGCCATCGGATACAAATTCAACATGGCAGATATTTTTGGTGATATAAGATTGTCGTTTGTCTTTTTAGTTTTTCCAGTATTGATTTTGACTATAGAAAATTTGCCAGTCGTCAAAAAAATGTTCAGCTGTAAAATTTTAGTCTTTGCAAGTAAATATTCCATGGATATTTATTTGACGCATGTAGCTGTTCTTTATTTAACGCTGATTTTTAACAAATATTTTGGCTGGAACTTGAATTTTGCAAGCTACAAAGTTTTGGGTTGCATTATGCTTGCAATTTTTGCTCTGGCCTTTGTCTGGCATCAGCTTATGGCAATTGTCACGCCGGCTTTTAACCGCTGGTTCGTCAGCTTCATTGCGCCTGCAAAAGCAGAAAAACCAGAAGCCTAATTGCACCTCTAAGATTGTCGGGTCAAGCCCGACAATGACATGATAACCGCCATATTCATTCGCCGTTTGCACACCGGTTGGTGAACAAATCCCGAAACAAGTTCGGGATGACAACAGCGCAGTGCGCCATGTGTAACTGCCCTCAGTTTTGCAGAACAGGCTTAATCTATGATTAAGCTTTTGCGAAACGGCCGGCGCGCATTGCGTTGGCAACGGCGAGCACGAGCACACCAACATCAGCAAAAACTGCAAGCCAGAGCGGTGCAACACCAAGCACACCGGCGGCAAGCACAAGCACTTTTACGCCGAGCGAGAACCAGATGTTCTGCTTTACAACGGCCATAGTCTTGCGCGAAATCTTTACGGCTTCTGCAACTTTGAGCGGATTGTCGTCCATGAGCACAACATCAGACGCTTCAATTGCGGCATCGCTGCCCAATGCGCCCATCGAAATGCCGACATCGGCGCGCCGCAAAACAGGTGCATCGTTTATGCCGTCGCCGACAAACGAAACAACGCCGTTGCCGCTACTTTCAGTTATCAGCTTTTCAACAATATCAAGCTTATCATCCGGCAGAAGCCCTGCCTTGTATTCGTCAATTCCAAGAGAAGCGGCAACTTTTTTTGCCACAGATTCAGCGTCGCCGGTGAGCATCACCGTCTTTTTAACGCCGGCCGATTTCAAGCTTTGCAAAGCCTTAACAGACTGTTCTTTCAGTTCATCAGAAATTGTAATTGTGCCTTTGTAAACACCGTCTTCGGCAACATGAACGAGCGTGCCGCTCTCAAACCGCCTGTCTATGCTTATTCCGAGCTTTTCCATATATGCGTTGTTGCCGCAGCAGACAGTTTTTCCGTCTATAAGAGCTTCAACGCCGAACCCGGCATGTTCCTTTATGTTCTGAACAGAGCCTTCGGAAATTTCATATTCCGGATTTTTTTCTTTCCATGCGTTAGTTATCGAAACGGCTACAGGATGAATAGAAGAGCTTTCGGCAAAAGCCGCAAGCCTTAGCAGCGCGTCTTTGTCTGAATCGGCCGCATTAATTTCAGTTACTGCAAAAACGCCTTTAGTCAAAGTGCCGGTCTTGTCAAAAACAGCCGTGCTGAGATTTGACAATGCTTCGATATAGCAGCTGCCCTTTATAAGAATGCCGCGCTTTGAGGCTGAACCGATGCCGACGAAAAAGCCCATCGGAACAGAAATGACGAGCGCACAAGGGCAAGACACAATAAGAAAGACGAGAGCACGCCGAACCCATTCGCTCCAAGAGCCAAGCTGAAGCAACGGCGGCAGAAACGCGACCGCAACGGCAAGACAAACAACAACGGGCGTGTACCAATGCGCAAAGCGCGTGATGAAGCTTTCGGCCTTTGTCTTTTTTGAAGCGGCGTTTTCAACAAGGTTCAAGATTTTTGTTACAGTTGATTCACCGAATTCTTTTTCAACGCGAACTTTGATTACGCCAGAAAGGTTGATGCAGCCCGAAAGAACGGCTTCGTTAAGCGCAACATGACGCGGCATTGATTCGCCGGTCAGAGCCTTTGTGTCAAGGTCAGTTTCGCCTTCAATAAGCACGCCGTCGAGCGGCACTTTCTCGCCGACACGAACCACAATTACATCGCCGATGTGCACTTCTTCTGGCGTAACAACTGTTATGCTGCCGTCTTTTTCAAGGTTTGCAGAATCAGGTCTGATGTTCATCAATTCAGCAATTGAATCGCGCGACTTATCGACGGCGTAATCTTCAAAAAGTTCGCCGATTTGCGAAAAGAGCATTACAAAAACACCTTCGGGGTATTCGCCCAAAGCAAACGCACCGACCGTAGCAATGCCCATCAAGAAATTTTCGTCAAAGACTTCTCCGTGAAAAATGTTGATTGCGGCACGAAGAAGAACATCGTAGCCGATTATCAGATAAGGCACGGCGAACATCAAAAGCTGCGCCAGACGCGGCATTGCAACCTTGTTTCTGATGATTATGCAGGCAACAAGCAGCACAGCCGAAGCGATGCATCTTGCAATTATAGTCTTCTGGCCGCCAGAAAAGCCGCCTTCGTGGCTGCAACCGCAATGAGAGTGACTGCAGCAGCAACCTTCATGGCCGTGCTCATGGTGGTGTTCATGCTCATGGCTGTGTTCATGGTGGTGACCGCAACCGCACGCGCCATGCTCATGCCCGTGACCGTGCTCTTCGTGTTCGTGGTGGTGGTGCTCATGCTCCTCGTGTTCATGGCAACCGCATGAATCATGTTCAGCCTCATGGTTGTGACCGCCATGCTCATGATGTTCATGCTCATGCTCTTCGTGATTGTGTGAATGCTTATGTTCTGAATTGTGACTGCACATCTTGAAACTCCTTCGATTATTCCGTCTATTCTGTCAAATGATCCATGCCCTGGTCGATGATTGTGACTACGTGGCTGTCGGCAAGCGAATAAAACACAGTCTTGCCGTCGCGCCTGAACTTAATCAGCTTGCTCTGCTTCAAAATTTTAAGCTGATGCGAAACAGCCGACTGGTTCATGTTCAAAAGCTCTGCAATGGCAGACACGCACATTTCGTCTGCACGCAGCGCATACAAAATCTTTATGCGCGTGGTGTCGCCAAAAATCTTGAACAAATCAGCCAAATCATAAAGCAGCTCTTCGTCGGGCATTATGTCTTTATTTGATGTTGAATCTTGAATCATTTTCATACTCCAATATATGAATAACTGTTCATGTGTTGAAATATACATCAGTCAGAAATTTTTGTCAACTTTTTTCAAAATTTTTTTATTCTGCATATTGTGCATTTTTATACGGTTCGCTATTATATTTATGCATTTTTGTTACTGTAAATATGAACATCGTATGAAAATGCATTTCGGCCGCGGAAAATTAGCAGCGGCTAATCTATATTTTCTGATGTGATGCGCAATATGAGGAAGCAGCCGCTTCAGGCTGCAACCAGCACCGCATTTGGAGGCAATATGAAAAACGCATATGTTAAAAGCGTCTTTGATCAGGTAAAGGCTAAGAATGCCAACGAACCTGAATTCTTGCAGGCAGTTGAAGAAGTTCTTGAAACTCTTGAACCAGTAGTAGAGCAGATGCCGGAAATCGAGAAAAATGCAATTCTCGAGCGCATTGTTGAGCCGGAGCGCGTAATTATGTTCCGTGTTCCGTGGACAGATGATGCAGGCAAAATCCATATCAACCGTGGTTATCGTGTACAGTTCAACAGCGCAATCGGACCTTACAAAGGCGGTATCCGCTTCCATCCATCAGTAAACCTTTCAATTCTCAAATTCCTCGGATTTGAACAGACATTCAAGAACTCACTTACAACTCTCCCGATGGGCGGCGGTAAAGGTGGTTCAGACTTCGATCCACACGGAAAATCAGATGCAGAAGTTATGCGTTTCTGCCAGTCTTTCATGACAGAACTTTCAAAGCACATCGGTGCTGATACAGACGTTCCAGCCGGTGACATCGGTGTTGGCGGCCGCGAAGTTGGCTACATGTTCGGCCAGTACAAGCGCCTCCGCAACGAATTCACAGGCGTTTTGACAGGCAAAGGCCTTACATTCGGCGGTTCTTTGATCCGCACACAGGCTACAGGTTATGGCCTTATCTACTTTGCAGAGAACATGCTCGCCAAGAAAGGCGACAACTTCAAGGGCAAGGTTTGCGTAGTTTCTGGTAGCGGCAACGTTGCTCAGTACGCAGTTGAAAAGCTCATTCAGCTTGGCGCAAAGCCAGTTACAATGTCTGACTCAAACGGCTACATCTATGACCCTGACGGAATTACACAGGAAAAGCTTGACTGGGTTAAGGAACTCAAGGGTGTCCGCCGCGGACGCATCAAGGAATATGCAGAGCATTTCAAGAGCGCAAAATACTTTGAAAACGAAAAGCCGTGGGGCGTAAAATGCGACTGCGCATTCCCATGTGCAACACAGAACGAATTGAACGGCGATGCTGCAAAGACATTGCTCAAGAACGGCGTTAAGCTTGTTGCAGAAGGTGCAAACATGCCTTCAACAGCAGATGCTGTAAACGCTTTTGTTGCTGCAAAGATTCTTTACGCACCAGGAAAAGCTTCTAACGCCGGTGGTGTTGCAACATCTGGTCTTGAAATGAGCCAGAACTCAGAACGCCTCTCTTGGTCTGCTGAAGAAGTTGATGCAAAGCTCAAGGGCATCATGAAGAACATTCACGACGCCGCTTACGATGCAGCTAAGAAATTCGGCATGGAAGGCAACTACGTTGCCGGTGCAAACATTGCAGGCTTCCTTAAAGTTGCACAAGCAATGATCGCACAAGGCTTGGTATAATTTTTCAGGCAATGATTGCGGGTTGACAATGTCTGGCAACCCGCAAAAAGGCTGAGTCAAGGCTTTAAGCGAAGCGTGCCTTGACCAGACTTATTGCCCAAGGCTTGGTATAATCTATCTAGGCAATTTGTCTCAATAAACAAAAAGCCCGAAATTGGCGGACACCAGTTTCGGGCTTTTTTTTGCTTTTTCGGGCGGCGCATAAGTTGCACCGGCCTTGTCTTTTTAAGCTATTTTCAGCAGATTACGCCTTTTGTTGAAGGAATGGCGTTCGGCGCTCTTGCATCAACAGTAACGGCAGCACGGATTGCACGGCCGGCAGCTTTGAACAAGCCTTCCATTTTGTGGTGGTCGCTTCTGCCGCGGATTGTATCAAGATGCAAATTGCACTTGGCGGTGGTCACAAAACCCTGCCAGAAATCTTCAAAGCAGTCTGTCTGAAAAGTTGTGCAAACGCTTGCAGGCTCGTTACATTCAGGCACAGTACCGCCTACGAGCGGTCTGCCCGAAAGCTCTGCATTGCACACAAGATAAGGTCTGCCGCCAAAATCTACAGCCGCGCGGCACAAAGACTCGTCCATAGGATAAAGGAAGAAGCCCGCGCGCAAAATGCCTTTGCGGCTGCCCAAAGCTTTGTCAAAAGCAGAGCCAAGCGCGATGCCGGTGTCTTCAATCAAATGATGCTGATCAACGTCAAGGTCGCCGCGCAAAATGCCTTCAAGGTCAAACATGCCGTGCTTGCAGAACGCGCTCAACATGTGGTTGAAAAACCCGATAGGGCAGTCGAGATTGCATCTGCCGGTGCCGTCAAGGTTCAGTTTAAGCTCAATCTGAGTTTCTGCCGTAGAGCGGCTTATTCTTGCAACGCGCGCATCGGCTCTAGAATTGAGCGAATTAACCGGACTCAGCTGGGCGCGCTCAGCTGAAACAGGCTGAGAATGGCTGCTTCTCATCGGTGAAGCGTGCCGTTCGCAGGCCGGCTTAGCAAGAAGCCTTTCCTCGTCAGTCATTTCTTCTTCGTTTGACAAATCGTTCATTCTGCAACCTTTCTAAGTTCATATTCCAAAATGTCTGTCGCGCCCAGATTCTTGAGCTTCGGCATAAGGTTCGGAACTTCAGACTTCTTTACGGCAATCTTGACCGCAAAGCCGTCATCGCCATAAAGCGGAGAAACTGTCGGTGAGCGCATTGCGGGCAAAGCCTTTACAAGCGATTCAAACTTGTCGCGTGCAACATTCATTTCAAGCATTACGCGGTCGCGCGCGTTCAGCACAGAAGTGAAAAGCATCTTAAGTTCCATGATTTTCTGCTTCTTTGCAGGGTCTTTCAAAGCTTCTTTTGAAGCGAACATTCTTGTTGAGCTTTTCATAAGCACGTCAACAATGCGGAGATCGTTTTCAATCAAAGTTCTGCCTGTTGCAGTGTTGTCTACAATCATGTCTGCATCATCCGGCGGAAAAACTTCGGTTGCACCGTAAGTTCTTACGATAAGATGGTCAATCTTTTTCTCTTTAAGCCAGCGCTCGGCGATGTGCTCATATTCAGTTGCTACGATTATTCTTTTTTTAAGAAGAGCCTTGTCGTCGATTGAGTTCGGCACGGCGGCTACAATTTTAACAGGGTCAAAACCCAAATCCATGATTTCTTCTACATCGGCGTTTGTTTCTTCAATCCAGTCGCGGCCTGTAAAGCCCACGTCATGTGCGCCAAGCTCAAGAAGCTTGCCGATGTTCTGCGGCTTCATCACCTTAGCTTCGATATCATCCTGGTTTACAGTCGGTCTGTAAGCTCTTTCCGGCAGCTTGATTGTAATGCCTGCACCGGCAAAAAGTTCTGTTACATTTTCATAAATTCTGCCTTTTGGCAGCAAAATTTTAAGCTTTTCCATTATATGCTCCTGTTTATTTTATCGGAAATAATTACCGCTTTCGTATGCTTCTATAAAAAAACCGTCAACCTTTACGGGCTGACGGTCTCTATCTATAAAAGCAACATCTGTACAAAACCCGTTTTACACAATCGAGAAAAAATGATGATGTACATGATGAACTGAAAATTTCATACATCAGAGTTAAAATGAAATAAGGCATTTTGTCAAGGCGTAAAAGACTGCAATTTAGCTTTGCGGAGAGCCGCTTCTTGCGTCCGTCGGACTGCTCGCATGGATAAATCCATGAGGCAGTCCGCGTCCACAAACCGCGGCTTTCCACCCCAAAATTCCACCATTGCGAAACATGCAGCGATGAAGCCGGGACGTTTGGGCTTGTACAATATCTTTTATTCTGCTAGAGTTTATTCCATGAAACACATTGACCGTTGGGCTCAGAAAATCAATTCCTCTACGCTGGCTTACCTTTATTATAGCCACATTTTTCTCTCACCCTGCGGAAATTGAACGCCAGAAGCGTTATTGTGCTTTAGTTGATGTAAATTACAGCCTTCCGCAAACACGGAAGGCTTTTTTGTTTAAAATTCTTTTTTAGGAGTGCAAAATTGACTTTATTTGAAGACTTGAAATGGCGCGGGCTTATCAAAGACGTTGCCGGCGAAGAATCAGATTTGCAGAAAGTTCTTGACGGAAAACCATTCGCTTTCTATTGGGGCACAGACCCGACAGCAGATTCTCTCCATATCGGGCATTATTCATCGCTCTGCATGGCAAAGCGACTTGCAAACGCCGGCCATCATCCGGTGCTTCTCTGCGGCGGCGCAACCGGCCGTATCGGCGACCCGCGCCCGACAGCAGAACGCGAGATTATCTCAGAAGAAACAGTAAACAACAACATTGCCGGAATCCGCGCCCAGATTAAGGCGCTTGTTCCGAGTGCGGAACTTGTAGACAACTACGACTGGATGAAAGACTACACGTGGCTCAACTTCCTCCGCGACGTGGGCAAATACATCAACGTAAACTACATGCTCGATAAGGACATTATCCGCCGCCGCCTTGAAACAGGCATTACATTTGCGGAATTTTCTTACATGCTGATGCAGGGCTATGACTTCGTTCATCTTTTTCAGGAAAAAGGCTGCATCATGCAGGTTGCAGGCTCTGACCAGTGGGGCAACATCACAACCGGCGTAGACTTAATCCGCAAGATGCTCGACAAGCCGGCTTACGCTTTCACAATGCCGCTTATTCTTGATGCGACAGGCAAAAAATTCGGCAAGTCTGAAGGCAACGCCTTGTGGCTCGACAAAGAAAAGACTGCACCTTATGCCATTTACCAGTATCTCATCAATTCAGACGATTCTAAGGTGCTTGAATATCTCAAGGTTTTCACGTTCCTTTCAAAAGAAGAAATCGACGACGTTTATGCACAGCACCTTGCCACGCCAGAAAAGCGCATTGCCCAGAAGACTTTGGCCTGGCAGATTGTCAAAGACATTCACGGCAAGGCTGAAGCAGACAACGCCGTAGCCGTAAGTGAAAAGCTTTTTGCCGGCGACTTCAAAGGTCTTGCCGTAAAAGACATTCTGACCGGCATGAAGGGCGTACCGACTTTCAAATACACGGAAGAACTTCCGCTTGTTGACGTGCTTGTGAACAACGGCATGGCTTCTTCAAAACGCGAAGCCCGCGAATTCATCAAGAACAACGCCGTTCAGATTAACGGCGAGCCAATCAACGATGAGACAAAAATCATCACAAAGGACATGGCTCTTGAAGGCAAGGTCATAATCTTCCGCCGCGGCAAGAAGAAGTACTTTTTGGCTGAAGTGTAAAACCCAAGATTGCCGGGTCACGCCCGGCAATGACAGATTAGCATCGCCCAAAAAGTAAAAAAAGAGCCGCCCAAGCATGTCATGCTGAACTTGGTTCAGCATCTACTTGAGATTCCGAAACATTCGACCGTAGCGAGCGTACGGTCGATGCGTAGCGTTCGGAATGACAATAATGCACAGGCTGCTTTTTTATGCTCACGCCATATTTCTAGAATTCTTCAAAGTCAGCATCTGAAATGCTTGGGCTGATTGAAGGGCGGTATTCGTCATTACCGAAAGATACAGGCTCAGGCGAATCTGCCGGACTTGGTTCTGTAAAGAAATCGTCGTCAAAGTTTTTTTCAGGCTGAGCAGGCGGCGGCGTAAACTGCTTTTTGAAGCTGACATTTACGCTTTCAACTGGTTCAGGCTCTTTCAAAGCCTCTTCAAGCACAGATTCTGGCGGCATAAGGAATTTTGGTTGCGCCGAACCCCTCTTTGCATTGTTGCCGTCAATCTTAAAGAACTGCACGCTGTTCTGAAGCACCTGCGCCTGTGAAGAAAGCTCTGCTGCCATAGACGCAAGCTCTTCTGAAACAGAAGCATTCTGCTGGGTTACAGAATCCATCTGGAGAATTGCCTTGTTTATCTGCTGTGCACCAACGTCCTGCTCTCGGCTCGCCGATGTAATTTCCTGCACAAGCTCGGCAGTTTTCTGAATATCCGGAATGACAGACGAAATAAGAGCACCGCTTTCTTCTGCAATTGTAACGCTTGACTGCGAAAGTTCGCTGATTTCTGTTGCGGCAATCTGGCTGCGCTCGGCGAGTTTTCTGACCTCGCTTGCAACAACGGCAAAACCGCGGCCCGCCTCGCCGGCACGTGCCGCTTCAATGGCTGCGTTAAGCGCAAGCAGATTTGTCTGCGACGCAATATCTTCGATAATTGCAATTTTTGCGGCAATGCTCTTCATGGCTTCAACTGTTTTTGCAACAGCCTCACCGCCTTTTATACTGGATTCAACGGTTTTTTCAGCTATGCTTGCTGTAGCCATTGCGTTGTCTGCATTCTGTCTTATGTTAGAAGCCATCTGCTCCATTGTTGAAGAAATTTCCTCTGTAGATGCAGCCTGGGTAGACGCACCCGAAGAAACATTCTGGCTTGTCGTGCTGATTTCGCGGCTTCCGCTTGCAACCTGATTGCTTGCCTCAATAATAGAAGCCGCAACTTCGCTTACAGAAGAAGCAAGAACACCAAGCGCATTGCCCATCAAGCCGATTTCGTCTTTGCGGTCAGAGATTTTGCGCTCTGCTTCCAGCATAGCACTGTCCTGGACAAGGTTTCCGTCGGAAATTTTTTGAAGTGCCCTAAGAAATGCGTTGAGCGGCGTCGCAATCGTCAGCGCAACAATCATGCCGACAATGACAGAAAAAAGCAGCGACAAAACTCCAAGAATAATTGTAGTTATAATAAGCCTGTTTGAGCTTGAATTTGTTTCGGCAATCTGTTCGTTTGCATACGCAGTTATTTCATCGTGAAGCACAGCCAGATCATTGTCAATCTGATTTCCGGCTGACATAACAGAAGCATATAAACTTGAAACTTCTTTAGCCTGTGCGCCGTTTGTTGACAGCGACAAAAGCTTGTCCAAGTTTGTATTAAGAAGTTCTATTTCTTTTTTGCGTTCCTGAACAACGCCTTCAACCTTGTAAGGCAGTTTTGCATCGTTCAAAATAATAAACTGCCGGTCAATATTGTCACGTACAACAGAAGCACTGTTCTTTATCTTATTAATTTCTGAATAATCTGCATTCTGATCGATTTTGGCTGTGTTCAATATAATAAGCAGCTGTTTAACCTGAATCTGCAATTCTTTTGGCACAACTATGAGCCTTTCAAAATTACCGGTATTATTCACAAAGCTTTTGGTTATTGTTCCCATCACCGAAACTGAGTAACCCAGGATAAGACCAAAAAGGAGTGCAACCAGCAAAAATCCGCCAATTAATTTTGGCTTCATCCGAATATTGTTTATAAACATGAAAACTCCTCTTGCCGCCAGACCAAAGAAGCGACAAATTGCTGACAATTGAGCATTAATATAAATAATAGGTTCGAATTTTTTAAATTTTGCAAATTTATGATAAAGCCGATTATGTAACTCGTCAAGAAAAACAAGCTTGAGGAACGGCTGTTTTGTTTGTTGACACAAACTGAAAAAAGTGTAATTTTTATAATAAGTTTTATTATCCAATCAGAAAAAAGTTAAGGGAGCCTGATTACATGAAAGATTATTTGAAACAATTTCCTGATGAAAACGGATATTTCGGCAAATGGGGCGGCAGCTATATTTCTGACGAACTTCAGAGAGAAATGGACCGCGTAACAGATGCATATTTTACGATAAGCAAGTCGCATGACTTTATAAATGAACTGCGCTCAATCCGCAAGCATTTTCAAGGGCGGCCTACGCCGGTTTATTACTGCAAACGCTTGAGCGAGCATTGCGGCGGCCGCATCTATCTTAAAAGAGAAGACTTGAACCATTCCGGCGCGCACAAGCTCAACCACTGCATGGGAGAAGCCTTGCTTGCCAAGTACATGGGCAAAAAGAAGATTATCGCCGAAACAGGCGCCGGGCAGCATGGCGTTGCGCTTGCAACTGCTGCCGCATATTTCGGGCTTCAATGCGATATTCACATGGGCGAAGTTGACATTGCGAAGCAGCACCCGAATGTTGTGCGCATGAAGCTTTTGGGTGCAAACGTAGTTTCTGTTACGCATGGCCAGCGCACGCTCAAAGAAGCCGTAGACAGCGCATTTGAAGCTTATCTTAAAGACCCTGTAAATTCGCTTTACTGCATCGGCTCTGTTATGGGACCACACCCGTTCCCGATGATGGTCCGCGATTTTCAGCATGTAATTGGCGTTGAAGCGCGGGAACAGTTCTTTGAAATGACTGGCGAGCTGCCTGACGCTGTTACAGCTTGTGTCGGCGGCGGCTCAAATGCGATGGGCATTTTTTCAGGCTTTATTACAGATGAAGACGTTGCGCTTTATGGTGTTGAACCGAGCGGCCGCTCTCTTCAGCTTGGCGACCACGCCTGCAGCTTGAGCTACGGCAAAGAGGGCATCTTGCACGGCATGAAGACTTATCTTTTGACAGACGAAAACGGCGACCCCGCGCCGGTCTATTCGATTGCTTCGGGACTTGATTACCCTGGAAGCGGCCCTGAACATTGTATGCTGAAAGACACTGGCCGCGTAACTTACACAACCGCCAACGACGAAGAATGTCTTGAAGCTTTCTATAAGCTTTCACGCTACGAAGGCATCATTCCGGCTTTGGAATCTAGCCATGCAGTTGCATTCGGTATGCGCTACGCGAAAGAGCACCCAAAGAAGTCTATTCTTGTAAACTTGAGCGGAAGGGGCGACAAAGACATAGACTTTGTAGTTGACAACTACGGCACAGGCGAAAAATATTTCAATTAAACTGACGAAAGCAGCCAAGCTGAAAAGCAAGGCTGCTTTTTTTATGCCTGTAAAATCAAGCTGTTTACAAGCGTTGATTGCACTGCTATCATTTTAGAAACGTGGGTTTTCTAATTTGAGGAGCTTATATGAAAAAGTTTTTGTTATCTGGAAGTTTATGCTTGTTGTTGATTTTAAGCTGCAATTCAAAAGCACCAGCAATTGATGAAAAACTGAACGATATTACAAAAGAAAATGCTGCCCTTAAAGAACAAAATGAACAATATAAGAACAAAATTGCCGAACTTGAAAGCGAACTAAAAGGAACTGTTGCAGCAGACAAAGACATTGACGAAGAACAATATTGGAAAATCTATGAAAAAATAGATATGTTCGCTTACAGAAAAAATATTTTGTTGCACGAACTTAATAAAAAGAAATTTACAGAATATGAAAATATTGCAAATTCCATTGAATATACAGGCTATCCATTGTATGGCAATCAATTAAGCGACATAGAGTATCTATCTTTGCTGAAAAAAATCTTGTACTTGAAAAATGGAATCAGTTTCGGTGATAAAGATGTTGACGACGAATATAAAATAATCTATCCATGGTATGAACCAACGGAAAACTATAATCTGTCAGATAATGAAAAAAAGTTGTTAGAGCAGATAAATTTCTATTTGGCACCTGATTCTGAAGAATTGCCGTTTAATACCTTAGAAAATAATCTTTTAGGCATTTGGCAAATAGATAGTTTCGATATTTATGCTAGTTATGTATATTCAATTCGTTTTGAAGAAAATAATAAATTTAAGATTACTAAAAACGAAATGGATAACACTGAACGATTTCAATATTTAAGTGGAACTTACGAAATACAAAATCATTCCCTTGTTTTTCATGTTAAAAAAATCTGTTATCAGCAAGGCGGCGAATATTTTTTAGCTGATAATGACGGTCTTATAAACCATTTTGTTGGCGGAAACAAGGAAGAAAAAGACTTAACAAATATGATTCTGTCTTATCCTGTTTTGAGCTATGAAAAAACAAAATGCTATAACCGCGAATACATGCGGCTTAAGTTGTTTACAGACAATGTGCATTACTTTTATAAAGTCAGATAAGCCAAGCTGTTACAGCTCATATTCATCGGTCTGGCAGTTTACGGCGCGCCATGCACCGAATTCTTCGTTCGTCATGCTGTTGAAATAGCTGTGAATCATGCGGCAGACTGCGCCGTGCGTAACAACAAGCACAGTCTTGCTGCCATCTTTGCCGCGCTTAAGCTCTTCAAGAAAATCGTAAACACGGTAAGCAATGGCAAGCAGAGATTCCTGGTTGTGTGATTTATCTGCAAACTGGCGCTTGCTCTCTTCAAAAGCTTTATCAAGGCGGCTCTTGCCTTCAAAATTACCGTAGTTCTGTTCGATAAGGCGCTCGTCGGTTACAAAATTAGCGGGGCACAAGCCGTTTTTCGAGAGAATTGTCTGCACGGCTTGCGCTGTTTCTTGCGCGCGCAGAAGCGGTGAAACGTAGATTGCATCGATTTTTGTGCCGTCAAGTTTTTGCTTCAGTTTTTCGGCGGCTTCAAAAGCCTGCGACTTGCCTTTTTCAGACAGCGCCACATTGCTCAAGCCGCAAACCTGATTAAGCGAATTCATGCTAGTTTCGCCGTGCCGCAGCACATAAAGCTTCATAAGATTTTCCTTCTATATCGTGTGTCATCGTCGAGCGTGCCCCGGCGATCTCTAGTTTTGCACATATTTTCAACAGATTGCCGTATCAAGTACGGCAATGACACGCAGTTTACATGCAGAATTGAACGATGACGGGCATCGTCAAAATTGAAAACAAAGTTGAAACAGACACAAGCGTAACAGAAAGGCTCGTGTCGCGGTCAAATTTGCCGGCAAACATTGCGGTGTTGGCGGCGCACGGCGCAGAAGCGGCAATCACCATCGAAGCAAGCAAGTCGCCGCGTAAGCCGCATGCATAAAGTATCAGCGCGGCGGCAACCGGCAGCACCACAAGCCGCAATACAAGCGCAAGGCAGAGTTTTGCATCTTTAAGCACTGCAAAGCCCGGCACTTTTGCAAGATAAAACCCGATTATGATTGTCGGCAGCGGCGTGTTCATAGACGCAAAGCACTGCAGCGGCGTAAGCAGAATGTGCGGCAGCTTGAGCGGCGTTAAAAAGAAGATAAAGCCAAAAAACACGCCGATAACGCCCGGGTTGAGCAGCGCGGTCTTTATAGAAATCTTTGTGCCTTTGCCGCCCATCAAAAAAAGGCCGTATGTCCAGTTAATGATGTTGAAAACTGCAATGAAGACCGCGCCCAGAAAGATGCCGTCTTTGCCGAGCAGCGCTTCCTGCAGCGGCAGTGCCATATATCCGCAGTTTGAAAAAATTGTGGCGAATTTCAGCACGCGCTCACGGGCTTCGTCTTTATCGTGAATCAAAAGATTGGCAACAACAATATTCAGCACATGAACAAAAAGCGCAGCAAAAAAAGCTTTTATAAGACCCTGCATCATCTCATGGTCAAATTCGCGGTGAAACGAATTTATGATGACGCACGGAATTATTATATAAAGCACGAAATTCGTGACGCTTTTTATGCCTTCTTCAGAAAACAAGCCGCGCTTTGCACAAATAAAGCCGACAAAAATCATTATAAATAAAATGGCAACCTGCTGCCCAAGAATAAAAAAGCTCTCGTTCATAGTAATAATTTAGCTGTAATACGCCGTTTTTTTCAAGTAAAAAAAAGTCTGAATTTTGCAAAAAACAATAAGAGGAATGTACAGCTCATTCACAAATAAGAGAGAAGAAGCTACAATCAAAATATGACAAACGGTATAACTGCAAAAGAATACACACCAGAAGAGCTGAAAACTGCTTTTGTAAAAATGTACGGTGGCGGCAAGAATACCCTCCGGCTTTATTCTTCTCCGGCACGAATAAACATAATCGGTGAACACATTGACTACAATGGCGGCAAGGTTTTCCCTGCGGGCATCAACCGCTATCTTTATATTGCAATCAGAAAACGCAGCGATTCAAAGATTTTATATAATGACATACGCTTTCCGGGCAGCTACGAGTTTGATGTAAATCAGAATTTTGTCTATGACAAGGCAAATGATTACGCAAATTATCTGAACGGAATTCTACAGCAGCTTAAAGAGCGCGGTTTTAAGTTTAACTGCGGTTTTGAAATTCTGATGGCTTCGAATATTCCGGCTGGCGGCGGCATTTCTTCTTCTTCTGCACTGGAATGTGGTTTTGCTTATGCTGTAACCGATACTTTCGGTTTCGATTTAGACCGCGTTGAAATTGCAAAGCTCGGTCAGATGAGCGAGCACAATTTTATGAACGTAAAATGCGGAATCATGGATCAGTTCATTATTGCAACCGGAAAGAAAAATCATGCAGAGCTTTTAGACTGCAACACTCTTGAATATGAATATGTTCCTCTGAATCTTGGCGACTACCGCTTTGTTGTAATGAACACAAACAAGGTAAGAAAGCTTGCAGATTCAAAATACAACGAAAGACGCGGCCAGTGCGAGGAAGCTCTGGCACTGCTTCAGAAAGGCGGTGTAAAAATCGGAGCGCTGTGTGAGCTTAGCCTGGCCGGCTGGAAGAAATACTCTTCTCTGGTAGCAGACCCTGTTTTAAACAAGCGTGCCCGCCACTGCATTGCAGAAAATCAGCGTGTAAAGGACGCCGCCACAGTGCTTAAGGCCGGCGACCTTGCAAAACTCGGCCAGCTCTTGAATGCCAGCCACAAATCTCTTAAAGAAGATTACGAAGTAACCGGAATAGAACTCGACACCTTAGCCGAAACCGCCCAAAAACAGGAAGGCTGTCTTGGTGCCCGCATGACCGGTGCCGGCTTCGGCGGCTGCGCCATCGCACTTGTCCACAAAGACAAAATCAGCTCTTTCATCGAAAACGTACAGACTGCCTACGAAAAAGCCATCGGCTATAAAGCAGGCTTCTTTGTCTGCGAAACAGGCGACGGCGTTGCAAGACTCAATTAATTCAATTTAAAAAAAGGGCTGTCCAAGAAAGTACAGTACTTTTTAGACAGCCCTATATAAGAAAAAAATCTGCTTTGCTTACTTTACTTCAACCTTTTTGAGCTTCCAGATGTCGCGCACATAATCTTCGATTGTTCTGTCTGAAGAGAATTTGCCTGAACGGGCAATGTTCAGAAGCGCCATCTTTGCCCACTTCATGCGGTCTGTGTATGTTGCGGCAACTTTTTCCTGTGCTTCGGCATAAGCGGCAAAGTCTGCCAAGACGTAATAAACGTCAGGGCGCTGGCCTTCAACGCCGTAAACAAGCGAATCATAAATCTCGCGGAAAAGCTGGTGCGTCGGGTCATAAGTTCCGTCTATAAGCTGGTTCATAACCTTTGCAAGCTGCGGATTGCGCTCAAGATATTTCTGCGGGTTGTAGCTGTGCTCGCTTTCAATCTTGATGATTTCATCTGCGGTCAAACCGAAAATAAACGCATTTTCTGCACCGGCTTCTTCCACAATCTCGATGTTCGCGCCGTCAAGAGTTCCGATTGTAACTGCGCCGTTTATCATGAACTTCATGTTGCCTGTGCCCGAAGCTTCTTTGCCGGCTGTAGAAATCTGCTCTGAAACATCAGATGCCGGGAAAAGCTTTTCTGCAACGCTTACGCGGTAGTTCTCAACAAAGACTACGCGGAGCTTGCCGCGCACGCGGCGGTCGTTGTTGATGCGCTCTGCAACTGTGTTGATAAGCTTGATGATTGTCTTTGCGCGTCTGTAGCCAGAAGCAGCCTTTGCGCCAAAGATGAAGGTGCGTGCCGGCGGGTTGTAGTTCGGGTCGTCAAGCAGACGGTTATACAAATACATGATGTGCAGCACGTTCAAAAGCTGACGCTTGTATTCGTGCAGACGCTTAATCTGAACATCAAAAATTGATTCAGGGTCAAGGAATTCGTTCTGCGTTTCTTTAAGATAAGAAGCGAGCTTAACTTTGTTAGCCTGTTTAATCGCAAGGAATTCTTTGAGCGTAGCTTCGTCGTCTACAAATTTTTCAAGCCCTTTGAGCTTTGTAAGGTCTTTCTGCCAGCCGTCGCCAATCTTTGCAGTGATAAACTTGGCAAGGTCAGGGTTTGCGCACAAAAGCCAGCGGCGCTGCGTTACGCCGTTCGTCTTGTTGTTGAATTTCTGCGGATAAAGGTCATACCAGTCCTTGAGTTCCTGCGTCTTAAGCAGTTCTGTATGAAGGGCGGCAACACCGTTTACGCTGAAACATCCGTGAATTGCAAGCCACGCCATGTGAATCATGCCGTTGTTGATGATTGCCATCTTGTTCTGCTTTGAATAGTCTGTCGGATATTTGTCGCGGAGTTCCATAACGAGGCGGCGGTTGATTTCTTCCACAATCTGATAGATACGCGGCAGCAAGCCCTGGAAAATGTTGATAGGCCACTTTTCGAGAGCTTCCGCAAGAATCGTATGGTTCGTGTATGCAAAAGTCTTTGAAACAATGCTCCAAGATTCGTCCCAGCCGAGGCCGTATTCGTCCATAAGAATGCGCATAAGCTCAGGAATTGCAACAACCGGATGCGTGTCGTTAAGCTGAATGACGTGATATTCCGGGAATTTGCGGAAATCTGTGCCGTATTCGCTAACAAAGTGGCGCACCAAATCCTGCAAGCTTGCAGAAGAGAAGAAATACTGCTGCTTTAAGCGCAAAGCTTTGCCCGATGGGCCTGAATCGTTCGGGTACAAAACGCGCGAAATGTTTTCCGCATCATTCTGGCGTTCAACTGCGCGGTTATACTGCATGTCGTTAAAAAGCTGAAGGTCAAAGCCGTTTGGCGAAGAAGCCTGCCACAAGCGCAGCGTGTTAACTGTGTTCGTGTTGTAGCCTACAATCGGCATATCATAAGGTGTTGCGATAATCTCTTCGGCATTTTCTACATAAAAGCGGTCTGTGTCGTTCGGCCACTTTGCAACAGCAACATTGCCGCCGAATTTGACTGTAACGGCAAGGTCGCTGCGCTTAACTTCCCACGGGTCGCGGTGCACAAGCCAGTTGTCAGGGTATTCAACCTGATAGCCGTTCTCAATATGCTGCTCGAACATTCCGTATTCATAGCGGATGCCGTAGCCGTGCCCCGGATAATCAAGCGTTGCAAGCGAATCAAGGAAACAAGCTGCAAGACGTCCGAGACCGCCGTTGCCGAGACCTGCATCCGGCTCCTGGTCTTCAATCAAGTTGTAATCAATGTTAAGAGATTTGAGCACGTCTACAACAGAATCTTTTATAAGCGTGTTAATCAAGTTGTTGCTGAGCGCGCGTCCCATCAGAAATTCAGCTGAAAGATAATAAACCTGACGTGTCGGCTTTTTCTCATATTCGCGCCGTGTCTTCATCCAGTTGTCCATAATCAGCTCTTGTGCCGAAGCTGAAACTGCATCAAACAAATCGTGCGCGTTCGCCTGCGTAATGTCCTTTCCGTACTGACGCTTCAAACGGGCGGTCAGGTTCTCTTTAAATTCTTCTGCATTAAATTCCATATTTCCTCCAAGATGGAATATAAAATATTTTCAAACTTTTATCTGCTTAATAAAATTGCAAAGCTTCTTGCCGGAAGAACATAGACATTCTGTTCTTCAAGCATCTCTTCCTTGTTTTCCGGCAGAAAGTCATTCGGCGCTTCAACTGAAGTATCAACGCACCTAAGCCATTTCTTGCCTTTGCCGGGCGGCGGCAGCGTAACGGTCACGTCTTTTGTTGAAGAATTCATCATCAGGAAAAAGTCGTTGTCGTCTGTGTTAGAGATAATCTCCGCACGGCTGCCGTCAAGCCTGAACGCCAGAAAATGGTCAAGCTTCGTCCAGTCGGGCGATTCGCCAAGCTCGTCATACCAGGTGATATCCTTCATCGAATTAAGCGAAATATCTCTTCCGGTGAAAAACTCCGGCCGGCGCAAAGCAGGGTGTTTCTTGCGGAACGCTACCGCTTTGCGGACAAATTCGAAAACATCTTTATATTTGTCCTTTAAAGTCCAGTCAATCCAAGAAATTTCGTTATCCTGGCAATAAGCGTTGTTGTTGCCTTGCTGCGTGCGTCTGAATTCATCGCCGGCCAGCATCATAGGCGTGCCCTGCGAAAGCAGCAGTGTAAGCATTATGTTCTTTATCTGCCTTGAGCGTATAGTCTCAATCGCAACGTTAGAGGCCGGGCCTTCAAAGCCGTAGTTGTAGCTTGAATTGTTGTCGCTGCCGTCGTGGTTGTTTTCGCCGTTTTCTTCGTTGTGCTTGCCGTTATAAGAGACCAAATCGTTCATCGTAAAGCCGTCGTGGCTTGTGATGAAGTTTATCGAATGGAACGGCTTCCGGCCGTCATTCGAGTAAAGGTCTGAGCTGCCGGAAACGCGCGTTGCGGCTTCCGTAACAAGATGATCGTCGCCGCGCCAGAAACGTCTGATGTCGTCGCGGAAACGGTCGTTCCATTCAGCCCATCTGCCGCCAGGAAAGCAGCCAACCTGATAAGCTCCGCCCGCGTCCCAAGCTTCGGCGATAATCTTTGTGTCGCGCAGAATCGCGTCTTCGGCAATCCATTCAAGCACTGGCGGGTTCGGCAGCAAAGTGCCCTTGCTGTCGCGGCCAAGAATTGAGCCCAAATCAAAGCGGAAACCGTCAACGTGCATGTTGATTACCCAATATTTAAGGCAGTCAAGAATGTATTCGCGCACAACCGGGTGGTTGCAGTTAAAAGTGTTGCCGCACCCTGAATAGTTCATATAATACTGCTTCTGGTTTTCGCAGAGAATGTAGTAAATCGAATTGTCGAGGCCGCGGAAATTGAGCGTTATGCCGTGCTCGTTACCTTCGGCAGTGTGATTGAACACAATGTCGAGAATTACTTCTAGCCCGGCCTTGTGCATTTCGCGCACCATTGTCTTGAATTCAGCAACCTGACCGCCTGTTTCTTTTGAAGCAGCATAAGAAGCTTTTGGTGCAAAAAACGCTATCGTGCTGTAGCCCCAGTAATTCTTGAGCCGCTGTCCGTCTTTGGGGTTCACGTTCGTGTTTTCATAAGCATCAAATTCGTGAATCGGCAGCAGCTCTACGCTTGTGATGCCAAGTTCTTTCAAATATGGAATTTTTTCGATAAGACCGCGGTATGTGCCCGGCGCAGAAACTTTCGACGTCGGGCTTTTTGTAAAGCCGCGCAAATTTGCTTCATATATAATGCAGTGGTTCAGCGGATAATTGAGCGGACGGTCTCCCTGCCAGTCAAAATCATCATCAATAACGATGCACTTTGGAAAGCCAGCCGCTGACATCGTTTTGGCAAATTCAATGTCCATGATATCTACAGGCGGCGCATAGTCAGGCGAGAGATTCTTAAAGATAGACACATTCGTCAATGCCTTTGCATACGGGTCAAGCAGATACTGCTTTTTGTTGAAGCGGTGTCCCTGTTCCGGCTTAAACGGCCCGTCTACGCGGAACAAATAAAGCGCACCCGCGCCAAGCCCCATGACTTTGACATGCCAGATGTCGCCTGTCTTGTTTACGGCCGGATTAAATTCGTAAGTAAAGTACGGCGCATCAGAAGTTTCATTTTCAAAAATATCAAGAAAAACCCGTGTTCCGTTTCTTGTAAAAACAGTGAAATTCACACCGTCGTGCTCAAGTGTTGCACCAAACGGCATCGGTTTTCCGGGTTGAACGCTAAGCGAATTCATAGAGCTATATTTTACCACACTAAACCTGTTTCCGCTATATTTTTGCGCAAAAAAGCATGAGGGAAAGGCATAAAACTTAGCAGTACAACCAGGCTGAAAATTCATGCCAATTTACCCATTTTTCTGCTATAATTAAAAGCAGTATGGCTGCAAGAGAAGATTTCCGTCCGATAGAAGAAATAATCTGTGAATTTATCAACCAAGAAAACGTGAAGTTCGTGTTTCCGTCGACAATCGCAATGGAAACTTGGTCAGATTGGGCTATAAAGCATAGCGAAAAGACAGGCTGCAAGGCCGTTGCGCTAGAAAAATGGATTGTCTGGGATGCGTTCAAAAGCGAATTTGCACAGATTCACGACAGCGAAAAGCGGTGCATTCCAGAATCTTTGCGGAAGCTTTTTGTGCGTTCGCTGCTGCAAGAAAACAGCCGCCTTGTTCAGGGTGGTGCACAATCTTTTCTGCACCCGCTTATAAGCGACAATTTTGCAAAGAATTCGCTGCATTTTACGTCGTGGCTTTCGGCGGTGCTTCCTTCGCTTGATTTGTGGAACACAAAATTTGCAGAAGCACACGCAGGCAGCATTGAAGAAGCCATGCAAGAGGACGACGGCGAGAACAAAGTCTATGCCGCGCTTTATAAGCGTTATTCAGCTTTTCTGGACAAAGCCGGAATGTTTGACCCGGCGTGGGTTAAGCTTAACGACATCGACAAGTCTTATCATTTCATCATCTTTCACCCGGAACAGCTGAAAGATTTCAACGACTATAAGGACAAAATCAGCCAGGCTGATGCATTGCTTGTGCGCTTGCCGCCCGAACAAGAAAACGATGAGCATCCGCAATGCCTGCTTTACCCGAACGCCAGAATGGAGCTTCGCCGCACAGTCTTAAGAATCAGGGAACTGCACGAAAAACATGGCGTGGCTTGGTCAGACATTGCGCTTACTGTGCCGGAACTTGAAACGTACCGGCCTTATATTGAGCGCGAACTTAAGAACTACTGCATTCCGTTTGAGATGCGTTCGGGGCTTTCTTACACACAAAACTGTGCAGGCAGAATCTTTGAAGAAATAAGAAACTGTGTTGACAACGGCTTTAACCTTGAAAGCGTAAGAGCCGTGCTTCAAGACGGTTTTGTTCCGTGGGCAGCCCCGGAAATAAACGAAGCGATTATACAGACAGCAATCGAAACAAGAAGCATCTGCTCTTACAGGCAAGGCGGAAAAATCATAGACCCGCTTGAAGAGACGCTTGCCGAAAAAGCAGGCACGGCTGCAGAAACGCTTGAAGCATTGCAGGGCGGCGCTGAAGGCGCACAAGCTGTAACGCCAGCCGCCGCACCAGTTGAAACGCCAGCCACACTCACAGCAGATGCCGCTGATGCTGAAACCACCGCCAACGCAATCGAAGAAGCAAAAGCTGAATTTGAAACGGCACAAGCCGCCTATAACCGCTACACAAGCTTAAAAAAATGCTTTTCGGCCATCTGCGGCGCAAAGTCTTTCAGCGCAATAAAAGAAGCATGGCATTCTTTTGAAACAGACTTTCTGCAAGACGGCAGCGTCTGGGCAAAAGACAAAGACAACATTGTGGGCATCTGCATTGCAGAGCTTGCAAAATACATCGCAATTGAAAAAGAACATTCTGAAAAGCTCAACCTCAAAATCGAAAAACCATACGAATTCTTTTTGGACGAGCTTAATTCGGGCATCTACACACCGCAAAAGCCCAAAAACGTCTGCGTTTCAGTCTTTGATTACCGCGCGGCGGCTGACGCATATTTCGATTATCACTTTATAATTAACGCAAACCAAAAAGCCGTAGAAGTTCCGTTCAAAGAGCTGGGCTTTTTAAGCGAAAAAAAGCGCAAAGAGCTTGGCGCAAGCGATAACGAAGGCGCGACAGAAGCTTATATAAGGCTTTACGCCAAAACCGGCAAAGACCATGCGTTTTTTTCAAGCAGCACAAACAGCTTTGACGGCTTCGCGATTCCGCACACATATTTTGATGAAATCAACATTCTGAAAGACGGCGACCCGACAGCCTATCTTGATAAAGAAGATTTTTTCTTAAACGAAAAGAATTATCTTTTAAGCGAAGAGCGGGCAACACCAAGCACTATCACAAAGCTTCAGCAAGACTCTTTCAAAGCGTGGCAAACGCGGAAAAACAGCACACAACTCGACATGCAGAAGCTTAATTCGTTCATTGCCGCAAAAGCAAAAGACGCGCTTGTCTATGGCAGCAACGCACAAACAGGCAGATGCAAAATTACGCAGACAGACCTAAAGCATTTCTTTCCGTGCAAGCGCAGATGGGTCTTTAAAAAAGCGCTTCACTTAAAAGAAGAATCAACTACGGTAGATTTGATGGGGCATTACGACTTCGGCAACATCTGCCACAAAATTGTTGAGCTTATTTTTGAAGAATACGCCATGACAGGCAAGCCTCTGCCAATTTTAAAGACAGACCAAGACTTTGAAGAGCTCCGCGCCAAAGTTAACGGCGCAACAGAAAAAGCTTTGACAGAAAAAGACAAATATACAAAATCAGACGACTTTAAGAACAGCCGCCTTGCCGTAACAATGCTTTTGACGCAAAAACAGATTCTCTCTGATTATATAATGGACTTTATGAAGCAAATCTGCCAGCTGCCAGAAGCAACGAATAGCGGCAGATTCGGCGGCTATTCGGTCATCGGCGTTGAAAAAAGCTTTTCTGCCAAGCTTAGCAAATCTTTTGAGCTTTACGGCAAGACAGACTGCATCTTAAGCGGAAACGACGATCAAGGCGACGTGATTATCGACTATAAGACGGGAAAAATACCCGACCTCAAAGACTGTTACCCTGACGACCAAAATCTTCTAAATGATTTTCAGATTTCTTCATATTATAAGCTGCTGTCTGAACAGCCCGATGCTTATGACGTGCAAGAAAGCCTTTTCTATAGTCTGAAAAAGAATAGCGACGGCAAATTCGATAAGCGCTACGTTGTTTCTGAAGCGCCCGGAAAAGCAAAAGTATTGTCTGCTGAAGATTTCAAAGACAAGGTTGTTGCGCTTCTTGACGCATATCTTGAAGATTTTGCCGCCGCAGTCAATTCCGCAAGCTTTGAGCCGCTTTCCGCAAACAAAAGCAGGCGCACCGCCGTAAAGACATATCTTGATTGCGTTTCATGCGATTACAAAGATATATGCCGCACTACATTCGCCGTTGCCAAAGAGGAACTTTAACATGAGCGCAGACTTTGCTTATCTCGACATACTAGACAAAAAATTGGATAAATCTCAGCGCGCCGCCTGCTGCCGCGGGCTTAACACAGTTGTTGCGGCCGGTGCCGGTTCGGGCAAGACGCAGGTGCTTGCAACGCGCTTTGCGTGGCTTGTAATGTCATGCAACATCAAGGTTGAAGAAATCCTCGCGCTTACGTTCACCAAAAAAGCCGCAAGCGAAATCTATCAGCGCATCTATAAGACGCTCGGCCAGTTTGCTGCAAACGCGCAGACACCGCCAGAAGAAAAGGCGCGCGCAAAGCAGGCACTCAAAGATTTTGATAAAGCCCACATTCAGACGCTTGACTCTTATAGCTCAACTGTAGTAAGGCAGGCGGCAAACAGATACGGCATTAACCCGAATTTCACAGTCTCCGAAGTTGAGAACCTCAAGGCCGATGCATTCAGGTTTCTTGTAAACCACAAAGATGAGCCTGCGCTTCTTGCGGTTGCAACGCCGGGCAACATGCACAAGCTTGCAGAAGACCTTTTTGAAACCGCCATAAGTGAATACACAGACATTACGTGCGAAGACAACTTTTTTGAGAAAAAGCTGCAGCTTCAATGCCGCGAAATAACTGAAGTGTGGAACAGGCTTATAAGCGAAAACGCAAACGAGGATTACCTTGAAGAAGGCGAAGGTATATTTTCGATTTTAAATGCAGTTCAGGCAGAATATCAGAACAACCCTGAAAAGATAGGGAAGCCGTATTTTGACAAGCTTGAAGCCTTCCTAAACAACGTGCCGGAGCTTAACCAGATTCAAGACGCTTCTATGTTTGAAACTGACTATGGAACTTTGTGCAAAATGGCAGCCGATGCTTCCGCATGGGCGCAGCTTTTTATTTTCAATCAGAATACAAGTGGCCGTACAGATGAACTCCGTGCAATAAACAAGCAGTTCAAAGAAAAAACCAAAGAAACGCTCGATTTAGTCACATCATTCATTCTGAATTATCAGCACATAAAGCGCATTTTCGAGCTTCTCGATATGTTCATGGTTCAGATTAACGAGCAGAAACGCCGGTCGGGCAGCCTTTCTTTTGACGACATAAATTCGCTTGCACTGAAAATCTTGAAAGAGCAGAAAGAAATCCGCAATCAAGAAAAGAAAACATTCAAAAAGATTATGATTGACGAATTTCAAGACAACAACGGCAAGAACAGAGACATGCTCTATCTGCTGGCTGAAAAAGACGATGCTTTCACAGAGCCGTCTGAAAACGAAAAAGATTTTCTCAATCAGCTTGTCTCAAACCTTGTAGACAGCAAGCTCTATTTTGTGGGCGACGAAAAGCAGTCTATCTACAAATTCCGGGGCGCAGACGTTTCTGTGTTCAATTCGCTTACAGAAGACCTTGCCAAAACCGTGCCGCCGGAAACAGAGACAAAGCTTTATATGACAAACAATTACCGCTCAACAGAGCCTGTACTCGCCATGTTCAACAGGCTTTTCGGCGGCATTGGCGAAGGCGAAGACACCAACTTTAAGATTTTCAGCGACGACGAAAAGCCAAAACAGTTCGAAGCGTATTACACAAAAGCCGCAACGTATAAAGACAGCGAGGTCAGTCTGCCGCTCTCAAAAGAAAATGTGCCGATGCATGTAAGCATTTTTGACAGCTCTTGCCTGAAAGAAAATCTGCCCGAAGGCAAAACCGAAAAAGACTTTCTCGACCAAAACGATACGACAGCATATTACACCGCAAAAAAGATAAGGGAACTTTTTGACAGCGAAAAATCTGCCGGAAATTCGCCGAAATATGCAGATTACGCAATATTGTGCCGCAGCCGCTCGAACTATGCAAAGCTTGTACGCTGGCTTAACGCTTTTGACGTGCCTTACAACTTTGACCAGCAAAAATCAATCTTTGACGACGGCCCGATTAACGACATTTTTCACTTTTTAAGGCTTTGCAGCGCGCCGCAAGACAAAACCTCTTTTGCGGCTTATCTTTGCTCGCCGTTTGCAGGGCTAAAAATTCAGACAGTCGAAATGATATTGGGCATTCTGCCGGAAACAGTTGAAACACTGAATGAGCAGACCGGCAAGACTACGGTGCATCAATACACCGCATTTTCAGAAGACAAGCAGCTTGAAGAAAAAATCAAGCTTGAAGTTGAGGCTCTTTCAAAAGACGAATATCAGAAATATCTTGAAGCAAAAGCGTTTTATCTCAAGACGAAAAACCAGGTGCTTACAGAACCGCTTGCAGACACAATTACAAAACTCTGGTATGAAACAGGCGCAAGATATGAGACGCTGGTCGACAAAAAGACAAGCCTTTCTGCGGAACAATACGATTTGCTTTTTGAACTTGTGCGCAAGCTTCAAGAAGACGGGCGGAGCACAAGCTGGATTATTGACCAGCTTGCTCAAAGCAAGCAGAACTCAAAATTTGCGTTCGGCGCAAAAGAGGACGAGCTTGGCATAAAAGACGTAAGCTATCCAATTGAAAAAGATGATGCCGTTCAGATTATGACAATCCATAAGAGCAAAGGCCTTGAATTCGAGAATGTCTTTGTTTTGGGCTGTTGTTCAGACGGCGGCAGCGAAAATGAGCCGCTTATCTTTTATGACGAAGATTTCGGCGTTTCAGTGAAAATCGGGTCGCAGCGGAATTATTTCTATAAAAAGCAGAAAGCTGATTCTGAAGAAAAAGACAAGGCCGAGTTCAAGCGCCTTGTTTATGTTGCAATTACGCGGGCAAGAAAAAGCGTCTATACGGTAGATGCTTTCGACGCATCTAACAAACGGACAAAAAGCTGCTTCAGAGACGCAATTGAATATTTCTATGAGCCTGAAATGACAAGCCAGACCGAGCTTGCCCCAATGGAACGCTGCTACAAAGAGCACGCGCCGTTTGATTTTGAGCTGCTTGAAAAGGTTGAGTCTGACGTTATGGTTGAAGAAACCGAAAAAACCGCAGATTTGCGGCTTAACGCGTTTTCAAAACTTGAAAAACTTTGCGGCGCTTCTAAAGCCGGTGCCGGTTCAGCCGGTGCGCTTGGTGCAGTTATCGTGCTGTGCGAAGATTTGCCGCAAAAGCGCATTTCGCCGAGCGACCTTGAAAAGCTTCATACAAACGAAGAGCTTGTGACCGTGGCGCACAATCAGCCGATTAATGCTTCAATCGCTAAAATCGATGAGATTATCGCACCACAAGCTGGCGCAAGCACTGGCGGTCAAAGCGGCGCAGGCGATGGCGCGGCGGCAAATTCAGAAGACAAAGAAGAGCAAGCTTCTGCCAGAGATTTTACGCACGGCACTTTCGGAACATTGGCGCACGCTTATCTTGAAAATGCAATCAAAACAGGCCGCGCAGAAATCGATTTTGAGACAAAAGAGCTTTTGAAGAAAAACTTGAGCGAATCTGATTTCAGCTGTCTTTGCAACATCTGCCGCGACATGGCTGAAACTTTCCTCGGTTCAAACACCGGCAAAGAAGCTACCGCCGCAAAGCTTGCAAAGCGGTTCTGCAAGCCTGAATATTATTTCAAGCTTTTGCACAACTCGTTCATAATCCGGGGCTTCATCGACCTTGTTTTTCAAGACAGCAATAGCAAATTCGTTATAGTAGATTACAAGACAGACATCGAGATTGCGCCCGAAAAATATTACGAGCAGCAATGCGCCTACAGATTTGCCGTAAAAGAGATGCTAGGCTTGAAAGACGAAAAAGAAATTGCGCTCAAGCTTTATTTTTTGCGCTACGGCCAGGAAATAGACATAACCGAAGCGGTCAACAGCATCAGCTTAAGCGAAGAGCTGATGCAGAATCTGCTGTCAGATGCTAACCGTTAACCGCGGTTGCCGCGCTTTCGAGCTTGATGATTTCTTCGGTAGAGAAAATCTGATCCATGTTCAAGATTATGATGAAGGTGTCGTCGCGCTTGCCGATGCCGCGTATGAATTGGGCTGCAATGCTGTTGCCGAATTTCGGCGACGGCTCAATCTCTTCGTCAGACAAGTCGACAACCTCTTGCACAGAATCAGCGATTGCACCGAAAGTCACGGTCTTGCCTTCAGCATTTTTAACTTCCATTACGATTATCCGCGTTTCTTTGGTCGGCTCTGTGTCTTCCATGCCGAATTTCTTGCGGAGATTCACCACAGAAATTCCTTGCCCGCGCGAATTAATCAAGCCTTCCATATAAGATGTTGCGCACGGCACTTTTGTGACAGGCATATATTCAAGCACTTCCTGAACATTGTGAACTTCTGCTGCATATTGCGTTCCGTCAATCTTGAAAGTTAAAAACTGATTGCTCATTGTTTCTCCCATAAAAGCTTTTGCTTTTCCGTTTATAAAAAACTATAACACGCGCTTTTGCACAGGGCAAGCAAAAACTTTTTTGGCTTAGGGGCACGACACCGCTCTACTTCGGAAGCGGCGGTTTCTTGCCCCTAAAACCCCATTCTTCCTCAGCACCGATTAGGGGCTTGCTTCGCGCCCCTAATAACCCCTGATTATCTACATATAAGGTCGTGTACATTTTGCTGTCGGGCTGATGTACAAAGGTTCAAGAATGTGCATAACCGCAAAAAAGGCGTAGTGAAGCGGCAGCGCAACGCACACTTGAACGCAGAAGGTCAATTCTGCTGAAAGCAGAATTGACCATTTATATAATTTCCTTATGCGTTCTCGGTGCGGGGCGCGGACGCGCAACGAGAGCCTTTTTTGCAGAATGTGCATAAACGGCATTTTGCACAATTTATACTTCTACGTTAAGGCTGAAGCTTGCATCTGCGCCGCCGAGTTTTTTGGCAAGAAAGGGCAGCAGCGTTTCAAGCTGAATGTCAAGCTTCCACGGCGGGTTCACGACAATCATGCCCGAACCGTAAAGACCGTGCTCATTTTCGGGCTCTGCAATGCAAAGCTCTGCGCAAAGCACTTCTTGCTCTGTGGCAAGGCAAGCTTCTTTTAGGTGCAGCGTCTTTTCGCGGCGGTGCTCAACAAGCGGGTACCAGACTGCAATTGCGGAATTGTGCCAGGAGCGCGCGGCGCACTTTACGGCGTCTTCAACATCGGAATAGTCTTTGTCAATTTCATAGCTTGGATCTAGCAGCGTAAAGCCGCGCGCGGGCAGCGGCTGTTTGGGCGGCAGCATAGCCTTTAAGCCGGCAAAACCGTCGCGGTGGTGCACGTGAAAGCTGCACACATCTGCTTTGCCGAGCGCGCCCTTTTTTATAAGCTCCACATTCGCCCTTAAGATTTCTATTTCTGAAGGATGAAGCTCCATGAGCACAAGCTGGTCTTGTGGGCGCGCAAAATTGCACACAACAGCCGGAGAACCGGCGTAAAGCCCAGCCGAAGCCTGCAGATTCCGGCAAAATTCAAGATATTCTGCAAAAGTTTCAGCCGCTTCTTTTGCTGCGGCTTCATCTTTTTCAAGCAGAGCTTTGTCTGCCGAATCAAGCACAGCCTGCGCCGCACCGCCAGATTGAATCTGCTTGAGCAAGGCACAGATTCCGCTTTCGGCTTCGCCAGTCTGCAAGGCACGGCTGTCGTCAAGCGAATAAAGCGCCGCCGCAGCCTGCGCATCAAAATATGTAAAAGGCTTTTCCTTGCGGCAATAAGCTTTTGTAATCAGCGCGAGCGTCAAATGCTTTAAGACATCGGCGTGGTTTCCGGCATGAAACGCGTGTCTATAGCTCAACATCAGGGCTTAACCTCAATTGTCTGAAAGTCTGCATCAATAAAATTGTTCCCGCCGTCAAATTTGAAGGTGATAACTTCAAGGCACGGCGTTAAATTTCTGATTTCAAGCGAGCTGTTGCCCACGCCGGTGCTTACATAAAGCGTGTTCTTGCCGTTGCGGTAAATGCCCGAATAATATTTGCCTGTTCCTTCGGGGAAGTACAAAGCCTTGCCGAAAAGCAGAACCTGGCCGCCGTGCGTGTGGCCGCTCAACATAAGCAGCGGCAAATCAGCTTGAGGCATCATGTCGAAAAGCACAGGGCAATGGCCGAGCACAACGTTTGCGGCATCTTTTT
>JAEEGH010005901.1_pt1 | contig 30386 bp, 19 predicted proteins | sample 9134181 | NCBI WGS metagenome assembly JAEEGH01 (sample SAMN16246544, study PRJNA631951) | gut metagenome | biome: gut microbiome; feature: rumen; material: DP-attached | host: Bos | place: Iran: Karaj | collected 2018-10
GACCAAGCAGAATTCCGTTCACGCAAGTGAACCTGGGGCGGCCCGCACCAGCTGGAATTCGGGTAGGTTGCTTGAGGCGGTCGGTAACGATTCGTCCAGAGAGATGGTCATCGCCTTCGCAAGAAGGAACAAAACCCGGCTTACAACTGCCCCTTTAATGAAGGCCCCCTCTATACAGAGGGGGCCTTCTCCTTATAAGATCGCTCGCGCCCAATTTTTTTAGAAATCCAGGTCGGCACCGATACCGATGCCGCGGCTGGTACGCTTGTAGGTGTTCTTGCCGTAGGATTCTTTTTCGGTCCAGTCCTGATAAATGGTGTGGAAATAGCCGACGTTGAACTTGACCCAGTCTGTGGCGCGGAAGGCGAAGCCGCCACCGAGGGTGACGTTGTCCAGCATGATGTTCATGTCGCTCAGGTATTTATCGTCCAGATGGTATCTGGAATACTGCATGCCGCCGCTAACAGTCCAGCGGGAAAGGAAATCGAATTCCATGCCGGCCAAGTATTCGTCGGTTCCGTCGGCGTGATGCTCTTGGTTGCCGGGCAGGTCGGCGTACCAGTCAAACCAGTGACCGTATCCGGCGCTGACGCGGAAATTGTCCAGGACGGCGTAGGTGATGCCCATATAAACCGAGGCGGGGATGTCGCTGTTGGCTTTGACGCCGTCATCGAAGTTGGAAAGGCCGACTTCGTTAACCTTGGTGTCGTTTTCCATTTCGATAGAGGTGTTGTATTCTAGTTTGATGCCAGCGGTCAAGCGCTTGTATTTAAATGCGATACCTGCGATGGGCGTGATTCCCCAGCCGGTTTGATCCACGTCCAGTTCTCGGTCCGAGACCTGTTCTGCTACGCTTTCGAAGGTTTTGGACTTGATTGTGAGTTCTTTTGCTTGGGCTTCGTATTGGGCTGCGGTTTGCATGTCACCGGCTGCGGCGTATTGCTTGGCGGCACCTGCGGCCTGTTCTGCTTTTTCTGCCAGGCCGTCAGAGACTGCGTTGAATGTGGCTGCGGCCTTGACCATATCGCCTTTCAATCCTAGTTGCGCATTTTTCGGATTGAGCAGCACGTTCTTGAGCTTGCCTTCGTAATGGTTGGTGGCGTAGCAGAATTTGGCGCCTAAGTAGGCCGAGAACATGTCGTTGATTTGGTAGGCGGCGCCCAAACCGATGCCGTACACATACGAGGCTCCCTTAAGGGACAGGTCTACATCGTATGCTGTGGTTTCCAGCCCGCTTTGGGACAACAGTCCCGGAACCTGGGCGATTGCTGCTTCGAAGGAGGGAATGCCCTTGGTATAGTTCAGTTTTCCGCCACCGCCAAGGATGCCGAAATAGCCGGAAATAGCCAGCTTGCCGTGATGCCATGTGGCGAGAATGCTGGGCATGGCGGGAATCTGGGCTTTGCCTTCAAACTTCTTTTCGCCATCGCCATCAAAAAGCGGGCTTTCTGTAACGGTACTGCGGCTTTGCCAGAATGCCTGGGAGTTCAAGGATAGATGCCAGCCGTCTTTCATGAATGCGGTCCCTGCCGGGTTGAAATAGGGCGCATCGTTTTCGGTCGTTGCGTAGCGGGCTACGTTTCGCTGATAGGCGATGGATTGGTTGGTGTTAGTATTTAAACCGCCGGCCATAACGTTGGCGGCGATTGCTCCCGTAATCACGAATATTTTGTGGGCTTTCATAGGGTTTCCTAATTGAGGCGACCCAAAGTTAGAAACACTGTAAAAAAATCGTTATTATGTTTTACTTCCGTTGTTGTTACGGTAGCAAATCAGTATCAACATTGTAATTTGTGGCTCGGATTAATTTTTATATTTGCTACTCTAGAGCCGAGGAAAAACTTTGAATAAAGAAAAACTCAACAAATTGATTCTGCGCATCGGAGCTGCCGTCGGTGTAATCGCCATGCTCATGGGAACGATCCTTACGGTTGCCGTGTGGAACGAAGGTTATTTCGTGGGTGCAATGATGATGATTGTGACGGGTGCGATTAGCGTATTTCTCGGTTTCAAGGAATTGGTGCAACCCAGCGACCATGTTTTCCATTGGTTGCCGCTGTTCTATAAAATAGTCCGGCGTTCCTTTTTCTTCTTGAACGTGGTCCTGATCGGGCTTGTCATTTTGACTGTCGCGCCGATGTTGGAGTAATTAGTGCACGCCGTCTTCGTTGGCGGATTTCTTTTCGCTGTACCAGAGCTGGATTTTTTCACGGGCTTCTTCGTCGAAGGAGTCCTTGTCTTTTAAAATGGTTTCGGCCATTTGTAGCGTCTGCGCAATGAGTTCCTGGTCGGCAATCCAGTCAAACCAGCGGAATACCCAGCTGCCGCTCTGTTCGTTGCCTTCCAGATTGCCTGCGCCGCGAGTCTGCAAGTCCAGTTCTGCGATTTCGAAACCGTCGTCGGTGTGGCTGAATTGCGTCAGGCGATCGAGCGTGTTGTCGCTGTCCGTATTTTCGGGCATCATCAAGAAACACCAGGCCTGCACATCGCCGCGACCAACACGCCCGCGCAGCTGGTGCAGCTGCGCCAGCCCGAAACGGTCGGGCTGGTCGATCGCCATGATGTTCGCCTCGGGAACGTTCACGCCAACTTCAATCACCGTCGTTGCGACAAGAATATGGACTTCTCCGGCGGCGAATCTCTTTAAAATGGCGTCGCGTTCTTCTTCGTCCATCTGGCCGTGGATGCCTTCTACGACGACGCTAGGATCAAAGGCTCGCAATTCGTTGACTACGTCATCTACGCTGCGGGAATTACCTTCGTCATCGCTACCGACGCGGCTTACGATCCAGTAGCAAAGATTTCCTCCCTTCGCCTCGCTGCAAATGAATTTCTTCATGTCATTACGCTTGTCGGGGCTGACGAGGCGAGTTTTCACGGGCTTTCTGCCGGCAGGTTTTTCCTTGATCGAAATGACCTGCAAATCACCGTATAATGTCATGGCGAGGCTTCGGGGAATCGGCGTGGCGCTCATCACCAGCATGTCGGGGTATTCGCCTTTCGAAAGTAATGCTTCTCGCTGGTTCACGCCAAAGCGGTGCTGTTCATCAATAATCACGAAGCCGAGCTTCGCAAAGGTCACATCCTTCGAGAAAAGCGCATGAGTGCCAATCACGGCCTGGCAAAGCCCCATCTGGAGTTCGCCCAGAATTTGGCGTTTCTCGGCGGTGGGGGTTGCCCCAACTAACAGTTGGATGCGCTTTCCTGCTGCCTCAAAGAAGGGTTTCATCTGCTTAAAATGCTGGCGTGCCAAGATGTCGGTCGGCACCATCAATGCGCATTGCTCGCCAGCGCCGCACACGGCCAGCATGGCGAGCAGGGCAACCACCGTCTTGCCGCAGCCTACGTCACCTTGCAATAAGGCGTGGAATTGCTTCTTTCCGTTCAGACCGTCAATGATGCGGTTCAGCGCCGCGTCCTGCCCGCCTGTTAAATTAAAGGGGAGTCTCGACTTGGCGAGCATGACCTGGCCCAAGTCAATTTGCCTTTCGTGCCCGCGAACCTTCTGGTTCTCGCGCCGCTTCACCATGCGCAGGCAAAAAGGGAGCAGTTCAAGAACCTTGAGTTCGCGCTTCGCCTTGCGAATGGAATCGAAATCGGCGGGCTTGTGCAGCACGCGCAAATTGTTCAGCACAGCATTAAAATGCAAATAGTCTGTCAGTTCTTTAGGGCAGATGCCTGAAATCGTCAGAGCCGGAAAATGAAAGATGACGCTGTACCAGTTGCGCAATGCTTTCTGGGTAATGCGGGCCTTGACCATGGCCTCGGTCATGGAATACACGGGCAAAATCTGGCCGCTGAATTGTTCGTCTTCGTCCATGGGCTGCATGTCAGGATGCGTCATCTGGAGTCCGCGATATTCGCCTACAACGCTTGTGGCAAGCCATCGAGAGCCCGGTTGCAGACGTCGGCTCTGGTACGAGGCTCCCTTAAAGAATGTCAGGGTGATTTCACCCGTTCCGTCGGCAAGGGTTGCTACAAAGCGGCTGCCTCGGCCGCGGATGATGCCTCCACGAATGATCTTGCCGATGACGACGGCCCGTTCGCCAACGTGCAGGTTTCCGATAGAACTGACCTTGGTTTGGTCCAGGTAGGTGCGCGGAATATTGTACAGAAAATCCGAAAGCGAAACGATGCCTGCAGACTTGAGAGCCTCAAGGCTTTTCGGTCCCATTTTGGGAAGGTTGCTTAAGTCCATGGCTTACTCGCTCTGGGCTTTATTGACGTTGGCTTTTTCGGCGCGTTCGCGAGCTTTTTCTCGGGCGGTCTTTCCGACAAGGTTCAGGTTCTTCCAAGCGAAGGGCTTGACCGGATTGCCGTTTTCGTCAAGCATCTTGATTCCCTTGGTGTCGATGGCACGCACGATTTCGTTGAGCTTGGCGACCAATTCGTTCACCTTATCCACCGTTTCGGAAGAATAGAGAATCTTGCTGTAGAAGGGGTCTGCTTCAATGCTGTTGATGATGTCGTTGGTCTTTTGGGCACCTTCAGAAATACGCTTCATGGCGTTTTCGGCCAGTTCCAGCTTTTCGTTGACAGTATTGGTGACTGTGACAATGGCGGAATCAGCCTGTTCGGTAATCACAAGCAGGTCCTTGCTGGCGACATCTGCTTGGGCAAAGAGACTGTTCAGGGCGGGTTGTAAAGTCTGGAGAGCTCTCTCGGTGTTGCTGAGGGTGACTTCCACATTTTGGATGACGTATTCTACCAGGTCACTGGCAGAACGATGGGTGGAATCCCCGTTTGTTATCAGGTAAATAATTTGGCGGACGGTCTCTACTTGTTCGTTTACATTTTCGATGTAACGCAAAACTTCGGCGATGCCCGGCTCAAAATGGCCCTGATGGATATAGTCGTCGGGGAGAACCTTTCCTGTCTTGGATGGAATGATCTCCAACCTGCGCTGACCCATGATGGCGTAGTTGATATTGTTGAATTGGGTGCCTTCGCGAATCACGATGGGTTGGTTGAACTTGATTTCTACGCGGGCGCGGTCGCCAAGCCACTGGACTTTGCCGATGGTTCCCACGGTGTATCCGCGAATCACTACCTGGTCTTCGGGCTGCAGGGAGCCAAGTTCATCGAAGTCGACCTGGATAATGGTGGTGGCCTCGTGATGGGCATCCCACATAGAATAGGCGATAATCGCAAAAATGCTGAACAAAGCTAAAAGCGATATGTAGCCCAATGTCCGGTCGGAAATCTTCATGCAGCATAATTTAGTAAATAGTTGATAGTGGCTAGTGGTTTGTGTTTAGGAGCTGGGGCCAATCACCCGTTTAATTTCTTCTTCATCCGTGATTCCATCTTCGACTAGCTTTAGGGCGCTTTCGTGAAGAGTTCCGTCTACGTAAGTGCCGTCGGACCGAAGGATTTCTACGACCGCCCTCCGACCTGAATAAGGTTGGCCTTGGGCCGGGCGGCACCGCACTAGGCGCTGCGCCATGATGCCCAGGAGCGATTCTTGCAGGGCCGTGCGCGAAATGCCCAAGTCTTCGAGGCGGGTGAAACCGGCCTGGGCTGAATTAGTGTGAAGCGTAGAGACAACTAAGTGCCCGGTTTGGGCGGCCCGGAGGGCGATTTGCGCCGTTTCCTTGTCGCGAATTTCGCCCACCATAATCACGTCGGGGTCTTGGCGCAATATGGCCCGGAGCGCTGCGGCAAAGGTGAATCCGCATTTCTCGTTCACTTGCACCTGGGCCGCTCCTTCTAGAGGGTATTCCACGGGGTCTTCGATGGTTGTCACGTTCACCTGTTTGTGTAGAATTTCTTCTAGGCCTGCATGGAGTGTGGTGGTTTTTCCGGAGCCCGTGGGTCCAGTGACAAGAAACAGTCCTTGGGGACTGTTGAATACATTCTGCAAAAAATGCAAACATGGTTGGCTTAAATGGAGTGCTGACAACCCTACAATCTGTTTGCCTGTGGTTGGAAGAATTCGGAGTACGCATTTTTCGCCCCCTTGTACGGGGAGCGTGCTTACGCGGATGTTTGCGTTATGCCGAAATCCGTTGAAGACGAATGATCCGTCATGAGGAATTCTTTTGTCTGTAATGTCGATCTCGGAAAGGATTTTTAGTCGGACCAATACCGGTTCGCTAATCCATAAAGGCAGGTTTTTGTAGTCATTCAGCAAACCGTCTTGTCTCAGTCGCACCCTCAAGGAATTTGCAGTGGGTTCCAAATGGATGTCAGTGGCTTTTAAATAGATGGACTGCTCAATCAGACTGTCAACAAGGTTGATGATGGGTTCCGATTCCCAAGAAGAGGTTTGAACCAGTTCTGGCTTTAGAAGAACCTCTTCAATATGGCTGGAATTTTGACTCAGAATCTGGTAAATTTCGGCCTTGCTTTTGATGTAGGTCTGTATAGGCCCGCCGAGCTCTGTTCGCACCTTCTGCAATAAGAAGTCGTCGCTGTCGTCTGTGACGGCGATAGGGTAGGGCTGCTTTACATCGCTCAAGTTGCCGAGTAGGGCAACATCATGCTCGCGACACCATTTCGTAGAAAGTAAAGGTTCCATGCTGCGAAAATAAAAAACATTCCCGCCCCAGCGTGCAATCAGGTGTTTGCAGATTTTTGGCGCGAACGGTAATAAAAAGTCCCGGAGCGAGGCTCCGGGACTACTTCTCTCTCTATTGTCTAAATGTTCTATGCGCCTTTGTGCCTATTTCTCTTGATCTTGTCGACCTTTTTCTTCACCTTGCCGGTAATGGCGTTCGGAAGCCAGAAGAAGGTGGGCACCAAGTACATGGTAAGAATTGCAGACACAATCAAGCCGCCTACAGATGCAATACCCATGGGCTGGGTCATGGCTGCCACGTTACCACCGAGGGCGAATGCCAGCGGGAGCTGTGCCACCACAGAGGCGAACGTTGCAAGCACAATGGGCTGGAACTTGGTCTTTCCTGCAGTCAAAATAGCGGAACGTCTGCCCATGGCTCCACTTCGGAGTAGTCTGTTTGCTTCGTCTAGGAGTAGAATGGCGTTGTTCACCACCACACCGATAAGCATCACGATAGCCATGAGTGCAATCATCGAAAGAGCCTTTCCGGTAACGATAAGTGAAAGAATCACGCCGATTGCACCCATCGGGATTGTCGTCATGATAATGAACGGCTGGGCAAAGCTTTCAAGGAGAGCAATCAACAGAATGTAGGTGAGGATGATAGCCATCAGGATGGCCGTCTTGAATTCGTCCACCATGTCATTTTGCATGTCTGCGTTACCGCCAAAGCCGAACGAAATTCCTTCGGGAACTTGATCCTTCATTTCTGCGGCGAGCGCTCCGACCTTGCCCATGATTTCACCAGTCGTGTGTCCAGGCAACAAGTTCATCGAAACGTCAACACGTCTCATCTTGCGCTTACGGTCAATACGGGTCGGGCCTGCACCGTCTTCGATAAAGAAGAGTTCGTTAGCGTTCACATAACCCTTGGGGGTCAAAATCGGGAGGTTTTCGATGTCTACGTGGCTCTGACGGTCTTTTTCCATCATACGCACATACACGTCGTATTCTTCGCCGTCGTCGGTGTACTGGCCCGCTTCATAACCGCTCACAGCAATGTAGTTGTAGTTGGCGGCAGTCTTGAGCGTAATACCGTAATCGGCGAGAGCCTGACGGTTCGGGAGAAGTCGAATTTCGGGCTTACCCGCTTCGTAACTCATCTTCACGTCTACGATACCGTCGATGGTTTCCTTGATGCGGTCCATCACGATTTCGGAAGCCTTTACCACAGAGTCGGCGTGCAAACCGCTCACTTCGAGCACCACGTCACCGGCGGAGTTGTTCTGCATTTCAGAAGCAGAAGTAGACTTAATTGAAATGAATGCGTCAGGAATGTCAGCGAGGTAGGGGCGGAGCGAGTCCACGATCTGGTCGGTACTACGAGTACGACCTTCCCAGTCCTTTAGGAGTTTTACGCGCATGGTAGCCTGGTTTACGGTCGTAAAACCGTTAGAACCACCCACGTTCATGCTGTAGTGCACAATTTCGGGAACACCCTTGACTCTCTCTTCGATAATACGTGCTACGCTGTCGGTGGTTTCGATGTTGGTGCCCACAGGCATTTCGAGCTTCACCGAGATCATGCCCTGGTCCTGTTTCGGCATCACTTCGACCGTGAGGAAGTTCTTGGCAAGAACGCCCACGAAGAAAATTCCTGCGCCAAGAGCGACGACCTGGAATATGACGCCCGGAACAGAAAGGCAGAACGAAAGGGTCTTGAGGTACACAAAGCGAATTCCATTCAAGGCCGTGGGGAAGAGCGCAAGAATACGGTCAAGAATCGAGGGCTTTTCTTCGATAATGTTTCCGTTTTCGTCTTTCTTCTTGCCTTTGAACAAGTAGGCTGCCATGAGCGGTGTCAAGGTGAAGGTCACCAAGAGCGACACGAAGGTTGCAAACACCATGGTCAGACCGAACGTTCTAAAGAAGATACCGGCAATGGACTTCATGAAGGCAATCGGCACGAACACGCAAACGTTGGTGAGTGTCGAAGCCATGATGGCGACCATGATTTCACTGGTGCCTCGGTAAGCGGCTTCTTTCGGGTCAAGTCCAAGTTTTAATTTTTCGTTAATGTTTTCAAGCACCACGATAGAGTTTGTCACCAACAGGCCCACGGAACTCGACAGAGCCATGAGCGACATCATGTTGATGCCAAAGCCCGCAAAATACATAAGGGTGAATGCGCCAATCACAGAAATCGGCATCGTAAGGGCCGCAATGAACATGGTCGAGAACTTGCCGAGGAACAAGAGCAAAAGTCCAGCCGTAAGGCCGATTGCGATAACGATATTCTGAATCACGTTATCGATAGCTTCGTTCACGGCTTCGGACTTGTCGTAAACTAGGTGAAGTTCGAATCCTTCGGGGAGTGTTTGCTGAATCTGGGCCATGCGCTTGAGCACGCCTCTTGAAACTTCAACCACGTTAGCGTCGGAACGCTTCTTGATGTCGAGCGACACGGAGTTCGTTCCGTTGAAGCGAGAAGCAGAAGTAATCGATTCAATCGTGTCCTTGACGTCGGCGATTTCAGAAAGCTTGATCACGCCTGTTTGGGTCGGAATATCCAGGTCGCGCATTTCGTCGAGGCTGGTGAACTTACCTGCGGTACGCACGGTCGTGTTCTTGTGCTTGCCGATGACTTCACCAATCGGGTTGTTGACGTTAGCTTGTCCGAAAATTCCCATGATGGTCGCAATGTCTACATTGCGGTCGATCATTTTGTCCTTGTCAAGTTCAATGGAAATCTGGCGAGTGGTACCACCGAAAAGGTCAACGCTTGCCACGCCCGGAACAGAGGTGAACAGCGGTTCGATTTCGTCTTCCACCTTCTGGCGGAGTTCCGTGGAGTTCAGCGGACCGGTAAACGAAATGGACATGATGGCGGCACCGTTAATGTCCACCTTCGAAATAATCGGGGCCTGCACGGCGTCGGGGAAGTCGGCTGCGGCAAGTTCAATCTTGGAACGCACGTCGTTTGCTGCCACGTCCACGTTGATACCCATGTTGAACATGGCAACCACGATACCGTAGTTTTCAAGGCATATCGACTGCACGTAGTCGATACCGTCCACCAGTTCCACCTGTTCTTCGATAGGCTTGATGATGGTCGTTTCGATTTCTTCGGGGTTTGCACCCGGATAGATGATGGTGCCGGTGACCACGGGGACGTCGAATTTCGGCATCAGGTCCACCACCATCATGCTGTAGGTGTAGAGACCGAAAACCACCACGGTCAAAATGACCATGAGCATGGTTATCGGTTTATAGATACTGGCCTTAATCATTCAGAATCATCTCCTACTCTACAATCAGCACTTTATCGCCGTCGTTCATCTTGGACTGGCCTTCGACAATCACGGTTTCGCCACCTTCAAGGCCTTCTGTAATTTGCACGTCGTTCTTGGTCTGCACGCCAAGCTTCACGATCTTGCGGAGGGCCTTGCCTTCGGCATCGACCGTCCAGATGACGTTAATGCCGTTGCGGTAAACGATTGCTTCTGCAGGCACCACGATGCCTTCCACCTGGCGGGCGTCGAGTTCTGCGGTCACGTACATGCCGGGCAGGAGCTTCTTGGCCTTGTTGTCGAATGTAATTTCAACCGGGAAAAAGTGAGTTGTTGGGTTTGCGGCGAGCGGAATCAAGGTTACCTTACCCGTGAGCGTTTCGTCGGCGATAGTGACTTTGGCAGATGCGCCCTTCTTGAAGAATCCGATGTCCTTGCTGGTGACGTTCAACTTCAAGACAACCTTGTTGAGCTTTGCAATGGTTGCAAACTGAGCGCCCTGTCCTGGGGTCTGGCCGACCTTGAACTTGATTTCGGTCACCACACCAGCTTCGGGAGCAAGAATCAAGGTTGCGCGGCGGGCGGTTTCGAGGCCCATCTTTGCAACCTTGAGTTGCATTTCCTGGCTGTCCATGTCCTGTTGGCTAACGCCACCCTTGGCATGGAGCTCACGCATGCGTTCGGTTGCTTTTTCAAGAACAGCGATTTTTTCTTGCGCTTCTTGGTATTGGGTGTTGTCGCCCGTGTAGAGGTATTCGGCAATCACCTGATCTTTCTGCACGGTGGAACCCACTTGCACGTTAATCTTTGCAATCGGGTCGCCCATCTTGCAGATGGCGCTGTTCTGGTTGATACCTTCGATTGTGCCGCTGAACTTACGTATGTCGGTAAGTTTAGATGTGGCTGCCTTGACTACGCGGGCGGGCTTGCCTTTTTCTTTCTGGATTTCTTCGATAGTCGATGCCTTCTTTTCGGCATTTTCTTCTTTCTTGTCGCAGGCGACAAGCATCAGCGATGCGACAGCGATAGTCAGGAGGGTTTTAACTGTCTTGTTCATTCTTTCCTCGTCTCTCTTATTAATATTCACCGGTGGCCTGAAGGAGGGCGTTGTAAGCCTGGTTCCAATTCACGATTGCTTGCATGTAACCGAGCTTCGCTGTACGAAGGTCGTTTTCTGCATTGAGAAGGTTCAGCTGGGTTTCTCTTCCGAGTTTATAACTGTCGTTGGTCAGGTCGTAATTCTTTTGAGCCAGGTCGATTTGGCGCTTGGCAATTTCGATTTGGGAATTTGCATCTTCGAGCGTGTTGGCGCAAGATTCAATCTGTACGCGGAATCCGCGTTCGGCAGTTTCCTTTTGAATTTGGGTGCTACGCAAGTTGGATTTTGCCTGAACGACCGCTTCCTTGGTTTTCATGCCGTTAAAGAGGTTTAGCTTGAGGTTCAAGGCTACATACTTGTTGATGTTGTCGTCCCAATCCGGAGCGTCCCACTGGTAGAAGTGGTTCTTGTTGTTGCTGTACTTGAGACCGCCAACGAGAACGATTGTGGGCTTGTATCCGCCTTCTTCGATAGAAACGTTTTTCTGGAGCATTTCTTCGCTTGCTTCGAGCATCACCAGTTCCTTGCGGCGTTTTTTCACATTCGCCATGGAAGTATCGGGGTAGGTGTAGCCCTGCAAAGGATCGCGGAGGTCCCCCTGGAACATGACTTCGGATTCCCATTCAAGGCCCATGGTGTTAAGCAGGGCATTGCGGGCAAGCACGCGTTTCTTTTCGGTGCTGTTGATTTGTGAGTTCAGTTGGTCCATCTTGAGCTGTATGCGAATTAAGTCGAGTTCGGTCATCATGCCGCTCTTGAGCCCCTGTTCCACAAAATTCAGGTTTTCCTGAAGCATGTCCTTGGACTGGTGCAGGATAACGATCGATGAATCTAGGAAAATGAGCTGGTCAAAGGCGTTTTCAACGTTGTAGCGGACGTTTGCCTTGGTGTTTTCAAGGTTGACTTCCTTGACGTGCTTGTAGGCCTTGGCGATTTCAATACCGGTGCCGACTTTACCTTGGGCGTAAAGAATCTGGGTGGCGGTAAGGCCCACGCTGGACTGCCAGCGATAAGCCTGCGATTTCATGCCGTTTACGACACCGTTGATGGCGCCAAGCGCCATCGCGTCCCACGGAGATGGGTCGCCAAAGCCTTTTTCCTGGCCTAAGGAAATCAATTCCATGGCCATCGAAGAGTCACTTGGGTTGACATCGTCCAGACCGAAAATTCGGGTGACGGTGGCATCAAGGTCGATTGAAGGCAAGGCGTTGCCGTAACCGGCATCGACCTGGGAATTTGCCGAAATGACTTCTTCTTCGGCAGTTTTGACGTCCGAGGACTTTTCAAGGGCTATCCTGACTGCTTCGTCGCGCGTGTAGGTTGTAGCACCCGCCCATTGCGGGGCTACGAGGCTCAATGCCATAGCCGATAATGCTGCTAAATGCCTGGGCATTCTTACTCCTATATACTTTTTGCGGTGCAAATGTAAAAAATTGTTGCCCCATATATAAGGGGTTGTGTGTGAATAGATAGATGAAATGCATTATTTGGGGGATGAAAAACAGCCTGCCGGAGGGGCAGGCTGACGGGAAAAAATTTTGCTAGGCGCAATAGATATTTGCGGATCGTTAAATTCCCGCAACGTCGAATCCCAACGCCATCTGATCGAAGTGCTCGGAATCCGATGGGGTCCTATCGGTCCAGAGAAGAATGCGGAAAACAAGGTAGTTGGCGTTTGACGTAAAAGAAATCTTTTCGTATGCGTTCATGCCGTCATCAGAGCTTGTCAATGGGTGATTTACATCGATGTTGTTCACGTTAGAGGTGCTATTTTCGTATACGAAAAGGTCGAAATCTTGCGGCACTCTGTGAACGTCATCGATGTCAAAACCGGAGCTCAGCCAGGCAATTGCTGCAGAAAAGTTCGTCTTGTCTGTAGGGCGCTTGACGCAGAAACGGATTTCCTTTTTGCCGTTCGAAGTGCTGTGTGTGTACAGCTTGCTGATTTCGCCCAACCAATAGCGTGATTCGTGGAATACTTCATTGTGGTCCTTATCGAACACTACGCTACGGTAAGAAGGAATCTTTGTTGTCACAGGGTTTTCATTCGGGTACGGGGTGTTTATATTGATATCACCCGAAGACAGTAATAGAGCCTTGACAACTTCAGGATGCCAACGGTAGAACGGGTTGGCAGCCAAGAGATTTGCTATCATGCCTGCCGTATAGGCTGCTGCGGCTTCTGAACCGTCGTAATACGGATTGTAGGTATAGTCTATTCCTGTAGATTTGTCTTTGTAGACTCTCTTTTGTTCGCTTGGGTAATTGTTGTTGCTCTGGTTGTCAAAATAGAAATGGGAATAATTGTAAATTTCCGGCTTTTTTGAACCTTCCCAAACGTTGTTTCCGTCTTTGCAATTACCAATGCCTTTTTTACAATATAGGCTATAGGTCGAATTGTATGTCGTAATTTTTCCGGTGATTGCGTCTACAGCACCAACAGTAATGGCGTTGGCTGCGTGTGCTTCTAAGCCCAGGTGACCGGAATTGTTTCTAACGCTAAAATTGCCGGCGGCAATAACTTCTATACGACGGGTAGTGAGAATCAGGTTGTCAATCGCCATCGACTCGAAAGAGTATTGTTTTGCAACCATGTTGTCTACGTTCCCGTATTGACGGTTTCTAACTCCCATATAAATCAAGGGACTGCGATGATCGGGATTTAAAGGGTGGTCTATAGGCCATACCGGATTTTCCTTTCCGACGAAGATTGCTGAATGCTTTGTAGAAGCCTTTAGAATGTCGTAAGTCCTAGAGGACATCATTTCTGATGCGGGAGTGGGATTAAATACTTCGCCAGAGGCTAGCTTGAAATAAGGAACCGATTTTGACGGGTCTAATTTTGTCGGAAGTGCATCGATGGACATGTAAATGCCGACGTCATCCCATGCATAATGGGGGGATGATGGATAATCGAACCACCAAAGAGAATACCTTTTGGCGTTGTTTTCGACACCAGAAAAAGGCATGTATGTAATCATTGCCGTATTGCCGTAGTTCGAGTAGGCGTATGGGGATGGCTGTTGGGGGTCGCTGAATGTGTAATTCGATGTTGTGAGCTGATAGGCGCTTGTAGGAAGATTTGTCCTTGTGCCGTACAGAAACCCTGTGGGCTCTGTACGTTGCATTGGCACAGGGATAAATACCTCGTTGGATTTTTCCATATAGCCGTTTGACCCTGTCAGTCCGCTAAACCAATTTTCAAGGGGGGCTCCCTGTAGAAAATATCGCTTCAAGTAGTAGGGGTATGTAGTATTCTGTCTTTCAAGGCCTCTGTTATTGAATATGCCTGTTATGGCATCCGCGTTCCCTCTTAATCCAGGATTTGTAGCCTTTGCCAAAGCCTTGGAGGTTAACGAAGAACCGACTTTTTGGTCGTTTTTCTTCTTCATCTTGGAATAGTCAATATCCTTGTAGACCATCGGAGAATTCATTTTACTCCCGCGGCGTCCAAGAAGATCGTAGTTGGCTGTGGCTGCGATAGAAATACCGAAACAACCCATCGCGATTATCGATGTGATTTTTTTATTCATTCTCACTCCTTATTTATTTGTTAGTGGTTTCTTAAATATATATCACCAATTTTGAAATAAATATTTTATTCTTAAATTTTACAATAACATTAAGAAATTGTATACAAGCTAATGTATTTCTTTGTGAGTATAAATGTGGCGATTTGTCTTCTTATAGAAGACGAAAGGAGTGTTTTGTTTTATGGTTTTTAATTATTGTATGACGACTGTGTGATTTGTGCTTGAGGGCATAAAAAAAGAACTCATATCTCGTTGGCAGGAAACTCCCGCTGTTCAAGAGATAGAGTTCTTATAAATTGGATTTATGCTGATGTTACATCAGGCCGGGGATTTTCATGCCGCCGGTAATGCCGCTGATGCTTTCCTGGGTAGCTTCGTCTTTCTTCTTGACGGCTGCGTTGATGGCTGCCATGAGCAAGTCTTCGAGAGCTTCCACGTCGTCCTTATCGACGGCATCGGGGTTGATCTTGATCATGGTGACAACACCCTTACCGTTCATGGCGACTTTCACCATTCCGCCGCCGGCTTCGGCTTCGAAACTTTGTGCCTTGAGGTCGCTCTGGGCCTTCATCATCTTGCTCTGCATTTTCTGAAGGTCACGCAACATTTTGCTCATATCCATAGTATTTTCCTCGTTGTTTTTGCGGTAATATAGTAAAAAGGGGCTAGTTTTCGTCGCTGTCCACGTCACAGCCTTCGGCTTGCTGCGGGGCCATGGAGCGGTTGCTCTTGTGGCTGTAAATCAGTTCGGCCTGGAAAAGTTCCTTGAGCTTCTGAAGGCCGGGTTCCTTTTCAAGGTCCAGCTGGTAAGGCGACATTTGGGCCTGTTTGCGGATCTTGAGCTCCGATTCGTTGAAGGCGCGGGTTTTAAGGGTCAAGAATACCGGGGTCTGGAGCATATCTTCGAGCATCTGCTTGATGCGCTCCATGTACTCGGGGTGATCTTCCATCTGCTTTACGCCCCAGGCATCGCTCGCGTTGTCGCCCAGATAGGTAAGTGCGATGGGGAAGGGAGTGACCTTCAAGTCGCCGGTTTCGAGTACGGTGTCGTTCAGGGCCACCGAGAAGGCGAAATCGCCGGAATCTGCAATTTTGGACTTGATGGAGCCCCAGGCGGCAGAAATCTCGTAGCGGCTGTAGGCGTCGCCGTTGCTCGGGCCTGCAATGGAACTCTGCAAAGCCGCGAAGGGGTTTTCTTCGCGCTGCTGTAACGCCTTGGCTTCTTCCTCGGCGTCAATATAATTCTGGACTTCAGTTACTTTTTTTTTTAACGCCTCTTCGGAGGCGCTTTTCGGGTCGTTGATGGCGGCAAGCGCTCGCCTTAAGTCGGTAAGCCTGTCGAGCCAAGCCATGCGGGCAAACGTCGTTTCTACCAGCAAGCGCGGGTTCGTGCTGTAGCGCAGCGTTGCTTGCAGGTCAATCAAAAGCTTGCTGATGCGCAGGATGTCGCCATTCTTGAGCTCGGGAACCACACTCTTGTACTTGGTGTAAAGTTCTTCCGAAATGTTCAGGGCATCGGGCGTAAAGGCGTCGAGACGGGCGTAAAGTAGGTTGCGCAGGAACTTGCCGAATCCGTCCAGGAGTGGAGTGAATTCGATGCCGCGTTTGCAGGCTTCGTCCACCATCTTGAAACAACCCTTGAGGTCGTGGCCTTCGATAGCCGAAATCAGCGTAAAGAACAGTTCCACCGGGGGAATGCCGAGGACGCTACGGACCGCGTCGGCGCTCATTTCGTTGCCGGTAAAGGCGTATGCCTGGTCAAAGTAGGTGAGGCCGTCGCGCATGGAACCGTCGGCTTTTTCGGCGAAAATGTCGAGGGCTTCGTCAGAGGCGTTGATGCCTTCCTGTTCGCAAATAAAGCGGAGACGGCTACGAATCTGTTCGATGGTCAAACGCTTGAAGTCAAAACGCTGCACGCGGCTCAAAATGGTCTGCGGTACCTTGTTGACTTCGGTGGTTGCGAAGATGAAAATCACATGTTCAGGCGGTTCTTCGAGCGTCTTGAGGAGCGCGTTGAAGGCGCCCGTCGAAAGCATGTGGACTTCGTCGATAATGAAAATCTTGTATTTGCCGATGACAGGCGGGTACTGCACGCGTTCAATCACGTCGCGTATATTGTCGACGCCGGTATTGGAGGCTGCGTCGATTTCAAAGACGTCCATCGGGTTGCCGCCCGAAATGTCCTTGCAGCTTTCGCACTGTCCGCAGGGGTGCAGCGGGTCTCCGCCGGTGCAGTTCAGCGTGCGGGCGAGGATACGGGCACTGGTGGTCTTACCGACGCCGCGGGTTCCGGTGAACAGGAATGCGTGGTGCAGACGACCGCCTTCAATTGCGTTTTGAAGGGTCTTTGCGATATGTTCCTGACCGACCATGTCGGAAAAAGATTGCGGACGCCACTTTCGGGCCATTGCTACGTATGCCATGTGCGGGAATATAGTAAAAGGCGAGAGCAGCGGCAAAATAACTTGTTATTTTGACATTGCCGAGCCGTACTATATGCGTTCTGAAAGAACGCCATATAGTAAAAAAGTGTGAGATGTGTAATGACTGATGTGAATTGGCCAATTCCACATTCCTCATTTCACATTTCACATTCAACATTTTTTGTATTATTTGTCCAAGATAACTAGCGAGGTTTACGATGAATCCTGATTTGGCTCTTTTGATTCTTTCTTGGCAGGTGGCTTGTCTTTTCCACGAAAACGAGACCGATAAACTCCTAGAGGGTTCGACGTCGGCGACCGAAGCCGAAAGCGATACGCTGGATGCGATTCATGACGAACTGACCCCGGACGTTTCTTGGGACGATTTCAACAATACCTACGCCAAGTTTAAGTCGGCCAAAGACCGCGCAGCCGCTTGCATTGAGGCTCTCAAGAACGAGTCTGGCGAATTCAAGAGCAAGGTGCTGGAATCTATGCTCCGCGTGGCGAACGCTTCTAAAGAAGACGACAACCAGAGCAATGTCTCCCCTGAAGAAATGGATTTCATCCAGCAAATCCGCGAAGCTTTGGAATAAAAACCGATTTGAAATCTTGAAAAAAGAAACCGCCGAGGTGATTGCCTCAGCGGTTTAATTTTTTGATAGCGAATGCGACTTAGCGGAGCACGATGTCGCCGTTTGCGACGAGCTTGTCACGCAGCTTGTTGTGTGCCTTGTTGACTTCGTCGTCAGTAAGGGTGCGGTCCATGGCCTGGTAGGTGAGGCTGTAGACCATGTTCTTCTTGCCGGCTTCGATCTTGTCGCCTTCGTAGATGCTCTTGAGCGTGATCTTCGCGAGGTTCTTCGGGTTCAGACCCTTGATACGTGCGAGAATCTGTTCGTGAGTCATGGTCTTGTCGACTTCGATAGAAATGTCGCGGCTAGACGGTACCTGGCGGCTGAACGGTTCGAACACGATCTTCTTGTGGGTGGCGTGTTCCATCTTGTCCATATCGAGTTCCATCACGTAGGTGGTGTAGCCGATTTCAAATGCGGCCATGGCGGTCGGGTGGAGTTCACCCATGGTGCCAAGCACCACGCCGTCGGCGAGGATTTCGACTTGCTTGCCCGGGTGCAGGTAAATTTCGGCCTTAGCCGGTACGCGGAATTCCACCACGAGGCCCACGCGCTTGAGGAAGCTCTGCACAAAGCCCTTGAAGGCGGCAAAGTCAATCTGGGCGGGCTTGTCATTCAGCGGGTTCACGTCGAATGCGCCTGCAATGGTGAGGGCAACCAAGTTCGATTCGTCGAAGCCCGGATCGCGTACGTCCTTGCGGTCGCGCTTGAACTGACCCTTGGCCACTTCGAACAGACGAACGGAACCAGGGCGGTTCTTTTCGTTTTCGGCAACACTCTTGAGCAAGTTCGGGAGGAGGCTTGTCGGAACCACGCCGAGTTCATCGGAAAGCGGGTTGAGGAGCGCTGCGGGCTTGCTGCGGCGGTCGTCGTTTTCGGCACCGAACAGGGCTTCGGTGCGGGCCTTGCTCGTAAAGCGGAGGCTCAAGCATTCATGCAGGCCCATTGCAGAAAGCGTCTTGCGAATCTTACGGTTCAAAACTTCGATGGGCGGAAGTTCGTTCGGCTGCATCTTGAAGGAGGGCAGCGTGTACGGGATGTTGTCGAAACCGATAAGGCGGGCGACTTCTTCGATAAGGTCGACTTCGCGTTCGAGGTCGGGGCGGAATCCCGGAATCCTGAAGGTGATAGATTCGGCGTCTTTCTTCACGACTTCAAGGGCGATGCCGGTGAGGTACTTTTCGATGTCGGCGGCATCAATCTTCATGCCGATGACCTTTTCGGCGCGGGCGGTGCGGAGCGTGACTTCGTTGAGGGACTTCTTGTGGTCGTCGCCCGTGTATTCGACGGTGCCCTTGAGAATGCGGCCTCCGGCGACTTCCTGAATCATGGCGCAGGCGTAGCGGCTGTATTCGTCCTGCGTGGTAAAGTCGATTTCGCGTTCAAAGCGGTAGCTGGAATCGGTCGAGATGCAGAGACGCTTGGCCTGCTTGCGGACGATGGTCGGGTTGAACCAGGCGCTTTCGAGGAACACGTTCTTGGTGGCATCGACAATTTCGGACTCGACGCCGCCCATCACGCCGGCTACGCAAGCCGGACGGTCGCCGTCGCAAATCACGAGGTCACTTTCCAACAGTTCGTGAGCGGTGTGGTCGATAGTTTCGATCTTTTCGCCCTTCACGGCGCGACGCACCTTGATCTTGTTGCCATGGAGCTGGTCCATGTCGAAGCTGTGGAGCGGCTGGCCCACGTCCATCAGAATGAAGTTCGTGATGTCCACCACGTTGTTGATGCTGTTCATGCCTACAGCGTGCAGGAGCTTTGCGAGCCATGCCGGGGACTTTTCGACCTTCACGTCCTTGATGACGCGGCCCACGTAGCGGGAGCAACCGCAACCGGGAACCACTTCGAGGCTCACGGCAGAGCTTGCTGCTTCGGCATCTTCCTTAAGTTCGTAGGTAAGCGGCTTGAGCGGACGGTTGAACTTGGCGGCAAGTTCACGAGCGACACCGCGGTGGCTGAGGGCATCCGGGCGGTTCGGGGTCACATTCAGTTCGAAGCATACGTCGTAGAGGCCGAGGCTCACGAACGGAGTGCCAGCGGGGATGCTGTCGTCGAGAACCATGATTCCACCGTGGTCGTCAGAAAGGCCGATTTCGTCTTCGGCGCAAATCATGCCGAAACTTTCGACGCCGCGGATCTTGGACTTCTTCATCTTGAGCATGGAGCCGTCGGGGAGCGGAAGCTCTGCACCGATCGGGGCAAGCACCACGGTCTGGCCAGCTGCCACGTTCGGGGCGCCGCAAACGACCTGGATGGTTTCTTTGCCGTTATTGACGGTCGTAATGTGCAAGTGGTCGCTATCCGGATGGGGTTCGCAGGTAAGAACCTTAGCCACAATCAGCTTTTCATAAACCTTGCCCGGTTCTTCGGTGCCTTCGACTTCCAAGCCGATGGAGGTTAATGCCTTTGCAACTTCTTCCGCATTTTCCGGAAGATCAACGTGACGTCTGAGCCAATTCAAAGAAACTTTCATCTTATTCCTCTTTGGTGCGTATTTTACCCAGGTGCATCAAAACAACCTGCGCGCAAAACACGTGCCTGCTTAAATTTCGGTGGTAAATGTAGAAAAATGCTTCGGGTTTTATCGGTTGAATTCGTGGCGAATAGGCTTTAGCTGGTCCACGACGCTTTGCAGTTCCTTGGGGAGCGGACAATCGAGTACGATTTTGTCGCCATGCCATACAAATTCTAGACGACAGCTGTGTAAGAAGAGCCTGTGCAGCCCGAGCTGTTTTTTGACTTCGCGGTTGAGCGCAAAATCGCCGTAGCGAGTGTCGCCGAGGAGCGGGTGACCGATGCTTGCAAAATGAGCGCGGATCTGGTGCATGCGGCCTGTTTCAAGCTTGATTTTTACCAGGTCGTAGCCTTCGTAATGCTGCTTGACACGGTAGTGGGTGATTGCCTGCTGGGCATCCTTGCCGGTTTCGCCGACTTTCATTTTGCTACCCTTGGCGGCGTCGGTGCGAGTGAGCGTTTCGTTTATGGTTCCCTTGTCTTTTTTGAGGTTGCCTTTGACGAGCGCGTAATAGAATTTGTCGACTTCGTGTTCGCGAATCATGCGAGTAAAGTCGCGGAGCGTGTCGCCGTGGAGGGCGGCGATAATCATACCCGAGGTTTCCTGGTCGAGACGGTGGGCTATTGTTGGCTTAAAGTCGAGCCCTTCGCGGCGTCCCCATTCCCACAAGTATTCAACAAGGCTCTCGCCGGGGCGAGTGCCGGAGCCCGGCTGGCTTGCGAGTCCCGAAGGCTTGTTCACGACCACGTAGTCTTCGGTCTGGATGACAATGTCGAGTTCCTTTGCTCCCCAGCCAGATTGTTTTTCGGCTGGCGTTACGACCTTACCCCAAGTGGACTTGGCTTTTGCGAAACCGGTGCTGGGTTGCTTCGTTCCTTCGGAACTCGCAACGATGTCTTTGGTTTCTGAATTCTGAATTCCGAAATCCGAATTGTTTTCGACGCTCTTGAAATTCTCGTAAATGCAGACGGTGTCGCCTTCCTGCAGCATCTGGTTCGCTTTGCCCACGACTCCGTTCACGCGGACTTTCTTCTTGCGAATGACGGCGAAAAAGACCGACAGCGATTCGTCGGGGAACGCCTTGCGGAGGAATCGGTCGAGGCGCATGTTGGCAAAGTTGCGGTCAATGACTCGGGTAATCATAAGCTTTCCTTTTTCGCATAGTGGGCGAGGCGAACGCCGTCGGCAGCGCTAGTGACGATTCCACCGGAGTATCCGGCGCCTTCGCCGAGCACGAAAAGACCGCGGGTATTCACACTTTCGAGAGTCTCGTTGTTGCGACTCATGCGCAGCGGGCTGCTGGTGCGTGTTTCGGGGGCGACAATCAGGCCTTCTTCGATGAATCCGGGAATCTTCTTGTCAAAATTCAGGAATCCTTCGGCGAGGCTCTTGCAAATGGTCTTGTCTAGCCAATCCCAGAGATTGCTCTGTATGAGTCCGCAGGGATAGGTGGTTTTCGGGAGCGATTTGTCTTCGCGGTGGGCGAGGAACGCCTTGATGCTTTGGGCTGGAGCGGCGTAGTTCTTGCCGCCGACCGCGTAGGCATCGCTTTCGATTTTACGCTGGAATTCGAGCCCGCCAAAGAGATTGTCGCTTGCCGCAATGGGCACGGCGATTGCCCCATTTGCAAAAGGCCCGTTGCGGCGGCTGTAGCTCATGCCGTTGGTGGCGAGGGTCCCGGGTTCCGAGGCGCAGGGCACCAGGACGCCACCCGGGCACATGCAGAAACTGTAGGCGCTGCTGGTTTTATTCAGTGTCGGGGTGGCGAGGAAGTATTCGGCGGAACCCGTGAGCTTGGTGTCTACATTCAGGCCCAGCTGGCGCATGTTGATGAGCGCTTGCGGGTGCTCAACGCGCACGCCCATGGCAAAAGCCTTGCTTTCGAGTGCAACGCCACGGGAGTGGAGCATTTCGTAAATGCTCCGGGCAGAATGCCCGACGGCGAGCACTAGGGCTTCGCAGGGTTTCCAATAAGATGTCGAAGAATTTAAGTAGAGATCCTTCGACGCGCTTCGCTTGCTCAGGATGACACTTTCTGTTGTCGTCTCTTTCAGTTGTATTCCGTTGCGTCTGTCACCTTGGAGGGAATCCGTAGGATGGCCGATAGGGTCCATGGATTCTATCGGTCGGCCATAGCCTCGCTCCAGAATGACATTCCTCAATTTAATAGCGGTTATTTTTCCTTGCCTAATTTCGATGTCTTCTAGCGCGGTGCTAAAATGAATCTTGCCGCCGAGCCTTTCTATTTCTGCGCGCATTTTCCGCAGCAATAAAACGAGGCGGTCCGTGCCGATATGTGGCTTGGCGAAGGTCACGATCGATTCGTCAACTCCAAATTCGACCATATCGTGTAGAACCTGTTCTGTGAACAGGTTCCGGGTGCGGGTATTCAGCTTTCCATCGCTAAAGGCCCCCGCACCTCCTTCGCCAAAAAGAACATTGCTGTAGGCGTTAAACTTGCGGTCCACAAAAAAACGCCTAATGTCGCGGAATCTTTCTTCGACGCATTTGCCCTGTTCGTACAGGTCTACCGCAAGACCCTTCCGCAGCAAATGCAAGGCTGCCCAAAGTCCGCTCGGGCCCGCGCCAATCACGTCGATATGCCCTGGCATCGCGACACTATTTTTTTGCGGATCGCTCTCTAAACTTTCCTTGTCACGCGTTGCCGCTACAAGTCCCTTGGCGTGATTCCCCGTGGCGCGGACTTCGCGCTTCAAGTCAAAAATCACATTGTAAGACCACTTGGGGTCGCCTTTCCGGCGGCTATCCAGCGAGAAACGCTCCACCTGCAAGTTGAAAATTTCTTCGGGGTGCAGGCGGAGTTCGCGGGCGAGTGCAGCCCGGTATTCCCCTTTCTTGGAAAGGGCAACGGAAAGCTCTCTGTAGCGGTAGGTGAACATTATTCCCAAATTTAAAAAATAAAGGCCGCATCATACCGACGCGACCTTGTTAATCTTTAGGGAAGATCTTCCTAGAATTGATAATTGACCCTGATGCCGCCGTAGACATCCTTGTATTCGTTGCTGCGGTTGTCTGGACGGTAGTAAAGGCCCGTTCCCACGTACCATTCGCTGCTCAGGCGCTGTGAGTGGTTCACGGTCAGGTTAACGCTGCCTAGAACGTCGGTTTCATTATCTTCGACTTCCTTTTCGTCTTCTTCCCATGAGGCGGTCAGGTAGCGGAATTCACCCGAAAGACCCAGAATCAAGAATTGGTCCATGAAGGGTATTTCGAGGTCGTCGTTCACGGAAATTTCGCTTTCGCTCATGTCGTCGCGTTTGTAGTTCTTGAATCGCGGCGTAACGACGAACCGGTTCTGGAACGCTCCTGTCGATGTGGTTGCCGAGATGGGGTAGGCGTGTTCGAAGTAGTCCGCTCCGCCAAAGTAGTAACCCAGCTTGGCAATTGTTTCGTCGGAAAGATCCATCTTGCTGATCAGGCTGTCCTTGTGGAACTTGGAATCGTCCGTACGGAGTGTCCAGCGGCCAGCCACCTTAAAGTTGGTCTTGTAGGCGTTGAGCGAAATTTCGGCCATCCAGGTGTTCTTGTAGATTCGTTCCTGGAATTTGGAAGCGAGGTAATCTTCGCTGGCCATGCTCTGGTATTCAGCCCAGCGGGTAGAGTCAACCTGGACGGATTCTTCGCCAATGTCGATGGTCGATGTCGGTTTGTCATTTCGCTTTGCAAACCAGCGGTCCTTATAGATTCCTTCTTCAAGAATGTAGTTGCCGTGGAGTTGGTAGGGCTTGTATTGGGTTCTGTATTCCAGGTTGTAGCTCAGGTTCAGGTTCATCTTGTCGCCAATCTTGAAACCGTTGTCGACGGTGAAGTTCTGGATGTACTTGGCTCGGTCGTTGTCAAGCTCATGCTCGTCCATCCAGTCTTCGTCTTCGGAGAACAGTCCCCAATGGGTTCCTTCGCCCAGGCCGAAGAGGTTCGTCTTCTTGCCCTTGGCTGCATTTTCGACGTTGATCTGGTAGCCAAAACCGAAAGTCCAGAAACTGGTGATGATTTGTTCCAGGTAACCGCCAAATTCACGGGTATCGGAAAGCTGGTCGGGAGAACCTGCGCTATAGTAGTCTTCGCCGACATACTTGATATGGCCGGAAAGTGTCGTGTGGTAGATGTTCCAGTAGAGAGACGCACCGATGGCGATGTTCTGGCTTCCCCAGTTGAGTCCGAGGACGCGATCGTCGTCGCGGTCGCTTTCGTAGTCGCTGTTCTGGGCCTTCGCTTCGCGGATGAGCGTGCGGAGGGAGTCGCGCATTTTCGGACGGCTGAGGGTGGTGTTGTTACCGAAGATTTCTTCAAGTTCTTCGCTAGAAAGCGTGTTGATCTTGGATTCGTTCGCCATCAGCTTGCGCAAGGTGTTCATCGAGGAGGTGTTCAGGCCCGCTTCGGTAAAGACCTTGTTGATGGCTCGTTCCTTGACGACGTCGGCCGTGTCGGCCCTGCCTACGGCAATCTGTCCGTTGAGTTCAATGTCGCCCGGGTAGAACAGCCAGTTTCCATCGGCATACACGGATAGTGCCTGCTGCATGGGCTCGCTGGTAATGGAGGAACGGCTGCCGCCATCACGTAACAGCGGGTCGTTGATTTCGTCGTTGGCGTAGATGATGCCGAACTTGGCGTCAAAGCGGCGGAGGGGGGCCCACTTGACGGAACCGCCGTAGGCGATACGCTGGGCCTGAGCTTCACCGTCTTCGATGTAGGTCTTGTAGACGTAAGGATGACGGTCTCCGACAAGGTAGGGCCTGCGGCTTTCACCGAAGAAACCGTCTAATTCGAACAGGGGCTGGTTCGCATTGTTGGTCAAGATCGAACGGGTGTAGCCCACGCCGAAAATCGGGAGCGAGGACATGTAGATTTCGCCGCCGTTCTTGTTGAAGTCGCCCAAGACCAGGCGGTTGTGCTTGTCGGTATAGGTAAGTGTTACCGGCATCGGGTTGAAGCGGTTCCAGGAGTCGCCGGTGTATTCCGTGTTCAATTCGATCGTCTTGCCGTCGGGAGATTGCATGAGTAAGTAGATGCTGACATCGGTGCCGAAGCCCGGGACCTGGAAGGTGTTCTTGTAGTGTTCGTTCGGCTTGATGGTGTCACCCGAGATTTCCTGATTGCTTCCGGAGTGGTTCTTGCTTGTTTTCACATAATGATAATGGTTGCCGATGCCGATGTTTCCTGAAATGTTCCAGGATTTCTGGGGGGTGTCGGCCTTTCGTTCTTCGTTTACTTTCTGGGCGAGTAAATCTCCGATAAAGTCGTCCTTGTTGATGGCGCGGCTCGTGACTCCCGGAATTTCTGGGCTAGAGGGAAGTGTGGTGGCGACTGCGCCGAAGTCCTTGTTGTAGTCGGTCTCGTTGTTCGAGATGCTTTCTAGGACTTCCTTGCTGAGGACGTCTTCGGAGGTGACTCCGACCTTGTTGTCGTTGACCTTGGTATTGTTGAAGGAAATGTGGCTGTTGCCCATGTTCAAGATACCGTAGGTGTTGTTGGTAAGGCTGGAACCCGATACGCTTGTAATGGCGAGAGGCGCATTGTACAGGGCGACCTTGTTGTCCTTGAATTTCGTGTTATTGATTTCGGCCTTGCTGTAGCTGTCGATATGGAGGGCAGCCCCTTTGTTTCGGATGAACTTGCTGTTGCTGATGGAAAGCTGGGAATTCTTGGCGTAGACACCGCGGCTAGAGGTGCTGTCAACTTGAGTGGATTGAATATTGAGTTTGCCGTTTTCGACGACGATGCCGGTCTCCGCCTCGCTGATGACGGCGTTTCGGATTTCGGACGGCATTTCGCCAGAAATGAAGATTCCCTTCCAGTCCCCGCTCTTCGAATTTTTCAGTGCTGAACGGAATTCGACTTCGTTGTAGCGCGTACCAGCGACGACGAACTGGCCCCTTGCGTAGAGCCCCGTGCCAGGTTCAAACAGAATTTCGACACCCGGTTCGATAACCAGTGCCGTGTTCTGTTCTACGAAAATATCTTCGGTAACGAGGTAGGGGGATTTGTCTGCCTTGAGGAATCCGTGGAGGGCTCCCTTGAGTTCTGTCCCGCTTTCCATTTGCGGTTCCGGAGGAAGAATTTCCGCCTGTTGGATAACCTGCTGGATAACTTTGGCCGAATCTGCTTTTAGGGCCGAATCTGCTTTTAGGGCTGAATCTGCTTTCAGGGTTGAATCGGCATTCAAGGTTGAATCGGCGGCTTGCTGGATACTTGCCTGCGGTTCTGCCGGTGCAACGGTTGTGGCCGTCTGTTCCTGTGCGTAAACAAGGCCAAGGGAAAGAGCTGAAATAAGAATTGGGAGTTTCATTAGCGCACCTGGTAAATCTTTTTAGCGACAAGGTCTTTTTGGCTGCTCTTTAGTTTAATCGTAATATCGAACTCGGAATCTTCGCCACGGGTGAGCTCTATCGGCACACTGAACATGATGCTGTTGATCTGATTTTCGTTCCAGGATTCGATTTCTTTCTTGTTCTGCGTCACCTTGACACTCTTGATGTATGCAGGGTCGCTGCCGGGAAGGCCCATAACGGTGAATCGTAATTCCTTGTGGAACTTGTTGCTGAAGCTCTTGGGCGGAGGCGGAACGCGGAGTCTTTCTATTTCTTTGCCTGGAATCTTGGCGTAGGCTCCGGGAATCTTTTTGTAGCAGCCTAGTGTCCTGGATATTTTGCTCGAATTTCCGGCTTGGTCGGTTATCTTGAAGACATAGGCGTGACGGCCCTTTTGCAATGTGCTGGATGCGGGGTTCGTTTGGGTAATGACGCTTTCGATACCCGAGATGTTATCCGTGGTCACCGTGAAAAGGTTGATGTCGTCGTCCAAGTTGCTGAACTTATAGCGGATGTTGCATGACAGTGAATCGTAATTCAGGAGTTCGATCTTGGGAGGAATCCTGTTTACGCTGTTGCATGTTTTATCGATGTTCAGAGCGAGTGTGGCCGTTTCGGTCCCGAATTCGGTAGAGGTGTATTCGACATCGACCTGGTCATAGATCCAGTTGCCCTTTTCGTCGCTGATCTGGATGTTGTACGAGAAATTCCCGTTTACGCTGAAGGGGATCAGGTTTTCAGAAGTAAAATTGCCGTGTTTCACGCGGAGGTCGGTGTTCGTTCCTCTGGAATCGAAGGTGCCTTCAATGGTGACCGAGGCGGGATCGCAGACTTTTGCGGGGGAACTGGTTGTGATGGTCAGCGGTTTATGTTCGTTTCCTTGGTCGGAATTTATGTCGCCGATATAGTAGGTGGTCAGGTCGCCACAGGGGAAGGAATTGGTGCTGTCGATGTAGCACAGTAGGGATATTTTCTTTGCTCCGAAGAGGCTCGCTTCCCATTCAACATTCAGTTCTACAATCTCTCCGTTCGACATGACTGGAGTGTCCTGGAAGCCGACCATGATTCCCTTGGCGCATTTTACCTTGACTTTCTGTTCGGCGGAGTAGACGGTATCCGGTAGGGGTGTAATCTCGCAGTTTGCTTGTTGCTTTAACTGTTCCTTGCGAACCTGGTAGGAAGAGTCTGCATTCTGGACGAGTTTGATGACCACATCCTTGCTGTTTTCGAGGGCCGGATCGCTAATATACTTGTCAATTTCGTTGAGGAATTTGGCTTCGCCGGAGGATTTCAGGTCAAGAACGACGGTTTCCTTGCCGATCCTGAACGCCGTCTGGCCTCCCTTGACGTTGTACTTGGTGTTGAGGCTGGAATCGTGGATGTCCAGGCTACCGTTGCGCAACGAGGCGATCGGTTTCATCAGGCTGGTAAAGCCGATGGTTCCCGCCGTACCGCGGATAGCTGCGGTGGCGGTTCCGGTCTTGAACTTGAATTCGCTGCCCTTGGCCTGTTTTTGCACGTCGAAGTTGACTTTTCCGTTCAGGATGTTGACCTGGTTGTGGTTGATGCCGTCTTCGCTCAGCAGTTCTGCCATTTCTGCTTCGGTGCGTTCGTTGATGGTGAGGGAACTTCCGTCGGGGAGTCCAATGATAATCAGGGATTCGTCGCCCGTCTTGAAACGGTCCTTCTTGGTGACCCTGGAACCTGTTTCGGCAGGAATATAGCCACCTTTCCCCTTGGGCTCGTGCAGAGCCTCTGGGCCGCTGGCGTTGCGGATTTTACCGGAAGAAACTTTCTTTGCAGCCGGAGAATAGCCTATCATCAGGGCTGTGGCAATGGCGACTAGCTTAAAATACCTCGAAAATGACATATTGCCTCTTTTTACGAATGCAAACTAGGACAAATATATGTATTTTTTTTACAAGCTTGAATTGGATAAATTAGTTCAAGTAATAAAAAAGAGACTTTTTTCAAAGAAATTTGAAAGAAGTCTTTTGAACCATATAACAATAGGACCGCATATGGAAGTCGAAGAACTGACCGTTGCCTTTAGCGACGAAGATACCGGTGAAGAAGTCATCAAGGAACTTGACAAGGAAATCCTTTCGAAGGGAGCCTGGCCGACCGTGATGTTCCTTTACCAGGAAAAGGACGCCAAGACGGGCGACATGGGTGAACCCAAGGTGTCGCTGCGCCGCTACCGCAAGATGAACGGAATGTTCAAGGCCCAGGGCAAGTTCAAGATCACGGGCAAAGCCCAGGCCGAAGCTATCATAAACGTCCTCAAAAAGTGGTATAACATTTAATGCCGGACCCTGCTAGTCGAAAGAAGAAGTATAATATCGAGTTCCTTTGCGAGGGGGACATCGAGGCTTTTCCGTACAAGGATAAGTTTGAAAAGATGGCTCGCAAGCTCCTTGCCGAAGAAGGCAAGGAAAAAGACGTGAATATCGTGCTCTGCACCGACGAGTTCGTGCGCACCATGAACCGTGATTACCGCGGACTCGACAAGGTGACGGACGTTCTCTCGTTCGAATGGAAGAACGAACTCGGTGTTGAGATTCCCGAAGACGAGGCCATGCTCGGCGAAATCTACATCGCCCGTGAGCAGGTGCGCCGTCAGGCTCCCGAATACGGCAACACGTTCTACGCCGAAATGAAGCGCGTGATTGTACACGGGCTCTTGCACCTGTCTGGTTACGACCATATCAAGGCCGCCGACCGCAAGGTAATGCGCAAGCGCGAATGCGAGTTCCTGGGACTTGACCCGTACAAGGAAGGTGCCTAATGGAAAATCCCGAAAGTTGGGCCATTGCATTCCTTGTCGTTTTTGTCCTGACCTCGTTCTCGTTTTCGCTGATCAAGTCCGCCTTTAGCGGAATATATGCCAAGCGCGATGCCCGTGACCGTGAAGGTCGCGAAGAGGTGGTTGCCTCGTTAGTGGAACTGCCGGGCTTTAACGAGACGATTTCGATTGGCCGTATCCTTTGCAATGTGGGGGCGGGCGTCCTCGGATTTTATCTGTTTCAGATGATTCCGTGGAACTGGGTGCAGGAATACTGGTTCCTCGCTTTTGCCGCTTACCTGGTGGTTGCCTGCTTTGCAATCTACACGATTACGGTGTTCTTGGCGAACCTGCTCGGGAACTTGAAGCCGGATACCTTTACGATTGTGCTGATTCCGCTGTTCAAGTTTATTCGACTCCCGTTTGCTTTGCCCGCAAAGATTTGCCATGTGCTATTCGTCAAGATCCTGAAGGGCTTGGGGTACGATTCCAAGCTGAGTTTCTTGCCTGAAGAACGCCGCGACGCCGTGCAGGCGCAGGCCGACCTTTCGGACGAGGCGGATCCCGATGGTGAAGGTCTGGAACAAGAAGAACGCCAGATGATTCTGAACATCTTCGACTTCGTGGAAACTCCGGTGCGTGAAATTATGACTCCGCGCGTGGATATGTGCGCGGTCGAAGTGGGAACGCCGCTCGAAGAACTGGTGAAGGTGCTGAATACCGAACGCCATTCCCGCTTGCCGGTGTACAAGGAAACCGTCGATAACATCGTCGGTATCCTTTCGAACCGCGACTTCTTGGAATGGTACACGGAACATCGCGACGAACCGTTTGATATCATGAAACTTGTGATGCCGCCGGTTTTTGTGCCGTACCACAAGAAGATTGACGACATGCTCACTGAACTGCGCAAGACGGGTAACCAGCTCGCCATCGTGGTCGATGAATATGGCGGAACCGCTGGCCTTGTCACGCTTGAAGATATTCTCGAAGAAATCGTGGGCGAAATCAAGGACGAAGACGATGTGGACGAAGATGAAGACGTGCAGCGCCTCAAGGACGGCCGCTTCATTCTCGATCCGGTCATTACGCTTTCTGATTTGGAATACAAGCTCGGCGTGGAACTCGAGGCTCCTGAAAATTCCCACGTGGAAACGCTTTCGGGTCTGATTCAGGCGACACTCGGCATTATTCCGTCTCCCGGCGCCGAAGTCACCATCAAGGGGTACACTTTCCGCGTGCTCAAGATGGACGGCACCCGTATGGAAAAGG
>JAEEGH010005902.1_pt1 | contig 30385 bp, 29 predicted proteins | sample 9134181 | NCBI WGS metagenome assembly JAEEGH01 (sample SAMN16246544, study PRJNA631951) | gut metagenome | biome: gut microbiome; feature: rumen; material: DP-attached | host: Bos | place: Iran: Karaj | collected 2018-10
TTAAGGCTTTTTTACAGAAAACACCCCCTTTTGTAGTATATTGCAGGCCATGAGCGAACAAGAAAACAAAGAAATGCTCCCCTCCCAGGTCATTTTCGAAAACCTCAAGGAGCTTATCAGGGCTAAAAACACCGCCCACGAATCCATGTTCAAATTCCACTGGAAAAAAATGTGGCCGTTCAGCCTGTTCTGGCCGCAAGTGGATTTCGAGCGTATCGTTCGACTCATGAGCGAAATCCGCAAGAACGCCATCAACCAGAAAAACCTGGTCTTACAGGCAAAGTCCAAGGCTAAGCCCTTCGAAAAGACGTTCCTTGATGCAGTTCCCGCCTACCTGGACGCTCTCGATATTTCTTGTCAGAAGCTCTCTGCTGCCGCCCAATGGAAACAGGACATGCTGATGAAGAAGATTCATAAGGATGTCAAGTTCCGCCGCGATGTATCGGAATGGAGCCGGATTCTGAAAGAATACGAAGATGCGCAAGGCAACCTGGTTCGCGCCGGAGCCCTTGTGCAAATGGGTTGGGGCGAAGTCGTTCAAGCAATTAAATAATCGCCTTCAATAAATCAATTCGCCACTTGATTTTCTGGAAAATGCCAGCGGGAGAATTTCCGATATGCGTCGCATTGGCATGATGCTGGCGGTATTCCACTAGCGGTTCGTCGATAGACTTCACCTTAAAGTTTTTTTCTGCCACAAGGCCGAGCCATTGGTCGTGCATGGGAAGATTCTTGGGGAACGGAAGCGCTTTGTCCAAGACATTCCGACGGAACGCCATGCAGCACCCCGTAAAAGTATTCTTCCACCAGTTGGCAGCTGCCCCACTCTTGTAGGCGCGAATGTCGCTCAACTTGCCGGAGCGAGCCCAAGAAGATTCGGACGGGCGAAGCATCCACGCATCGTGAGTCACGAGGTCAGATTCCTTTAGTGCTTCTAGAGCCTTCGTCACCTTTCCCGGGAGCCAGACGTCATCTTGGTCCGCCAAGAAAATGATTTCACCCTTGGAAGCCTGCAACGCACGTTCATAATTGTAGATAACACCCAAATGCTTTTCGGTAGGCAGCACACGAATTCGCGGTTCATTCAAGGATTCAACCACTTGCAATGTATCGTCGGTAGAGCCGTCGTCGGCGATAACGATTTCTGCATCGGAAGGCAACTGCGAAAGAATGCTTTCGAGCTGTTCGCGGATAAATTTACCGCCATTGTAGGTTGCCATGCAAACTGAAATCATCTTAGCTTACCGTTTCAGGAACATTCTCGGAATGAACAATTTAGGCAACCGCTTCAAGAATACAGGACTCAAAGAAGCGAGCTGCGGAAGGCGTTTCAAGGCCTCCCCTTTCTGGGCATAGGCAAGAGCCGAGAACCATTTGGCCTTCCAATTTTTCAAGGCCTGCTGATACAAACGATGTTCCTTATACAGTTCGATAATCCGCAGGAACTCGCTATACATACGGCTATGGTTGAAATGCATGTTATCGCCATGATCACGGTAATAGCAGCAAACAATATCGGCAGACACCGGCTGCGGTCCAAATTCGTAAAGGACCTTCAGGTACAAGGGATAATCCTCAAAAAAGAACCGCGTATCGTAACCACCTAACAGCCGTACCTTTTCGGTCACGAACATTTCGGCGCAACCATGCAGAGCCTTTTCGCCCAAGAAAATTTCCTCGAAATGAATTTCGGGAACCGCCTGCATGTAGACTTCATCGACATGGTCTTCGACAACGCCATCTTCGCTCATGGGCTTCACCTGTCCAAAGCAACCAGCCGCTTCCGGGTGAGATACTAGATAATCGGACTGTTTCCTTAAACGATCCGGCGGCATGATGTCGTCAGAAGAAAAAGTACAGAAATACTTGCCGCGCGCAAGTTCAAGCATTTCGTTCAACGTGGCGACAACGCCCTTATTTTCGCGATGAATGTAGCGGAACTTGAGTTCGACAGAAAGCTTCTCCAAAATCTCGGGAGAAGTATCCTTGCTGCCGTCATCGAGAACAATGAGCTCAAAAGGGACGCCCTTTTGTTCCATCACGGAGCGAACAGCTGCTTCGACATATTTTTCGTGGTTGTAGCTGGCCAAGAGCACCGAAACCACCGGCGGGAATTCACGCTGTTCGGTTTCTTCGCCTTGTGCAAACGCTTTCACGTAGACATTTTCGGTCATCTTTTGCGCAAACATGTTCGTTACGGAGTATTCCATTTAAGCCTCCATACCAAAATGTAGAGAACCACAAAATAGCAGAAGTTTTCAAAAGCGTATGCCGCCATGGGACCGTTAAATTCAAGGAATTTTATTCCCACAAAAGTTCCTGCAGCCAGCAAGAATTCAGAACCGATTTCAACCGACAAAAACGCCTTTGTCTCGGCGCGGGCAATCAGCACAAGCGCTAACGCAAAGCCTCCCGCCCTAAAGAAATCGCCTACCAACTGAATCGGCAAATAATCAACAGCTCCCATATAGGCTTGGGAAAAAAGCACCTGCACCAAAATGCTACGGCCAAAATACAGCACCGCAATCATCGCCAGCGAGATTCCCATGATGCGAAGCAACAACGGATTAAACATCCTGAAGAATTCACCTCGGCTCATGCTTGTTGATACTCGCGGCAAGATAATCACCGTCAAAATGGCGGACATGGCCATGAAAAGGAAATCGGACACTTTCCAGACACTCTGCCAAATACCTGCTGCATCGCAGCCAAAATGGTTTGCGATAGTCGTACGCATGAACGTGAGAACGATCGGGGATGCCACCATGGGAACGATCCCCATAAGAGCATAAGACATCCAAGGTCCACGCGTATCGAGAGCGGTCTTCCAAATTTGCTTGATGCTAAAGCCTGCGCGACTAGCAATCTGGGCTGCAAAAATACCCGCCACAATCGATTGAGTTGCAATAATTGACAACACCGAAAGGCGCCCCGTATAAAGGAAGAACGCCACCCACACGACTTGCCACATCGAAGTCACGATATTGATCAACGCCCACTTGCGATTCTCGCCGAGGCCATTCATCACAGCAGCGGCAATGGTAATCACGTTGGTGGCAAAGATTCCAGGAAGAGCAAACAGGATTGCCGCCTGGGCAAGCCTCGTCGGCACCCCCGGCAAAAGCGCTTCTAGAGGCGCCATGAAGCAGAATAAGAGAGCCACGATAAAGGTAAAGAGGCTCGCAAAAGTCGTCAAGCGAAGACCGCCGCGCCACACACCGAGCAACTTATCCTTGGATTTCTTATTTTGGGCCGTAAGAGCAGTCCAGCCATTCTGCATCGCCAAAGAAGAGGTTGCCTGTCCAATGCTCATGAAATTCAGGAACTGTCCCACGCAAGCAAACATAGCCGGAGGCAGAAAAACAGCCAGCAACTTGTTTATGGCAAACGCACGCAGCGCATTAAACAAGGTGACGGCACCGGAACCGGCAAAAAGCTTTGTGTAATTCTGGTTAGCGGGCATAGGCATTGATCGATTCAATGACGTAAGAAACTTGATCATTGGTCATGGCCGGCCCCATGGGAATACTGAGTTCCGTAAGGGCCAGTTCTTCGGCAATCGGAAGCGGACCGTAGCGGAGTTCTCCACGAGAAAGCGCCCCGTTAAAAGCCTCTTGCAAGTGCGGCGGAATCGGGTAATGGATCAAGGTTTCGACGCCCCGTTCTTTCAGGAACTTTTGCAAGTCGTCGCGCTTTTCGCTGAACACCGGGAACACATGCCACACATGCGACTTCGGGTTCGCGGGAACTGGAGTTACGCGCACCAGCGGATTATTGATTTCGGCACAGTAGCGGGCCGCAATTTCTTGACGGCGCTTGTTCCAGGAATCCAGATGCGGAAGCTTTGCAAGCAGAATCGCAGCTTGGACTTCGTCGAGGCGGGAATTTACCCCCACATACTTGTTCACATACTTTTCATAGGAGCCGTAATTGCCAAGCGACCTTACCACCTGGGCAAGTTCCAAGTCATCGGTCACCACCGCCCCCCCGTCGCCCATGGCGCCGAGGTTTTTAGTCGGATAAAAGCTGTAAGCCGCCGCGTTGGACGAATAGGGCACGCCACAAGCTCCGTGAGCCTGGGCGGCATCTTCAAACACAAGCAACCCGCGGGATTTTGCAAATTCACAAACGGCGGGCATATCAGTCAAGCGGCCATACAAGTGAACCACCAAAATGGCACGGGTCTTTGCAGAGCAAGCATCGGCCAATCGGGACGTATCCAACACGCAAGTTTCAGGATCCGGTTCCACAAGCACCGGCACAAGTCCCGCCGCACGAACCGCCAAAACAGTCGCCACAAATGTATTCGCAGGAACAATGACTTCGTCGCCCTGAGCCATTCGGCCAAGAATAATCGAAGCCTTCAGCATCAGAGTCAACGCATCGAGTCCGTTACCGACTCCGACACAAGCCTTTTTACCACAATAGGCGGCAAAGGCTTCTTCAAACTCGCGGCAACAATTTCCGCGAATAAACCACTTTGAATCAAGAACATCAGAAAAAGATTCGCGCAAGGCATCGCCCAAGGCACGATTCACATAATCCAGCGAATAAAACGGGACATTCATCATTGTTTGTGAAAATAGCAAATTAACATTTTCTATTTTAAGGAACATGTACGAAATTTTGCCCTACAGCCCCGAACTAGACCAACGATTCGACCATTTTGTAATGCAAGAATCGGCAAACGGGACATTCCTGCAAACAAGGCGTTTTCTAAACTACCATCCGGCTGGACGTTTTAACGAAGCAAGTTTTGCGCTTCAAAAGAGCGGAACCATTGTCGCCTATTTTCCGGGAGTTGAAAAAGAGCAGACTTTCGTGTCGCATGCAGGGTCAACCTTTGGCGGTCCCATCATTGCAAAGCCATACTATACCGGGGCTAGGCTTTTTGAAGTTCTTCAAGAAGCGGACCAATACCTGACCGCAAATTTCAAGCACAGCATTCTTAAAATCACGCCTGCACTTTTTGCAGAAGAATCGCCAGACATGCTTGAATATGTTCTTGAGCACCTGGGCTATACCCGTCACACGGAACTGAGCAGCCAGACGCCCCTATCTACAGGCGTCGACCCTCTAGAAAACTGCAACCGAAATCAAAAAAGACTTTGGGTTGCGGCGAACAAATTTATTGAGGAATTGCCGGAAAAAGACCGTTGGGTATACAGGCCTTTGGAAACAGAAGAAGATATTGCCACCTTCCACAAGTTCCTGACCATTTCAAAAGAAAAACACCACGTAAAGCCCATTCACACGCTCGAAGATTTACTTGATTTGAAAAAGAGGATTCCTGAAAATCTTCGTTTCAGAGGTTTATTCTTTGGCGGTCGATACGTATGCGGGATGCTTCAATTTGTTTTTGGAAAGACAAAAGTCCTGCACGACCAGAACATTTCGCCCGACGAAAGCTTTACTGAATTCCACCACACGACGCCCATGAACCTTTTCGCCTTGCGCGAAGCGGTCCAGGAAGGATTCAGGCATTTCTCTTGGGGCATTTCTACCGAAAACGGTGGAAACTTTTTGAACGAAAACTTATTCCACTACAAGGAATCATTCGGGGCGCTCCCCTGCGTGAACGTTAGATACGAGAAGTAACTTCTTTCTTGAAGTCTTCGTAATCGTAGATGTAGTCGGATTCATCGTAATGTTCCGACGCAAGGACCATGCACACCGCACCCGACGAGAAGTTTTCGATTTCACGCCAATGCATCGTGGGAATATATAGTCCGTGGTAGGAACGGTTCAGCGAATACTTGGTCCGCTTCTTGCCGTCATCCAAAATGACGTCGAAACTGCCGCTGGCGGCAATAATCAGCTGGCGGAGATTCCTGTGGGCATGTCCCCCACGGGTGGTGCCACCAGGAACATCATACAGATAGTACACGCGCTTGATATCGAAGGGAACGAGTTCGCCCCCTTCCACCACGCTCAGGTTACCCCGCTGGTCGTGGGCAATAGGGATATCAATCAAACGCGGTTCTTTCAGCTGATTTTCGTTCCAATCCATGGCCCTAATATAATAAAGTGGCGACCTAAAGGGGTGGTTCGGGCTGTTTTTGGGGTGATTCAGTTGAAATTCGGCAGATTTATTTCTATATATGTCTCACCAATGAGTGCATGTCGCGCCAAGCTCTGCCAACATGCATGTTAACCAAAGAGCTTCCTTTAACGAGGTAAAAATGTCCTCTTTCCGTGGACCAAAAGGTAAGGTAGCCCGTTCTCTCGGACTCGCCGTCTCTCAGAAGACTCAGAAGGCTCTCGATCGCCGTAACTTTGCACCCGGCCAGCATGGCCAGACCCGCAAGAAGTCTTCTTCCGTGTACAAGCAGCAGCTCGTCGAAAAGCAGCGTCTGCGTTTCACCTACAACATTTCCGAAGCTCAGTTGGCCAAGGCTTATGACGAAGCCAACCGTCGCGCCGGTTCTGCTGGTGACAACCTGATGATCTTGCTCGAAACCCGTCTTGACGCCCTTGTCTACCGCATGGGTTTTGCACGCACGATTTTTGCAGCTCGCCAGTACGTCGCTCACGGTCACTTCACCGTGAACGGTGTCCGCAGCTACTCTCCGTCTCGCCAGATCAAGGCCGGTGACGTGATTGCAGTTCGCGAAGGCTCTAAGGAACACGTTCAGATCAAGGAAGCCATTGCTAACGCTCCGGCTGCTCCTGAATACGTGACTGTCGACGCCGGCAAGATGGAAGGTTCTCTCGTGAAGCTCCCGCTCCGCGACCAGATCCCGGTCAAGCTGGAAGAACAGCTCGTCGTGGAATACTACTCCAGGTAGTAACCACTCAAACCAAGAGTTTGGACACCCTGCTTCGGCAGGGTGTTTTTTTGTATTCTGAAAACAGATGGCCGGCAAAAACATATATTTATCTTACGAAGTGAGAAGATACGATGGCCTCGTTTAAGAGTAGACAGAATATAATGGTGATCGAAGACGATCCAGATTGTCAGGAAACATTTCAGAATGTCCTGGAAGAGTCTTACAACATCACTGTTGTCGGCAACACGCAAGAAGCTTTGCTTTTGTTGATGGACGCCCCCACGACCTATTCCCTTATTCTACTGGAACAAGACCTACCCGACGACACCTGTATCGAATTTTTAAAGCAACGAAACGCCCAAAGCTTTTTGCAGAACATTCCCGTTATCGTCATTACAGGAGAAAACGATGAAAACGGATGTTACAAACTGGGTGCAGACGAATTTATACGCAAGCCCCTGAGTTCCCCCGACATTATTCTTGCCCGCAGCGAACGCACCATGGCTTTATACGAAAGCAAGAACCTGGTGCAACAGACCGAAAGGGACAAGCTCTCGGGACTTTATACCATTGACTATTTCTTTGAATACCTGAAGCAGATACTCCCGCTGGACATGGGTTCTGACCGCGATGCCGTTGTCATTGACATCGAACATTTCCGTTTGATTAATGAAATTTACGGACGCGGTACCGGCGACCTGGTTCTGGCAGAAATCGGGGTCTACCTGCAACAAGTGCTTACAACCTTGAATGCGATTGCCTGCCGCGCAAGCGCAGACGTTTTCTACGTATACTGCATTCACCAAGATGACTACCAAGAACTCCAGACAGCGCTTCAGACTATTCTTACCCATTATATCAAAGTAAGCAATATCCGAGTCCGTGTGGGCGTATGGCATTACGTAGAACGAGGAATGATTGACCCCGAAACATGGTTTGACCGTGCCAAGAGCGCTTGCGACCGCATTAGCGGAAACTTTACGATTTCTGTATCCACATACAACAGTGGACTACACAGTAAGCATCTTCGCGAAGAACGTTTGATCAGGGACGTTTACGAAGCGATCGAACGCAAGGACTTGAGGGTGTACTACCAGCCCAAGTACGCTATTCAAGGCGACAAGCCGCACCTGCGTAGCGCCGAGGCCCTCATCCGCTGGATTCACCCGACTCTCGGCTTTATCAGCCCGGGCGACTTTATTCCTTTGTTCGAATCGAACGGTCTGATTCAGATGGTGGACTACTACGTGTGGAAAGAAGCCGCCGCACAGATTCGCAAATGGAAAGACGAATACAATTGGACCGTTCCCGTATCGGTAAACGTTTCGCGTATTGACATTTACGACCCGGATCTTGAGAACAAATTCTGCAACATTCTGAAAGAGAATGACCTGTCGCCCAGCGAGTACATGATCGAGATTACCGAAAGTGCCTACGCCGAAAACGCACAGGGCTTGATCGAAGTTCTCGAAAGTATGCGCAAGAAAGGGTTCAAGATTGAAATGGACGACTTTGGTACCGGTTATTCTTCGCTCGGCATGCTGACCGAAATTCCGATCGACATTCTAAAGATCGACATGTCTTTTGTCCGCAGCATGGAAAAGCACGAAAAAAACAAGAGGATGGTGGAACTGATTATCGATATCGCCAAATTCTTGAAGGTTCCTTGCGTTGCTGAAGGCGTCGAAACGGAATCCCAATTGCGCACTCTTAGAAGAATGGGCTGCGACGTGATTCAGGGCTATTTCTTCTCGAAGCCGGTATCCGCCGAAGATTTCGTGAAGTTTATCGAAAAAGAAAAGAGCTTGTGGACTAAATAAGACCGAAGATTTTGTATCTTATGGATATGAAATCAATTGCTCTTAAAGTATTCGATTATCTCAAAAGTTATTTAAAGTCCCTGAACTGGATTGTTTTGCTCGGGATTGCAGCATTCTGCATAGCCCTTGCAGTCATCAACAACATTCGCGTTGAAGATTCCAAGTCTGTCGATTGGATCGGTAGCCAGGAAATCCTCGCCAAGCCGGACGAGGTGCTGTAATGAAGAAGACCATTATCTCTGCAGTACTGCTCGTTGTAGCCTCGATTCTGGTAGCTATCGGTGTTGCCGAAATTTCGTTCCCGGAATCGTTCTTGACTTTTACCGACCAGGATTGGCTGATTGACTTGTGGCCTAAAGCTTACCGTTACAATATTCATGTAGGCCTTGCCGCCATCATTATCGCCACGGGCATTTGCGTTCCGGCCTACCGCCTGCAAAAGGACTTTGCCATCCGTGCGCTCGAAACCTTGTTCCGTGTGGGCATTGGCGGCATGTTCATTTTCGCAAGCATCTACAAGATTCAGGACCCGCACCAGTTCGCCGTCCTTGTGGCCCAGTACCAGTTCTTCCCTGCTTTGCACTTGGAAAGCGTGAACAACTTCTTTGCGCTGGTGTACCCGCAGTTTGAATTTTGGTTCGGACTTGCGATGATTGTAACGCCGTTCGTGCGTGAATCGGCTTTCGCCATTTTCTGGATGTTCGTGAGCTTTATCATCGCCCTCGCTTGGGCCCTGGGCAACGACCTGGGCATCACTTGCGGTTGCTTCGAGCTGGAAGACGGCGACGCACACGACAAGGCAGAAGCCTGGACAAGTCTGATTCGCGACTTGATTCTGATTTGGCCGACTCTCTGGCTAGCCACCCGCAAGAACCACAGTTTGATTAAAGTATGGAAAAGAAAGTAAACCTATCTGTCACACAAATTCGAATTTGCTAACGCAAATTCAATTTACGATAGCGACATAAAAAAATCTACGACTCGTTTGCTGAAAGACTCCATGGAACAATGTTCCAGGAGTTTTTTAGCATTGGATTCATCGATTACGTTTTCACCAGCGAGCACACGATCGATCACGCGGGCGTATGCCTCGGCATCCGTCGGCGGATTGATCAGCGGGCAAACGCCATCCAAATTTTCCTTGATAGCCGAAGTAGCTGCACCCACGGCAGGCGTTCCGCAGGCGATTGCTTCGATGGGCGGAAGGCCGAAGCCTTCTAAAAGCGACGGATACACCATCAGGTCTGCGTGGCGATAGAAGTCGCGCAGTTCCAGGGCCTTGAATTCACTGAAATGGTAAACGTTATAAAGCTTCTTTTCATTCACGATGGCGCGAAGATGTTCAGAGAATTTGCCCACTCGCACAAATGCCACATGCGGCCTGAGGCTAGCCATTTCAAAGAAAGTCTCGATATTCTTGCGGGGTTCATCAAGACTCACGTTCAAGCACATACCGTCAAAATTCTTGATGCCGTACTTGCGGAGAAAAGCCTTCTTTTCTTGAAAAGTCGGTTTCGTTTCAGGCTTGTTGAACAAAGCGCTATCGATGGGGCAGCCAATAACGGTTCCCGGCTTTGACGACATTTCTACGCCGAAATAATCTGCCGCCTGCTCGCGAGTCCAATTGGAATTATACACGAAATAATCAGCCTTGACTGTCGGGCGAATGTAGAACAGGTTCAAGAGCTTAAACTTCATGCTGTTCGGGTACAGGGTCTCGGCAAAGGTATCGTGCACAAACATCACCGTCTTTGCGCGGCCCTTTACTACCGGCACCAAAAAGCCAAGTTCCGGACGGATAAAGAAGACTATTTCCGGCTGGATTTTCTTGACAATCTTTTTCAGCGGAGCGCGAAAACTGGCGAATCCTGTGCACAGGGACTTGGCCCACACTTCGTGAGAAACGAATGCCGGATTATCCGAAGGAGAGGGCTTCGATTTAGCATCGCCAAAGAACTTGGGAGTCTTGAGCCAAAGCACATGAGGTTCAAATTCCCCAGCAACCGCTTTGACCAAGTTCAAGGTCAATCGTCCAAAACTAGTACACTCGTTTTTGTCACAAACAAATAGGATTTTCCGCATCAACTCAAAAATAGAATTTTCACTAAAAACCAGCCACAAGTCACTAACGACTATTTGCTATATTCACGATATGGCTAAAATCGGCATAGTTCTTGCGACCTACAATGGAGAAAAGTATCTGGCACAGATGCTGGACTCTCTGGTGACCCAAACCAGACAAGCCGATTTTATTGTCGCCGTAGACGACGGGTCCAAAGACAGTACCCCCGACATCTTGAAAAGTTTCCAGGACCGTTTGCCCCTCCAAATAACCCGTCTTGAAAAAAATTCAGGACACCGAGCCGCATTTTCAAAAGCCCTGGAGCTGGCGCAACCGCAACTGGACGACAATGACCTTATCGCCTTGGCTGACCAGGACGATGTCTGGCTACCGCAAAAGCTTGAATTTCTCGAAAAGGCCATGGTGGCAGAACAGGGCGAAAAACCGATTCTCGTTTTCGGAGATGCACAGGTAATCAATGCCGACGGAAAAACAATAGCCGAATCCTGGAGAAGCATTTCAAATATTCCTACAGAACTCTCGACCGAAGCTAGGATTGCCGGAACAAACAATGTCACGGGTTGCCTATCCCTTTTTAGAGCAAGCCTGCTCCAATATGTTTTGCCCATTCCCCCTGCCGTCGGAGTTCATGACGCATGGATTGGACTTTTGGCCGCCCAGCATGGAAAAGTAATTGCCCTCAAGGAACCCGTAATCTTATACCGGCTCCACGACGAAAACTCCGTAGGCTTGGGAACCCCCTTCAGTTTCGACGAGACTTGCAAGCGCCAAACCGCCTGGACCGACATGTTGCTTGAAAAAAGCAGCCTATTGAACTTAAGTTTCGCTCAACAGAAGTTCTTAAAAAAACTAAATCGCTATTGGCACAGCCGATCGAAAGCCCCCATTTTACTGACCTCGACAGTCTTCTTAATCCGTTCAAGAAAACATCTCTTCCCCCATTCTGAACGCCGATTCAAGAAGATTCTCTTTTCGTTATTAGGCTCGCCCGCTGTACACCTTCTTTTTGGAAAAGATAAATGAAGACCATCGCTTTCTACTTGCCGCAATATCATCCGATCCCGGAAAACAATCGCTGGTGGGGCGACGGTTTTACAGAATGGCATAACGTGAGCCGCGCCAAGCCCCTTTTCAAAGGGCACCGTCAGCCGCAAGTTCCTGCAGAACTGGGATTTTACGACTTGCGCTGTGACGAAACCCGCCATGAGCAAGCCGCCCTCGCCAAACAGTTCGGCATCGACGCCTTCTGCTATTACCACTACTGGTTCAACGGGAAGCAGCTCCTGGAAACGCCCCTGAAAAAGCTACTTGCCGACAAGGAATGCGACATGCCGTTTTGTCTCTGCTGGGCAAACGAAACCTGGTCCAGGGCGTGGGACGGCAACGACCGCGAAATCCTGATGGAACAAGTTTACAGCGACGAAGACTCCAAACACCATGCCGATTATCTGTGCGAGATTTTCAAGGATCCCCGCTACTTAAAATTCCAAGGCAAGCCCATATTCATCATTTACCGCGTCGGCAAGATGGACAACCCGGCAAAGTTTGTCGATGTTCTGAATGAATCCGCCCAAAAAGCAGGATTCGATGGAGTCCGTGTTTTTGCGGTACGCAATTTTGCCTGCGATGTTCCAGATGAAAAGTTGGCCTCTTACGGCATCAACGACATAGTCGATTTCCAACCCAACAATACCGAATACCCGCCGCGTTCCGCTTTCGGAAAGGGCATTCGCCTGTTGCAGCGTCAATGGAACAGCCTCGCCAAGAAAATCGGACTTCCTGAAGTTTACTCCGTGCTTCGCCTCCGCTACACAGACGTAGCTAAAAATGTTCTGAAGCTTTACGAAACCTTTAGTGAACATCACCACCCCACGGTATTCCCCAACTGGGATAATTCGCCTCGAAGAAAAGCGGCAACCATTATCCAAAACGACAATCCAGCAGACTTTGCCAACTGGGTAAGAGAAGCGGCAAATATTGTCCGCAAGAGAAGCGAAGACAACCAGTTCCTCTTTGTCAACGCATGGAACGAATGGGCCGAAAGCGCGCACCTGGAGCCTGAACAGAAAATGGGCAGGGCATTTTTGGAAGCATTCAAGAAGGGTATTTCCGAATGAGTTCACCCGTCTGCGTCATCCTCGTCAATTTCAAGAACGAACAGAAGACCGTAGATTGCCTACGCGCCCTTGAAAAAAGTTCGATTCAGCCCGCATGCGTCTGCGTTGTCGACAACGCCAGCACTGAAAAATCAAAGCAACTGTTTTTAAGTCAAGCCTTCGGCTTTCAAGTCCGCTGGATTTGGAATCAGGAAAATAAGGGCTTTGCCGCCGGATGCAACCAGGGAATTCGAGTTATTTGTGAAGAGTTCGCCAACAGCTACATTTGGTTACTGAACAACGACACTCTACCTGAAGCAGACGCCCTCCAAAAATTACTGGAAAAAGCCGAAGCTACCAAGGCAGGCGTTACCGGTTCCCAGATAAAAAAAGCCAATGGGGATTTCTCGGGCGGCGTATGTTTCATCCACCCGAAACTGGCAACTGTGCGTAGGCCCTTTTCCCCCAACGACACGGGATTTGACTACGTAGAAGGATCTTCTTTCCTGATTTCGCCGGATTGTCTGGAAAAAACAGGACTTTTAAGCGAAGAATATTTCTTGTACTTCGAAGAAAGCGATTACTGTTGGAAAGCCAAACGAAATGGTTTCACTTTGGCCTGGGCAACGGATAGCGTTATCTGGCATGACATTGGCTCTTCTACCGGAAGTGAAATTGCAAAGGGTGCAGTCCCCTACTTTATTGACTGCCTGATGATTCGAAACCGAATCCACTTCGCATTGAAAAACGGATTCCCGACAACAAGCGTCTTGATTGGATTCATCATCAGTCTCCTTTTGCGATTAAAAAGATTACAAGTTTCTAGGATCATAACGATTATCGCGATTACACTTTCTAAAAAACGATTCAAGAAATTCATTGAACGTAACGGGGGCTATTATGAAATTCAAGATTAGCATTACTGCAGGTATCGTTCTGGGATTGATGCATTTTTCATTCGCCCAAGGATCGCATATTGCTTTCACGGATTCTGCCCGTCACCATCAAGTCAACATTGGCGCGCAGCTGGTTGATTCCCTTGCGATTACGAACCTGACGAACGCCCCGACACATTACGACAATTCGGCTTCAGTGCGCTTATTCCTGAACGGACACTTTACCGAACGATTCCTGTTCAACGCCAGCGTCAAGGTGAGCACAGACCACACGAATAAAGAAATCTACGACAACTTTTATAACCCCAGCGAAGGCGTTCCTTACAACAAGCAAAGCGACAACAAACGCACTTGGGATATTTTCACCGCCAGCGCCAGCTACAGCTTGGACGCCGTAAAGCTCCTCGCCGGATTCGATTATTTGAGCATGGGCCCAGCCCGTCGCAACCACGTAATTTTGCGCGGCGAACAGAACAATTACCGCCCGTGGCAAGATTCCACAAGTCGCATTTACGAGCCCGCTCCTACGCCGTATTTTGGCTACCAGTTTGAATTAGGCCCCATTGTTTACTCGCAGTACGCCATGAAGCTTTTCGAGAAGAAGAACTTTGGCAAGTACATGCACGTACACCGTTTGGACTTGAACTTGCCCAAGAATATTACGCTGGGTCTTTCGGAAACGGCGCTTTACGGGAGCACCACCGAAGAATTCCCGAACCCGAACGAAGATGCCGACAGCATGGGTCGCGAATTTGAATGGGCCTACGTGATTCCGTTCATTCCTTACGTTTTCCAGGAACACCTGCAGGGCGACCAGGACAACATTTCGCTGGCATTCGATTTGAGCGTGAAGACGATTCCGCATTGGGAATTTTACGGTGAACTCTTGTGGGACGATATGAAGTCCCCCACATCTATGTTTGATGACGGCTGGTGGGGCAACAAGTGGGCCACCTCTGTCGGTGTTGCCCGCGACAGCCTTAAGCTCGGCAGCACGCTTTGGAACTGGTACTTGGAATACACCCGCGTAGAACCGTGGGTATACACGCACCACAAGGGCGGTGGCTACACGTACCGCAGTTACTCCCAGAGCCTCGGCACCGATCTCGGCCCGAACAGCCAGGAAGTCTACAGCGAAGTCAGCGGCTCTTACAAGATGGAAAGCGGATTCCTGAAAGACGCATTATTCAAGGGGACTTTGCACGCAAGCGCCGTCGCAAAAGACACAGCCTTCGGCGGAAACATCACCGACATGCACACGCCCGAAAGCGCCACCGACAAGAAGTTTTTGAACGACAACACCACCTTGCACTACGTGGAGTTCGGTGGTAAAATCGAAATCAAGCCCTGGGAATGGATGACCTTCCGCGCGGGCTACGATCGTTACTTCGGTGATTACGAAGGATTCCGCGCGATGGTCGGCGGAAGCTTCCAGTACTAATTGAATAAAGATTCCGGCTCCCTGAAATTACTTCAGGGCAGGCTCAGCCGGAATGACAACGGGAATTATTCCTCGAACAGAGCATTCAGCTGTTCGGGGGTTTTTGCTTCTAACGCTTGGGCGCGCCACTGCGGATTCAACAGCTTACGCGCAATGTTCGCAATAAACTGTGTATGGCAATTGGCAGACTCCGCCGGAGAAAGCAGTAGGCAAATGTATTGCGGCACTTGACCCGGCTTTACAGCGATGTCGGTAAAGCCCTTGGGACAAACGGCAAAAGCAAACAGCGGCTGCGGAAGACCCGGCACTCGCGTATGCGGCAGGAGCAGACCTTCGCCCATATAGATTCCCTGAGACACTCGTTCCGACAAAGACTTCCATGTTTCCATGGCATCAAACTTGACGGGGCCATGCACCAAGGCGTCGTAGGCGAAACCCAAAGCCCTAGGAAAGGACTCGGGTTCTGCATAATGTTTTACGTAGATAGGCTGCATTTACACCAACGCATTGTCCATGAAGTCGAAAGTCTTCGGCGAAGTTGCCTTGGCAATCTTCTTGAATTCATCGAAGACGATGCGAAGCTGACGCTTGCCCGGTTCAATGTACTGTTCGAACTTCTGGATTCCCTTCACCTTGCTCAAAAAGCAGTAGGCACCCATAGCCTGCATCACGCGCTGCAAGCTGGCATGAATAAAGGCTTCCCAGGCATCTTCCTTGGTGTAAGTCTTGGTTTCGCGATAAGAAATGCGCCAGTATTCAAAGAAATCCTTGATTTCGGTCAGGGAAAGTTCTACGTAGGGGTCCCACAAGAGAGAAGCCAAGTCATAGAACATGGCACCGCGGCGAGCACCCTGGAAATCCACGAAGGCAATTTCGGAATTCGGCTTCACCATGATGTTCTGGCTCTGGAAATCGCGATGCATCAGAACCTTATGCTGGGCTTCCACAGAAACCGCGATCAAGGAATAGAACTGACGCACGTATTCAGGAATTTCCTGAATGCCCTTGAAATTCTTCAGGTAGTTTTCGGTAAAGTAGTCGGTTTCCCACTTGAGGGCGGCGAAGTCAAAGCGACGCAGCCAAAGGTCAGAGCGAGAGCTGAAAAGCGAGCGGGAAATGTTCTGCCATTTGATCAAGGAATCGATGACTTCGGGGTAAAGAATACGAACGTTGCCCGTCTTCTTTTCGGAACCCGGCGACACGATGTTGTCGAGCAAGTTGTGAGCGCCCAGATCTTCTTGAAGCACCGAGCAAGAGGCTTCATCTACGCAGTAAATGCGCGGCACAGGGAGACCAAAAGAACCGAATGCTTCGGCATAATCCACAAATCGCTTAAAATCTTCATCGACCGAGGCAGAAACCTGCAGCACGGCACTCTGCTTACCAGAGGCAATTCGGTAATACTTACGGCCCGAACCGGCACCGGCAATAGGGGTTATTTCGTAATCGGCATAGCCGCGGGACTTCAAAAACTTTTCAATAACAGGCGAAACAATTTCGTTACTCATGCCTTCCAATATAAAAAAAATGATTCCACGTTAGTGGAATCGAATCCGTGTGGTAATAAAAAAGCTTTATTATTACGAGAACTTAATTCTCGGGTCTACGAGCGTGTAGAGGATATCGCTGAAAAGGCGGCCAATCATCGCCATCAAGCTGCTGAGGAAGATGACGCCCATGACCACGTTGTAGTCGCGGTTCACCATGGAGTTGTAGTAAAGTAGGCCCATGCCGTCGATATCGAAGACCTTTTCGATAAGAAGTGCGCCCGCAAACATCAAGGTGCAAATCTCGGAAAGGCGGGTAGCAATGGGAATCAGGGCGTTGCGCAGCGCATGGCGTACCAAGGCCTGATTAAAGCTCATGCCCTTAGCAAGAGCGGTACGCATGTAGTCCTTGCCCAACTCTTCTAGCGCAGAATTCTTCATCAAGAACGTGAGGAAGGCGAATTCGCTAATCATGTAGCAGAAGATGGGCAAAATCAAATGATGCCCCAGGTCCACAATCTTTTCAAAGAAGCTAAAGTCCTCGAAGTCATCGCTGGTGAGGCCGCCCAGCGGGAAAATATCCAAGTACGAACCGCCCGCAAGGAAGATAATCAGCAAAATACCGAGAGCGTAGCCCGGCATCACGTAGCCCGAGAAAATCAAGCCAGAGCTGAGCGAATCCAGCTTACTGCCGTGATGCACCGCCTTCCAGAGGCCCAGCGGAATACAGACCAGGTAGCTCAGGAAAAACGAAGTTATTCCAAAGAAGAGCGAAATCGGGAAACGGCTCGTAATCACGTCCCACACAGGGAGGCCGTAAGTATAGCTAGAGCCCAAGTCCAAGTGCAGAACGTTCCAGAGCCAAGTCAGGTAACGCTTCCAGGCGGGTTGGTCAAAACCGAAGTACGCCTGGATTTGCGCAATCTGATCGGGCGAGAGCGCCTTGGAGGCATCTACCCCGCCCTTCATAGCAGCAGCTTGCTGCGCACGCGAAATCATTTCCTCCACAGGTCCCCCCGGCAACAGCTGGATAAGGATAAAGCATACCAATGAAATCCCAATGAGGGTCGGGATCATCAAAAGTAAGCGGCGGAGGATATAAGAACGCATGAGCTTACAATGCTATTAGCGCATCTTGCCGGAGCGGAGTACGTCCATCATGTTGAAGGGTCTTGCCGTTCCGTTTGCAATGTGGCAAGCGAGGAAGTTCACGGCGTCCACAGTGCCTTCGGCGTAAATCTTACGGCCGCAAACATTGTGCTGGAATTCAAAGTGAACCGTACCGTCAGCGCTATCGAGGCTGTAGGTGTGGAAGGCGTGACCGCCGAGGTATTCTTCGGGCACGTGCATGCGTTCCATCTGTTCCTTCTCGTTACGGACCTTTTCGATATCGTCAACGGTGAAGTCAAAACCCATCTTCTGGAAGTCACCCACCACGGCGCGTGCGGTACCGCTGGTGTCAGCCTTGGTCTTCTGGTGGCTTTCGACCACGGAGAGTTTGTAGCCGCGGAAGGCTGTCGGGAATTCCTTAGCCAGATATTCAATCATCGTCTGGAAAGCGACAATCTGCTTTGCCATGTTCGGGGCAATCACGCTGGGGTGATTTGCGTCGGCAACGAGCTTGGCAAGCGCTTCGCGGTCACCGCCGGTGGTGCCCATCACAAACGGAATCTTGTGCTTGACGTAGAAGGCGGCGTTGTCGTTCACGGCCGTCGGGTGCGTATAGTCAATGCAAATGACGTTCGGATACTTTTCAAGAACTTCGCCAATGCGAGCTTCACGATTGCTCGGCTTCAAAAGTTGGATGGTCTTGCCGGCGACTTCGGCTTCGTTTTCAACGATAATTTCACCCGTCAGAGAATACGGAACGAGTTCAAGACCGCGGGCCACGCAGGTTTCGGCCACGATGCGGCCCATGTTGCCCGGAATACCATTTACCATCACTTGTACAGACATAATAACTCCTAGTTTTTGGGAAGAAAGATAGAAAAATGTGGAATGTGAGATGTAAAATGTGAGATGAGAAATCAATCATTACTCATTTCACATTACACATTATTAACGGATTTCTCTCCAACGGAGTGTTTCATAATCGTCAAGAGTTTTCAAAGCCAGCCGAGCTTTCTGGATTTTTTTGAGAGGGGTTTGGTCCTCGGCGAGGTGTGAAAGCACAATCCTAACACGAGACGCAAATTTGCCGACAGTTTCGCCGGGCTCACGCCTAAAGCCAGCGCGGGCCAAATCACGCTCGGCGCGGTTCAGCTTGTTAACCCATTCTAGAGACCGCGCCGAGACATAAGCGCGATTCTTAGAGCTTAATTTATATGCAACATAAATTTTGCGGCCAGCAAAGCCCGTTACAAGAATTACAAGCACCGCATACAGAATCGGGCTTTCCAAGAGGGCGGTCGATTGATTCTGCCAGCTATCGACAACGCGGCGCCACTCACCTTCTTTAAGGGCATGCATCACGCGGGCGAAACGCCCGCGCACGCCCTCCCATTTGACGCTCCACCAGCTGGGCGCATCCGCAAACTGCGGCAAAATGGGAGGCGTCGGGTCGAAGATTACCCAGCGGCCATCTACAAAAGCTTCGACCCATGCATGCGAATGCTTGCGTCGGAAAATGCTATAAGGCAACCCCTCGACAACTTCAGGATTCGCAAAGCCCGTCACGTACCGCGCAGGAATTCCCAAACGGCGAAGCACCAGCGCCGAAAGCGTCGCATAGTATTCGCAGAAGCCTTGTTTTTCGCGCCAGAAAACCGCCAAAGGCTCATTCTTCGCACCACCCCAGCGAGAAATTCCCGGCACCGTAAGCGAATAGGTGAAGTTCGTGAGGTAATAGGCAAGCATTTTTTGCAACACCAGCGAATCCGGCATCGATTTTGCGAACGTCTCCGAATCCGCCGAAACAGAATCCGATGAGGCAGAGTCGCGCAAATCCATCGCCGCAATCACGGAGTCTATCAGCGGCAAGTAGCGCTCGCCAACCATCAAGTCGCCTTCACCCGGAGCCAGCAGTGAATCCGGCAATTTGCAATCCCTGCATTTAAAATAGTGCCAGTCGGAGCGTTTTCCATTGCTATTCAGGCCCTGCACCATGCCACCCGAATAATAAGTCAACGAGTCCACATCTTTTGCCGCAAAACCCACAGCACCATAGGGCGCAAATACAAAGCCAAAGTTATTCAGCGTTGACTGCACCCAGATTTGTTCCACTTCTCGCAGGGAATCTGCAATCGCCAACGAATCATCCACTTCAAGCACGGCATAATCCACCTGGTAATAAGCAGGATAAAGTCGTTTAGCAAATTTTGTCGGCAATTTCCAAATACCCGCCACATACTTTTCGTAGCTCGCCGCCTTAAAGTATCTTGAGGGCTGTTTATCCCACACGCGCAACACGACTTGGCTATTGTAGCGGGAATTATAATTGCTTCCAAAACTGCCCAAAGCTGCGACCGGATCAAAACCCATCATGCGTTCGCGCTGGTAGTAGTCTTCAGCCATTTTCGCACCGTAGCGGTAACGCTGCGATTTCCAATGTTGCCAACCACCGTAAGAAATCGCGCCAAGTGCCGCAATCACAAGCAAAAAGAGTCCGTATTTGTAAGGCGCTGTTCCGCGACGGCTATAAGCGCAAAGCGCAAGCAAGAATCCGACCAGTCCGACAATGCCCCAACCATGGGGCACCATGTACATTCCAAAAAGCAATGCACCTACGCCATCGAAGGCGACAAAGACTTCAAAGCCACCATTTCCGCGACTCCGTTCCTGCAACGCCGCCAAATACAGCAAGTAGATTCCCGGCAAGAAAATCAAATATGGTGAAACGCCGTTTTCAACCGAAGGCGTCATCACCCAGAAAAGCGCAAGCGGGACAATTGCTCCGTACGCCAAAATCTTGTTGTAACGCGGGCGTTTCGCAAATTCGCGGCGGCGCGTCGCATTCAGTACTCCGATGACCACAAAGTAGATTGCAAATAAAAGGCCAAGCCACAAGAAATCAAAGGTATGACCCAGATTCACCGAAGCTAGGCAAAGGAACAACACCTTGAAGGCGTAGCGAATGTCAACTTTCTCGCTAGTCATCATAGTGTTACCCTCTCGCCGTCCAAATCTTCAGGCGAAATCACCAGCAATTTATCTTCGGTCGAGGCGGGCTGCGTTCCGACCACGATATGCTTGTTCACAAGCGATTCATCGTTTTCGTAAAGCCCAATGCGAAGCACCGGATCCATCGGGCGCGCCGCAGGAGCCCAAGGCGCAGGCTGTTTTCCATGCGCAAGCGATGCGGGCGGAATTCTCGCCAAAGCATCCAACAAATTCTTGCGGCTTTCACTACCGCCATCCAAGGCAATTTCTTCGCTATTGATAAAGAATCTTCCGAGAATTTCGCGGTCCAATAGCCACTCGCCCACCGCTGCCGTCATGCGAATTGCCTGTTCCAAGTACTGTCGCGACCTGAAATTCGGAGTCGCCGTATCCAGGAGCAAAATAATGCCAGCGCCACGCTCAATTTCAAATTCTTTCGTGAAAGGCTTTCCGTAGCGGGCAAAAGCCTTATGGTGCAAATCCCGCAGGGAATCGCCTTCGCGGTAAGGCCGCACGCCAATAAAATTCATGCCGCGAGTAAGACTCGGCATCAGGAACGGCGCAAACGCCATGCCCGAAGCGCCTTGAGTGAGGAACGGAAAATCTTGCACCTTGAGCGCGCGCGGGTAAACCAGCAATTCTACCGAGCCGTTAAAGCCATAAGGCCAGCGCAAAAGTCCCATGATTTCGGGCACATTCGCCGAGACCTTATTCAGCATAAAGGAGCCGCGGCGCGTTGTGCGCACTTGGCATTCCATCTTGCGCGGCGGCTCACCCTTCTTAATTTTCTCGCGGTCCGATTCAAAGCCTGTAAGCGAGGGCGGCAAACGGTTCGCCCCCAAAGTCACGCAATCAATCGTCGAGCGCACTGCCACATACGCCGTTACCGTAGCCGTTTCGCCTTCGCGCACACGATTCACCGACACGCTTTCAACCGCAATCTTGCTCCGCTTCGCTGTCACAAAAAGGCTAAAGACAAGCCCCAAGAACAGCAGGAAATCAATGCCCGCAAAAATCCAGGCCGCCCAAAATCCAGGCACCGCGCCCGCAAACATTGCCAGCAAAAATAGCGATGCAAACGCGCGACCCGCCGGAGTAAAATAATCTAGCCACCAAAAGTAAACTGCCATCAAAATCCCCGATTTTTTCGGGGCCCGCGGAATCGCGTTCAACAGCCATTTAGCAAAGGAAGACATGCGCGTCCTTACTTAGGAATCGCCACCTGCTTGAGGATTCCCTGCAAAATCTTCTTGCTGGCATCAGGGTCACCGCTATCCTTGGCGAACACGCGGTGTTCCATCACCGGGAAGAATACGCGCTGGATGTCATCGGGATTCACGAAGTCGCGGCCATTCACATACGCACACGCCTGCGCCATGCGCACCAGGTTCATGCCCGCTCGCGGACTTGCCGCCAGACGCACACCGCCGTCGTTACGCGTCGCCTGCACCAGGCTCACAATGTAGCGTTCCAGAGCTTCGTCAATATGAATCCGCTGCACTTGGCCGCGTGCCGTCAAGACTTCGCCAGGAACCGTCACCGCGCGCACAGAATCAAGCGGACGACTCGTGCGGTGTGCCCGCAAAATATCAAGTTCCGTTTCTGCACTCGGGTAGCCCACGGAAATGCGCACCATAAAGCGGTCCATCTGCGCTTCGGGCAGCGGGAACACGCCATGGAATTCCACCGGGTTTTCTGTCGCAAGCACCATAAAGAGTTCCGGCAACTTGTAGCGTTCGCCTTCCAACGAAACTTGGCGTTCTTCCATGGCCTCGAGCAGAGCACTCTGCGTACGCGGCGAGGCTCGGTTGATTTCATCCGCCAACAGCACCTGCGTAAAGACAGGCCCCTTCTTGATTTCAAATTCGCCCGTATTCGCCTTGAATACGGCACCGCCCGTCACATCGGCGGGCAACAAATCCGGCGTAAACTGGATTCGCGCAAAGTCAGCTCCAATCGCAGCCGCAAGCGCCTTTGAAAGCGTGGTCTTGCCCGTGCCGGGAACATCTTCCACCAACACGTGGCCATCGGCCAACAGCGCCATGACCAAAAGTTCAACCGTCTCGGACTTTCCGAGCAGCACCCCATTTAAAGCATGAATTAAGTCTTTAACCATGCCTTAAATATATATCTTTTATTTTGAGCGTTCACGCATCAAGGCAATTTCTTTTGCGTAGCCGGGCAATTCATTCGGAGTTTCCAAGTAAAACGGCAAATTCTTCAGCGTCGCATGGTTTACCACACGAGTCAGCGCATCCAAGCCGATAAATCCAGCTCCTAAAACCTCGTGACGGTCCTTATGGCTGCCCATGGGGTTCTTGCTATCGTTCAAGTGAATCGCCTTCAAACGCTTCAGGCCAATCACCTTGTCAAAATGATCAAGGACGCCATCCAGGTCATCAATAATATTATAGCCGCCATCAAAAACATGGCACGTATCCAGGCAAACACCCAGCTTATCGCTCAATTCGACGCGGTCAATAATCGCACGCAATTCTTCAAAAGTACGGCCCACCTCGGAGCCCTTGCCCGCCATCGTTTCAAGCAGCACAAGTGTCTTTTGTTCCGGCTTCAAAATCTGATTTAGCGCCTGCGAAATCAAATCCACCCCCACTTCAACGCCTTGCTTTACATGGCTTCCGGGGTGGAAATTATACATGGCCCCCGGAAAATGATCCATACGCCAGATGTCATCCTTCATGACATCAACTGCATACTGTCGCAAACCTTCGTCAGCGGCACAAGCATTCAGCGTATAAGGGGCGTGCGCCAGAATCGGCGCAAAACGATTTTCATTTAACAACTTCACAAGCGACTGGGCGTCAGCGGCATCAAAGGGCTTTGCTGCACCACCGCGAGGGTTTCGCGTAAAGAACTGAAAGGTATCAGCGCCAATCGAAAGCGCTGTTTGTCCCATGGACAAAAAACCAGCCGAAGATGATAAATGACAACCGATATGCATAGGTATTGAATCCTATTTAAGCTCCGAAGCGACGGAAAACCTGACGCAAAACGCGCAGACCGTAAGTAACAACATTCAAGTTCGATTTTTCGCCGGCGTAACGCGTCGGAATCGGCAGTTCCGCAAGTTTGTAGCCCAGGGAATCGGCAATCGAAATAATTTCAAAATCAATATCGAACGACACGCTCAGCTTATTCAGCTCCAGCGTCCTCAGGAATTCAGATGAATAAACGATAAAGCCGCTGTGGCGATCCGTCAATTTTTGGTAGAATGCCAAATTTTCGACAAACGTTAAGAACGCCCCGCCAATGCGCTTATGCACAGGCATCTTACCCGCTTTGGCTCCACCGCGAGTCAAATGACGCGAGCCCTGCACCAAAGCGAACTTTCTTTCATCCGTCTCATCGACGTTGTTAACCGTCTTGAGATAATCAAAAAACTCATCCAGTTGTTCTGCCGGGTACTGCCCATCGCCATGCAAGCAAGCGACAAACTCCGCTCCGGAACGAAGCCCTTCGGCAAGTCCCTTCTTAACCACAGCACCATAGCCCGCATTCTGTTCAAAGCGCATGTAACGCAGTCGCGACTTTTTAAAGCCATTGAGTGTCGTTACAAAATTTTCAAATGCTCCGCGGGTATCATCGACAGAACCATCGTCAATCACCAAGATGATGGAATTCTTCCAAACGTTGTCAGAAATTTTTTGCAGAACCGAGGCGAGCGTCGTCGCAACGTTATAAGCGGGAACAAATATAAAGTTATCAATATTCATCAATCAATAATTTTATAATGATTTACAAACCAGCAGAGGGATTCTTCAAGAGCCGTCAAGAGCGGGACTTTCGCCTTGAAGCCCAATAAGTTTTCGGCCTTCGCCACCGACGGGAGTCGGCGTAAGGAATCATCATAGCCCTTGCCGTAATATTCTTCGCCCGAAACCACTTCTACACCGGGCTCACCACTTTCAGGTGCACCCTTGACCGACGCAAAGACCGATCGCATCAAGCCAGCCAATTCCGCAATGGACACTTCGTTATCTGCGTTACCCACATTAAAGGCTTGGCCAACACCCTTGTCTGCATGGGCCCACAAAGAGAAGATAAAATCCACCGCATCGTGCACCGAAGTAAAGCAACGTTTGGCCAAACCTCCGTTCACAAGCTTAAGGGGTTCACCACGGACCAAGGCCGTCGAGAAATTTGCCAGTACACGGGGAACACCTTCGCCATCAACGCCAGGCATAAAGTCCATAAAGGGACCCACGAAATTGAAGGGGCGAACCACAGTCCAATTCAGGCCCACAAGCCCCGCCATGTATCGCTCAGTCAAAAGCTTGGCAGTGGCATAACTCCAACGGCTTGCCGAAACTGGTCCAAGCACAATTTCCGATTCATCTTCGAGAAGCGCCCCCGAATCAGCCGCCGTCTTGCCATAAATTTCGGAAGTGGAAAAATGAATGAGCCAGCTACCGCTCTTTGCGCAAGCATCGGCCAAAGCACGCGGATGATCATAATTGCTTCGAATCACCTCGGCCGCTTCAGCCATGTAACGACTGGGAGTACAGATTGCCGCCAGGTTCACTACCACGGGGTACTGCGCAATCCGCTCGACCACTGCCGAATCGGCAAGATCTGCACACAGGAATTCAAAACGGTCATTGGCCAAGTATTCCTGGATGCGATAGGATTCCAAATCTACGCCAAAAACGCGCCAATTCGTGCGTTCAAAGATCGCCTTCAGCAAATGGCAACCAATAAAACCACCGCAACCCACAACGGCTACGGTGATTGAATTGTCTTGAAAGTCAAGCGAGGCGTTCAAGTTTACTTGGTCACCTTAAAGGTGCCAGACTTACCGGCCTTGGCTTGATTGGAGTAGGGATAAACATAAATGTAGGCGTCATCTGCAGCTTCGACACCGAGTTCAGCGTCAAGAACAGCAGAGTATTCATTACAGGTCTTTCCGTCGATAACAGCATCATCGATGCTTTCTTCGAACAGGTTCACCTTCTTTTCGCCATCCTTGAAGCGGATTTCCACTCCAAAGCCGCCGTAATTCATGTCGGAACCGAAAACGATCTTGATGGTTTCGCCCAGTTTAAAGGATTCTCCCGCTGCAGGAGAAACGACCTTCACGCCACCCTTGACCGTGCAATCGTAGGCGACCTTGCCGTCATCGGAACTTGTAGACGAAGAATCGCCACAAGCAGTAAAAGCAACTGCAGCAAGAACTGCGCAAGAAGAAGCTGCCAACTTAAAGAAATTCATATAAACTCCTTTTCGCGAAAAACGCGTTTTTCTTTAATATACAAAAGGTTGCTGTAAAGAAACTCGGCCGTTTAGACGAATTTGCAAGAAATAGCGACCTTTAGGGAGCTTTGACCCATTCGAAAGCAGCGAAACCGAGCCAGCCGGGACATTCCGCACTTCGCGCGCCAGGTTTTTGCCCATGGCATCCATCAACTGGACCTCCATCAGGCCACCCGGAGTCGAAAGGGTCAGATGTCGGGCATCAAAGGAAACCCCAGCGGAAACCTCCGTCGCCAAAATCGCTGTAGTACTGCTGGAAGATTCCACATCGTTTTCGACCTTGGCAGGCTTACAACCCGTGCGGTACACGCCCTTAATGTCAAAGGCAATCATGTCGATATTCGGGCCACCGTCACTTGTCGTCGAAGCAATCCTCATTTTAAAGTCAAGAGCATCCACCCAGACATCTTCGATATAGGCGGTATCCCACTTATCCCAGCTACCCGTCGAGGGGAATGCCACATCGTAGGTTCCGTTATCGATTGTGAATTTCATGTCACGGTTAGAATTGCCTTGGAACGAATAGCGAATCATAACGCGTGCATTGGATGCCGACTGGTCAGATGTCAACTTATAAGTCGCAGTACTGTAAGCACTATTTTCAATATTGAAGAAGCCCTGCCCTGTATAGCCCTCGTGGTTCGATTCCGTTAAGCCATCTGCAATTTCAGGGTTCGACATATCTATCGGGGAACGCCATACCGTATCGGCAACGCCATCGAAACAAAGTTTCTGGTCGATAGAATTCGAAGATTCCAGTCCTTCCGAGCTCGAAGAAGTCGGATTATCGCCACTTTCTTCTTCAGAATCGTGCGCAATCTTCTTGCATTCGGAACCGCCCTTGAACATCGCCGTATAGGTAATGCTACGTGCTGGCGTCTTGAATCCGTAATAAATCATGTTCTTCGAAATCTCGTTGCAGTCGTCGTCAACCCACTTTTCGAAGGTCTGACCATTCGGCGTTACGCGAAGCGTCATGGGAGAACCCGCCGGGAAGTACTGCGTCTGCGTAATGAGGCCGCTGTAGTTCGAAAGGTTGGTCTGCACCTTGATGGAATAACGCTTCTTGATAGCAGAAACAAGCGTGGTGAGCGCAGCCTTGGCATCGGCAGATAGATTCGAATTGTTCTTAAGGTTGTCTTCAAGTTCTTCGCAAATCATCTGCGCATGGCCCATGGAGCCCATTTCCTGGAAGTGCGTGGTACCATCGTTCACGCCATCGGGATAATTCGGATATTCGCCCTTCTCCAGTTTCTTGTACAGATAACGTGTCACGTAATCCGGCATGTTCTTGTAGGTCGTATTGTAGGTATTGTACGACTTCATGTTCAAATCCACAAACGGGACCTTGTTGTTCTTCGCCACCGTCTGCATCATGCCGCGGGCATCGTAATTTTTGTCGCCCGTAGAGAACACGTTACGGCTACCGTTCAGGTTCATCGGCGAAATCAAGATGACATTGGCGCCTTTTGCCTTAGCGGCGTCCACATACTTCTGGATATATCCCGGAAAATCTGCAGGCGGAACATAGCGAGCTTCCTTACTGTAATCACGGTCGTTATGGCCGAACTGCACGAAAAGGTAATCGCCCGTTTGGAGTTTGCCCTTGACTTCATCCAAGCGGCCTTCTTCAATAAAAGTTCTAGAACTGCGGCCACCAATGGCGTAGTTGTTGACCTTCACGCGGGATGCATCAAAGAAATAGCCAAGAACCTGGCCCCAACCCGTTTGCGGATAGACGTTATCTTTATAGGTTTGCACCGTCGAATCGCCAACCACGTAAATTGCGAAACTGGTGGAATCGCTTACGGCAACCCCCGTGAACACCGCTGCAGCAAGAAGGAATTTGGCAATTTTTTTCATAATCAATCCCACATTACACACTTCTATTTTACCTTCGCATAATTGGCGACAAACTTAGCGCTACCCTGACGAACCACAACGCGGTAGAGTCCGGCAGATTTCACCATAGTCGCAAGAGAAACTTCAGAAACATTTTCGACAATCTGCTTTGCCACAAGGCGGCCACGCATATCGAACACATTCACATGGGCACGTTCGGTACCGGCAAGGCGCAAGATTTCGCCATGCAAAGCAAAACCAGTCACATCGCGAACCTTATTCAAAATAGTCGTCGACGTATCTTCGGTGCAGCCTTCGCTTACGCGGCAAACGCCGTCGATACTGAAACCAAAGGCATCTAGATTCGGAGCGCCATCGCTTGTAAGCGACATAATCTTGAGTTCGGCTTCACCTTGCGGAGCATCCATCACCACGTAGGCGGTATCCCACTTGTCCCAACCACCCGTCGGCGGTGCACTCACAAGGTAATCATGGTCCAAATAAGCATTGAACATACGATCCGACGATCCGCCGTTTGCATAGCGCACCGCAAGCGTCACATAGCCTGCGCCTGGGAACTTGACCTTATATGCGGCAAACGAGGCATTCGTATTATCCAGATTGTAATAGCCTTCGCCCGTAAAGCCAGTCCATTCGTTCTGAGTCCAGCCGATTCCAGCCGTATCCGGAGTGCTTGCATCAAAGAATTTCTTGATATCCTTGTCAATTTTCACCGTATCCTGCGTGCTGCCTTCAATCGGGGTAAACGGAACAAAGGTCACATCGTCAAGGCTCTTCGGGGTCGTGGTCGGGAATGCGGTTAACGCAGCACCATCGCCGGTATATTTCTGCGCCGTTCCGCCCTCGTAAACCGCCGTGAACTGCGTCGAGGCACTACCCATCACGAACGTATGAATGTAAGGAGACTTCACGTTCGAACGGCTCGGGGCACCCACCTTGTTGCCGTTACCGTCGTACCAGCCCAAGAACTTCTTGCCGCTCTTCGGAATAGTCTTGAGCATCACGGTCATGCCCTTCGGGTAATAGGCGTTAATCGAAGTCGCTTCAGCAGCACCTTCGGGGCTCACCTTGACTTCGACCTGGTACATGGGCGCCATGTAGTCGCCGAGCTTTTTCACAATCGGGTCCTTGTGCGCACGCATCTGTTCGGTAATGATACGCCCGAATGCGTTCGCCCCGTTCATCTGCAAATGCACCTGGTCCGTCTGGTCACTGCCAAGGTTACTGTATTCCGACTTGGTCGCATAGTTGAAAATGAACTGGGCCGCATACTGTTCGCCCACCGAAATCATGTAGTTCGCCACCATTTCGCTCATGTCGATAAACGGCACGTTGAGTTCTTCGGCGAGGCTCTTATTGAGCGCCGGATAGCCGCGATAGCTGTTATGAATCTGCGTCGGGGAATCGTAATACAGGCGGCGAATCGGGCTCATGATAATCGGGTACGCGCCCTTCGCGCGGACATCGCTCACCATCTTTTTCATGTTCGAAGCAAAGAAATCTTCGGTACTGTAGCTCACGTCGTTAATACCGAACTGGATCACGACGTAGTCGCCCGCCTTGAGTTTTTCAGCGATGCAGTTGCCATTGGAGCAACCTTTCTTGAAAAACATGTCGTAATAGCCGACAGCGGTATTACCCTTCTTGTCAAGACCGCCGCCACCGAGCGACATGCCTCCTTGGCCGCGGTTTACCACCGCCGCCTTGGTCGGATCAAACCAAAAATGGAAATCCTGGCCCTGCCCCTGCTTGGGGTAGTAACCCTCGGCCCAGTCCTGCATGGTGGAGTCACCACACATGTAGATGGTCACCGCCGACCATGTGAGCGGAGCGACGACCATCGACGCAACAACTATACTCTGCCAAAGTTTACTAAACATCTTCATACCAAAACTCAAAAGGGCCTAGCCCCAGTCCAACACTCGAAAGACCAGGGCTAGGCAGTGAGGTGTTTATTGCTTCGAGAATTTCTTCACCGAAACAGCCTTTCCGTTAAGCATTACCTTAACGAGATACTTTCCCTTCGGGAGCACATCGCGGTCGAGCGCAAACACGCTCGTTCCTGCAGCTACATTCTGTGATACACCCATGCGCATTGCACCGGACATATCGAAGAAGTAAACTTCCGCAAAGCCCGCCTTCGGGGTAAACAGTACGCCAGTTGCGGGATCGAATACCACGCCACTCTTGAACGGAATTACCGCAAGTGCAGTCGGATTATCAATCTTCTGTGTACCATCATAGAGTTCTACACCGTCGATACCGAAGATGAACATGTCAAAGTTCGGGCCACCGTCACTTGTCATCGAGGTAAACGTAATCGTGTTCACGCCCGCGACCAGTTTCACATCAACCTTGGCTTCGGAATACGTCGTCCAGGAGGCATCTGTCGAGGGGAAGCTAATTGTGCCGGCAGAAGCGCCGTTCACGGTGACCGCCATATTGCGGGAGGTAGTCCCACCGTTCGTGAAGCGCACCGTAAGCGTCGTCTTCGCCTCGGTCTTCGAGAAGATTTCCCAAGTGCCGTAGCTCGAAAGCGCATTGTCAAAGTTATAGTAGC
>JAEEGH010005904.1_pt1 | contig 30371 bp, 21 predicted proteins | sample 9134181 | NCBI WGS metagenome assembly JAEEGH01 (sample SAMN16246544, study PRJNA631951) | gut metagenome | biome: gut microbiome; feature: rumen; material: DP-attached | host: Bos | place: Iran: Karaj | collected 2018-10
CGGATAGCTGCTCGTTGGGGTACCGGCCCCATGCCTACGTGTTTTGGCGTACCCCTTCGCCAAAACATGCCCCCAACCGAGCACTATCCTTGCTTGAGAAAAGAGCGGATACCAGCGTGGGGGGCTTGCGGAGCGGGCAGGCCGGTAGATAGGACGCCGCATACATGCGTCGTGCATGGAGGCGGAGGCATAGCTACCGGACGCTCCGCAAGCCTAATGGCATATCGCAGAGATATGCCGGCGAAGGACTAATCTGCCTATGTCCGAGCCACACAACAGCAAGGCAAAAACAAAAAAAAGAAAGAAAAGAATGAATGAAAAAATCCCCCAAGAAAAAAATCCCCAAGAAAAACTTGCATATATGCAAAAAAAGTTGTAATTTTGTGGCCGATTTTAATTTGGCAAATTATAGGCTTATGATCACAATAGAACAATTGAAGGATGTGCAGCAGCGGGCGGACAAGCTCAAAGCGTACCTGCAGATCGACGAGAAGCGTATTCAGCTCGAGGAAGAAGAACTGCATACGCAGGCGCCGGGCTTCTGGGACGATGCCAAAGCTGCCGAGGCACAGATGCGTAAGGTGAAGGGCATCAAGCGCTGGATAGAAGGCTACGAAGGTGTCCGTGCGGCGGTAGAGGAACTGGCGTTGGCTTTCGATTACTACAAAGAGGAGTTAGTGACCGAAGAAGAGGTGGATGCCGCTTATGCAAAGGCCTTGTCGGAGGTGGAAGACCTCGAGATGAAGAACATGCTGAGTCACGAGGAAGACCAGATGCCGGCGGTGCTGAAGATCGTGTCGGGTGCAGGCGGCACAGAAGCGCAAGACTGGGCGGAGCAACTGATGCGTATGTATATGCGTTACTGCGAGAAGCACGACTACAAGGTGACGATCGAGAACCTTCAGGAAGGCGATGAAGCGGGCATCAAGACCGTGACCTTCAATATCGAAGGCGATATGGCGTACGGTTATCTGAAATCGGAGAACGGCGTGCATCGTCTGGTGCGCGTGAGTCCGTACAACGCGCAGGGTAAGCGCATGACGAGTTTTGCATCCGTGTTCGTAGTGCCGTTGATCGATGACACGATCGAGGTGGAGGTCAACCCGGCAGGTATCAGTTGGGATACGTTCCGCAGCTCGGGGGCAGGAGGACAGAACGTGAACAAGGTGGAGTCCGGTGTGCGTCTGCACTATAAGTTCGTCAATCCGCTGACCGGTCAGCCGGATGAGATCGTGATTGAGAACACGGAGACTCGTGACCAGCCGAAGAACCGCGAGAATGCCTTACGGCATTTGCGCTCGCAGTTGTATGAGTTAGAATTAGAGAAGAGACGTCAGGCGCAGGCGAAGGTCGAGGCGGGGAAGAAGAAGATCGAATGGGGCTCGCAGATCCGGAGTTACGTGTTCGATGACCGGCGTGTGAAGGATCACCGGACCAATTACCAGACGAGTAATGTCAATGCCGTGATGGATGGCGATATCGATGCGTTCATCAAGGCGTACTTGATGGAATTTCCGGAGTAATGGCATCCGAAGGAATATATAAAGACAGAGGATCGAAGTTCTTGGGTTTTGCAGAGCCGATCAAGGACGAGGACGAAGCGAAGGCGCGTATAGCGTGGTACAAGAAGAAATACCACGACGCACGGCATGTATGCTACGCCTATCGTCTGGGACCGAATCTGTGGCGGACGAAGGATGACGGTGAACCGCACGGTACGGCAGGCGCACCGATACTCCGCTCCATCGATGCCCGAGGGTTAGATAATATATTGGTGGTTGTCGTACGTTATTTCGGCGGCACGTTACTCGGAACAGGCGGACTCATGGTCGCATACCGAGAAGCAAGCAAAGCAGCATTAGAAAACTATGGATAGATTTAAAGACATACGGGCATATCGGGTTGGATGGATACTGACCATCTTTGATTTCCTGATCAATTTTCCGGCGTTGTGGATACTCTCAAAGATCACCACAAAGGGCATCCGATTGGATTACTTAGGTGACCGCAAGCAGATAGAGCAAGATATCAAGCACGGGGCGTTCTTCATGACGAACCACCGCGATATCGTGATGGACGCGGCGTGGCTGTCGCTGTTGCTGCGGTGCAAGTATTTCATTCGTCCGTTCATCGGCATCGGGAATAACTTGTTTGCGTACAAATGGATCGAGTGGTTCGTGCGTTTCAACCGTTGTTTTGTTGTCAAGCGCGGTGCGGGTGCTCATGCGCAGTTGGAGAACGCGAAGGTGTTGAGTGCCTATATCGGTCATCTGCGCCGGCAGGGTAAGTCCATCTGGTTGGCTCAACGCGAAGGTCGCGCCAAGGACAGTAACGACACAACGCAACCGGCTGTACTGCACATGCTGACGATTGATTTTGAGCAGCAGCATCGCCCCGTGGAGGAGTTCTTTGACTACGTCAAGACGCTCAATATCTGTCCGGTCAGCATCACGTACGAATACGATCCGTGCGACTACCTGAAGGCCCGCGAGATGCAACTCAAACGCGATAACCCGCGTTGGCGCAAACGTGCTAAAGATGATGTAGAGTCCATGCGTACGGGTATCGAGGGATGGAAAGGACGCGTGGTGTATCGTCTCACGCCGAGCATCAACCATGACATCGATCGGATGTTAGAGAAATTCCCGTACTACAGGGGGCTGCCGATCAAAGATCAGATCGAGCATCTGTGCTTTATCATCGACCAGCATATTTTCCAAGGGTACGAGATCTTCGAGCGTGGCACAGATTTTGAGGACTATCTGCAGAGCCGTTTGGCGAAGATCGATATCCCCGATAAAGATGAGCAGTTTTTAAGTGACAAAATTCATGAAATGTACGATAATCCGGTGGAAAACCACCGGAAGAGTTTAAAGTTTAAAGTGTAAAGTGTAAAGTGTATGAAAAAAGCAATATTTCCGGGGTCGTTTGACCCGTTTACCGTAGGCCACTATGATATCGTGAAGCGTGGCTTAGAGTTATTCGATGAGATCATCATCGGCATTGGTCGTAACAGTACCAAACGCGAGACTTTCCCTATCCGCGAACGCGAAGAGGCGATCAAGAAGATCTTCGCCGACGAACCGCGTGTGAAGGTAGTTATATACGACTGTCTGACGGTTGATTTTGCGAAAGAGCAAGAGGCGCAGTTCATATTGCGCGGTATGCGTTGTATCGGTGATTTTGAGTACGAGCGCAATATGGCGGAGGCGAACAAACAGATGGCCGGCATCGAGACCGTCATCCTCTATACGCGTCCTGAGTACGCCCATATATCCTCGACTCTCGTACGCGACCTGTATGCATATGGTAAAGACGTTAGTGCTTATGTTCCGAACACGCTTCGTTAATAGTATTCTTCTTTGCTTGTTGATCTTTGTTCCCGTCCGGGCGCAGCAGTCCACGACGCGGGCTTCGGAGGTGATCGACATCTTCAATGACGTGATGCGTCAGGTGGATGTCAACTACGTCGATACACTCAATTATGAGGTGTTGACCGAAGCGGCTATCGGTGCGATGCTGCGTAAGATTGACCCCTACACCGTTTATTACTCGAAGAAACAGGACAAAGACCTGCGTATGCTCACGCAAGGTAAGTACGGCGGTATCGGCAGTATCATCCAGCAGCGCGACAGTGCTATCTATGCCGTCAACCCCTACGAGGGCAAGCCGGCACAGTTAGCCGGTATCCTCGCGGGCGATAAGATCCTGACGGTGGACGGCAAGAAGACCAAAGGGATGAGTGTGAGCGAAGTGAGCAATAACCTACGTGGCGAACCGGGTACGACGGTCGTGTTAGAGATCGAGCGTGAGGGCGTAGAGAAGCCGTTTAAGGTGTCTGTCGTGCGCGAAGACATCCATCTGGAGCCCGTCAGTTATGCCACCACGTTTGTGGCGGACACCCTTCCCTATCCGATCGGCTATATCGCTTTCTCGGAGTTCACCGAGGGATCGGCACAGGCTTTCTCCAATGCGCTGGACGAACTCTACTACACCCAAGGCGCGCGGGCACTCGTGATGGATCTGCGCGGGAACGGCGGAGGTATCGTCGAAGAGGCACTGCAGATCGTCAATCTGTTCGTCGATCGGGACACGAAGATCGTAGAGACTCGCGGTAAAGTAGCCCGCAGCAATAATGTCTATAAGACCCGTAACAACCCGCGTTACAAAGACCTTCCGTTGGTCATCTTAGTGGATAAGAACTCCGCTTCGGCGAGTGAGATCGTGTCCGGTTCGTTGAAGGACTTAGGTCGCGCGACGCTCATCGGACAGAAGACTTTCGGTAAAGGACTCGTGCAGAACGTACGACCGGTGGCGCATGGCGGACATGTGAAAGTGACGACCAGCAAGTACTACCTGCCCTCCGACAGTTGTATCCAGGGTGTGGGTATCATGCCGGACATCGTGATGGACGACAGCGCGAAGGTAGATATCTGCTACACGCTCTACATGAATCATTATTTCTTTGATTTCGCTACGCGCTATCACCGTCTGCATGACAGCATCGCCGCCCTGCCGGATTTCGAGGTGACGGACGAGATGATCCATGATTTCTGTGCGTTCTTAGACGAGCGTAAGTTCAAATACGAGACAGAGACCTCCAAGTTCTTCGCGGACATGATCAAGATGGCCAAGCACGAAGACCTCGACTCGGCGACGATCGCGCAGTTAGAAGCGCTGGAACCTGTGCTGACACCGGATTTCCGCGAAGCGATATCGCGCAACAAAGAGGAGGTACAGCATTTCATAGGCGCGGAGATCATGCTACGCTACTACTTTCAGAAAGGCCAGATCGCCTATAACCTGCGCTTCGACGATGAGTTAAAGAGAGCGTTGAAGGAATTAAAAAAATAGCGCCAGCGGCGCTATTTTTTATTGCTACGACCAAGGTCACTTAGTTGTTGCGTGTCACTTTTCTGCCTCTGATATCGAAGAGTTCCTCTCCCTTACGGATATAAACCGCATTGTCAATCAGCACTTTCTGTACGTTCAGTTCCTCCGCATTCGTGAACGGAACAGCTTCTGTCTTCGGTTCTACGATTAGATAGAGCGTATAGGTCGAGTCACAGCCGTACATAGACGTATATTCGGCTACGAGGATGGTGTCGCCTACTTCCATAGCGCGGAGATCTATGCCTTGCCATGTCTCTTCATCCCCCTCTGTGATCGTGAGGATGGACTCATCCAAGAACGGCTGCGAGAAGATAACCGCAAGCGTTACGATTGAGTCACCGCCGGCGTAGTTCTGACCGGAGAGGACAATAGTGTCCGTAGCGGACTGGTTGTAGGTTCTTCCTTCGTATTCCACGGTTTCTCCCGAGCAAGCACGGATGGTGTCTGCGCCATAGGTGATAATGCGTGGTTCCACCGTCAGATGGAGCGTATACGTCGAGTCACAGCCGTAGATAGACGTATATTCGGCTACGAGGATGGTGTCTCCTACTTCCATAGCGCGGAGATCTATGCCTTGCCATGTCTCTTCATCCCCCTCTGTGATCGTGAGGATGGACTCCTCCAAGAACGGCTGCGAGAAGATAACCGCAAGCGCTACGATTGAGTCACCGCCGGCGTAGTTCTGACCGGAGAGGACAATAGTGTCCGTAGCGGACTGGTTGTAGGTTCTACCCTCGTATTCCACGGTTTCTCCCGAGCAAGCACGGATGGTGTCTGCGCCGTAGGTGATAATGCGTGGTTTCACCGTCAGATGGAGCATATAGGTCGAGTCACAGCCGTAGATAGACGAATATTCGGCTACGATTGTGGTGTCTCCTATGCCTACCGTACTGAGGTCATATCCCTGCCATACCTTCTTTGTGCCGGCTACTATCGTGTCGCGAGAGACGATACGCATTACCGGACGGACATATACCACCAGAGCAACGATCGAGTCGCCACCGAGATAGTTAACTCCCGCCAGCCGGACTGAGTCATGCGCCGGACGCTTATAGGTCTTACCGGCATACTCAACCGTCTCTCCCGCGCAGACATAGAGAGTGTCGTCTCCATACGTAGTAGGACGCGCCATCACTGTCAGATGAAGCGTATAGACAGAGTCGCAACCATAGATCGAGTGGTACTCGGCAACAAGGGTGGTATCGCCTACCGGAAGGGTAGCCAGATTGATATTTTGCCATGTCTCTTCCGCAGCCACATAGATCATCTTGGTCTCCTCAAAGGCATAAGGCTGATGGAGCGAGACAGTAAGCGTGACAATCGAGTCGCCACCGAGATAGTTAGCGCCCGCCAGCGTTACCTCCGTCACAACAGCCTCGCGATACCAAACGCCGGCGTACTCCACCGAGTCGCCCTCGCATACCAACGCCGTATATTCGCCGTAAGTAGCAGGGAAAGGAATAACCGTCACCTTCTTCTCTACAGGCTCTGCCGGGTTATAGAAGTTATTACCCGACTGGTGCGCGGTAATAATCGCTTCGCCTACAGCGAGGGTGATCAGATGGTTTTCGGCATCGACATAAGCCACTGCGCTGTCCGAGCTGGTGAAATACACCTCCAGACGGGATGTTGCCGAGGCAGCCAGAGCGAGTGTGTCGCGCATATAGAATTGCGGCAACTCGTCGCTCCATGTGATCGTCTGGTCATGCTTGTTCTCTCCCGATACGAGAACCGTAATTTCAGCCGAAGCCGTTTCATAAAGAGCCTCGTCCGCAGGGGTAAAGCGAACCGTATAGGTCTGCTCTCCCGCCTCCGGCACTATCGTTGGGTCTAACCATGCGAACGAACCTTCGGTAGAAGCCTCACCGCCGGTCAGGACCGACTCGGCAAGCGTTTCTCCTGCAACGATCCACGAAGCGGAAGGCGCCGTGTAGATCTCAACCGGTGTTTTAGAGAGGACAATTGTCTTCGTCTGCGAAACCGAAGCATAGCGTTCATCACCGGCTTGATAAGCCGTGATGTCCACCGTTCCGGCAGAGAGCACCACGAGTTGGTTGTTCTCCACATAGGCGATCGTGCTATCCGATGAGAGATAAGCCACCTCCAAACCGCTGGTTGCTGTAGCCGTGAAAGCAGGGATCTCTTCGGTCGTCAACGCAGCCTCCGGCAGTTCAAAACCGTTGATGTTCTGGTTGAGACCGATGGTGAAGATATGCACCGGAATGCGAAGCGTAGAAGGCACCTCTTTGTTGTCCGTGACGATAATTGTATCAAAGAAATCCACATTCTTCTCATGCGGAGTGAAGCTGATGGTAAACTCATCATCTCCGAAATCGCCACAACCCTCACCAATTGTATTCCGGCTGAGCGTAAATACGCCCTGCGTAGCAGAGAGGGTCATGAGGTCAATATTAGAGTGCGAGACTGTAATCTTCTTCGTCCACTCGGTATTGAACTCCGCATTCTCATCAATCTGCGTATAGTTCGCACGAAGGAATTTAGCGCGGCTGACACGGATATTCGTGATGGTATGGCTGGTACCGGTCTCCAAGGTGCGGAAACGCAGTTTGGTGGCCGACTCATCCAGCGTAATATTACCGGATTGCGTATCGCTCGTTCCTACCACCTGATTATATACCTCATGCCAATCCCAGAGACCATCGCGATAGATATATTGCTCTACAATGAGGGCGGAATAAGTTGCACTACCCCATGAACTGGTACTTTTCTCGCCATGCTTAGCGGTGAACGTCAGGACTGCCGGAATACCGGAAAGGTTATAGTCCTGCTGTTTCTTGCTGCCGTTAAGCGTGAGCGAACTCTGGGTGAGCGCCATACCATTGCATTGCGAAGCCGGATTACGTACAATGACATAGTTGTTCTGCGAGATAGGCAGATACTCATGACCTTCGATCTCGCCGCCGGCCTGCGTAGCCGTGATATAAGTCTCACCTTCGCCTACAATAGTCAGGATATTTCCCTCCACTGTCACTACGTCGGTATTCGCCGAGGTATAAGTAACAGGTCCGCCGCTGGTAGCGGTTGCCGTCAATACTACCGGTCCACCAGTCGTCAGCAAGCCATAGAGGTTCTGGTTCCAGACGATGGACTGTTTGAGCAGTTCTGTGACAGTAAAGAGTTTGGTATCACTCACCTCGTCATACTCTGCGTCGCCGGCTTGGTACGCTGTGATATTGGCTGTGCCGACAGCCTTTGCCAAGAGGGCTGTATCGGAGATGACCTCTATAACCTCGGAGTTATCTGAAGTGAAGGTAACCCGCCCGCTGCTGGTAGAAGAGGCGATATAGGCAATCGTTGCATCCGGGTACTGCTCCTCCGTATTCATAGCATAGCCGGTAGCTACTAAATCAGCGTTCCAGTTAATGGTCTGCGCACGCTTGGTCGTATTCGCAGAGACATGAATTGTCTTGGTATTCGTACCATTGGAGATGGTAATATTGCCTTCGTTAACTCCCGTCTCACTGGTGTGGATATAAGTAACCGTCAGGGTCTGCGAACCATAGGTATCTATAACTCCGAACGAAGTAGGAGTAACCGTGAAACGCGGGTTCGAGCAAGTAACGGTCAGCGGCGAGATATTACACCAGTTGATGAGCGAAGTCTTGGTCACCTCGCCGGAGTTAATCACCGCTGCACCAAAATCAAGGGTAGCAGGTTCAGGATCCTCCACATACTTAAGTTCTGTAACCTTGATATTGGTATAGGAGTTAGAGAAGTTGCAGGAGTGGTGGAAACGGATATACCGCGTAGCCTTGGAGAGTTGGATATCTCCGGAAGAACGGGTATCCATATTTGTTGCGTCGTCATCCGTCCAGATAGTGGTCCAAGTGTTTCCATCCGCACTCTCTTCGATATAGAGCATATGGGTATTACCATGACCTCTTTTCGAATCATCAACTGAGCCTAAGAACCATTGCGCCAATCCACTCAATTGGTCGTAACTCAGCGTCGGGTTGCCGATACTCGCCTGCACTTGATAGATGTAAGCAAAATTGAAGGATAATTTGTCCGGTACACCTTGGAACGAGAGGGTTTCGTATCTATCGGTCCAATCGGTAGTTTTACCACTGCCTATGGTATAAGATGCATTATTGATAGGCAGATGAGATTGCGCCCATACATTACCGCCCATGCCCATCGCTACAAGAGCGATGAGCAATACGGTAAACTTAGAAAAAATGTTTGTTTTCATAAAAAAGAATTATCTCACGCGGACTCCGGATGCATTGTACCATGCATCGGCGGAGCGAATAAAGAGCTGACCGTTAATCAGCACCTTCTCGAAGCGCGCTTCGTGAGTAATAATTTCTTCGATACCTTGCTCTTCCGGTACTTTGGGATCCAGCGAGGTTCCATCAGCATTCGTGTCCGTATAATCTATACGATATACCGTGTATTTGCCGGACTGAGCATAGTCATCGGCGATTACATATACAAATACACATTTATGGAGTGCATCATAAGCGAAGAACGACTGAGCCGAAACGCCATCTACTACGCCTTCAAAAATACCGCAGGAATCGCAATAGGTGTCATTAATCTTATAGGACTCGCCTTCAAAAGTGATCTCATCACTGCCGAGGGTAAGAGAGAGAAGATGATTGTTATAGATCAACTCAGCATCGTCCAGATATACCTTGTCCGGTTGATTACTCGTTCCGGTACCACCACCGGGAACCTTGTTCGTCGTGAAAGTGGTGAGGATATATGCCGGCTCCTTGTCCAAGTTTGCCGGATCATATACGAAAGGCACAGAGATACGTTGCCATCCGAGATCGGCAGTTGCCGAGTAATTCACAAAACCGGCAGCGAGACGTACTTCGTTGTATTTGGCAGGATCGTCCTCCGGATCCTGATAACGGGCGTCCGTAGTGATGACGGCATTCAGACGAGCCTGATTAGCCGCATTAGATGCATTGCGATCAGCGGGGATATACTTAGCCCAGAAAACGATGGAGTCCGGACGTCCATGGAACGGCGTATTGAATGCGCTATCCGGGTCGGAGAAATTGTAGTTGGCGCTTGCTAAAGAAGCATCATAAGAACCTGCATAGATTTGACCATTGGTGCAGTTGCCGTTAGCATTCACACCGAATATATATTTAGAAGACAACACAGCACTATGCTGGCCATTGGAACCAGGACGCACTTCGTTTGACTGAACAAACTGCTCTGTATTTCCTTTTACAAGGTTGGCAAACTTTCCGGTAGCCGTACCGAACGAATGCCACCCGGCAGGCTCGTTATTGGTCCATGCACCCTCGAAACCGCCGTTCGGCAGTGCATAATTGTTGTTGCGTACAGCATCTCCTTTGAAACAAACGATAATCGGCTCCGGAAGGGTCTGAGGCTCTGCTATCTCCAATACAATACCTGCTTCACTCTCCGTAGCCTGCGAAGTGTACGTATGACCTTCTATCTCATAAGATGGCAAGATGTTGATCGTCGCGCGAAGGTCCAGCAAAACTTGCAGATAGAGAGTAGTCTCCTCAATCGAGAACTTGCCATCCTCCGACATCGTGATATTCGGCAGAACAATGCTACCCAAGCTGACACCACTATACATAAAATCCGGCAAGACAAACGTGAGCGTGCTGTCCGTCACACCCGGAAGAAGATACACTTGACTCTCAGGATATTTGTCTTCTGAGCCCAGCAACAGATCACCTTCATACTGACCGCAGACATCCATGATAGATGCTGCCATTACTTGTGCCGAGATCATCAGCCCGGCAAAAAGAGTTGTAAAAATCTTTTTCATTGTTTTTTTGTGTTAAAAGTTATTTTATTTTTTTACCTAAGATATCATATATAGACTCATCCTCACGAATGATATAGAGATGTCCGTTGTAGAATACTTTCTGCGCACAACGTTTATCCGTTTCTGCAGTTGTTTCCATATCGGTTGCGATTGGTCGGACGGTAAGATGAAGCACCAGAGTCGAATCGCAGTCGTCAACCGTATAATAAGTTGCACTCAGCGTCATTTCGCCCAGATCCATATTACCCAAGCGGTAGCCTTCCCACTCTACGTTGCTGCCTTGGTTCACCGTCATATATTCCTCAATAGTATAGGACGGCAGGACGGTTACAGTGAGACGGACGATCGAGTCTCCTCCTAAAACATTCAGTTCGTCCACATGGATGTCTCCCTCAAAAGCTTCGGAATAGGTGACACCTTCAAAAGTAACACTTTCTCCATCGCAGATGAGCGCTTCGTACTCGCCATAGGTCACAGGGATGTCGGACACAAACAGTTTCAGCACATATACCGAGTCGCAACCTTTGACGGTGTGCAAGTTATCATAATAGTAATAAGGCTCCATTGCTTGCGGAAGGTCTTTTATGATCTGTCCGCGCCATACGAGATCCGCACTATTGACATATTTGGTCTGCTCGGAACGATAGGTCGGATTCACCGTATAAGTAAACTTATATACCGAATCCATATCATACGCCGACTTCAAGGAATCGTACACGGTGAACGTACCTACCTGCCCGGTCGCAAGCACTTTCTCGTGCCATACAGCCTCTTCGTTTTGACATACATCCTGCGCCTCTTCGTAGTAATACGGAATCGGCTTGACAGTCAGCTTCAGCGTCAGGACGGAGTCACAACCGGCGATAGTCTTCTTTGACACGGTATAGTTATACTCACCCGGCAGCAAGTCTTTATATTCCGTTTCCTGCCATGTATAGGTCTCGCCCATATTGATCGTTGCCTCAGCAGGAATCGTATAGGTCGGCAGCACGCTCAGCGTCAGTGTGATAATCGAGTCGCCGCCTTTCGTGTTCGGGATTCGCATCGTGTATGTTTTCGCTTCGGTCAGATTCGTAAAGAGTTCATCGGAATACGACTCGTTATCGCAGATCGTTGCTTCATACGCATACTCGGTATCTACAATCGGCGGAACGGGTTCTGCCATCTGAAGCGTATAAACGGAGTATGCTTTTGCCCGCGAGTAGTTATCCGCCACGACATATACGTTTACGCGATTGTTCTCCGCATCGTAGCCGATAAACGTTTTTGCAGCCTTGGCGTTGGTGGTTGTTGTAAAAGTATATTCGTTATCGCTGAACTCTGCATCTGTTTGGGCTGCACCGTTCGTGAAGTGAACAGCAGAGCCGTTCATCGTAAACGAGGTGAGGGAGTGGTTATAAATGATCTCCGCATCGTCCAGATAAACTACGTCCAGACTATTCTTGGTTGCATTACCGCCCCCTGGTGTAGCATTAGAAGAGAACGTAACTAATATATATGCCGCTGTAGAAGGATCCAAAGAGGTATAGGTAAAGGGCGTTGAAAGACGCTGCCAACCCTTAGAAGAAGTAGCAGAATAATTGATCGCGGCACTTGCCACCTTGACTTTTCCATAGTCGCCTGTCTCAGGATCCTGGTAACGCGCATTTTGGGTAATCACTGCATTTGCACGGGCTTTATTGGAGTTATCCGTTACACTTCCGCCTCCCGGGATATATTTTGCCCAGAACACCAATGAATCCGGTTGACCTACAAAAGCGGTGTTATAACCGGTATTGGACGGATCGGAGAAGTTATAGTTACCATTAGCATCGCTTGCCGTCGTCGAACCGGCATTGATCTGCCCGTTCGTACAGTTACCATTACCCTTCGCGCCTAAGGTTATTTTGGTCTGAATCTTCACGCTATGGGAGCCTGTGGTACCGGGACGAACGTCCGTACTCTGTGAGAACTGATCTGTACCATTCACGAAACCGGCAAAACTACCGGTTGCAGAAGGGAAGGAATGCCATCCGGTTGGTTCACCATTCGACCATGATCCCTCAAATCCGCCATTTGTAAGCGCATAGTTGCTGTTGGTCACTTTTTCGCCGTCGAAAGTCATTGCCACAGATACAGGATGAGACGGAGTTGTCAGACTCATCGTGAACGACATGGATGACTCTGAGAGAGAAGAGGCGCTGATTGACTTGACATACGTAGCTGCGCAACCTGATGACAGTGTACCATTATTATTTAGTACCATATCTACCAGTACGAGGTCGGCACACTTGCTACTGAATGCTACTGAAGGCACTATCAGCGTCGTGAAGCTTCCCCCTGTACCCGGCAGGACATAGACCTCTTTATTGGAGTACGAAGTGCCACCGATATTCAGGGTGCCTTTGTACACGCCCGATACTTCATTGACCGTCACTGCCACCGCTGAGACAGCAAGCACACAGGCCATTATAACTGTAGTAAAAATCTTTTTCATCTCACTAAACACTAAACATTATAATGTAATATTGAGTCGGCAAACGAATGTTCGCGGAGCAGCCAACGCCATCGGGCGATAGCTATACTCGGTATTGAGCAAGTTATTCACCATAAACTGCACCTCCACATGCTCTTTGAAACGAACGGCTGCGCGCAGGTCCATCGTGAAGACACCTTTGTTATGCTCCATCCAATAATCATGGAGCGAGAGCCCGTCCTCGTACCCGAAAATAAACATACGCGCGTAGTCCATCAAATCTTTTTGCTCTTTTACGCGCTCGTCCACCATAATGTAATCCACCGCCAAAATCTTACTGCGATACGACATGTTGACACCGAGAGAGAGCCATTTATAGGTATAGTCAATCGTGGTCTTGAAGGAGTGTTTGTTGCGGTATTTCAGGTACTTGGAGTCATTCGATTTATTCTTCATCTGCAGCGGATCGGAATAGGTTTTCTCCTCCTCGATACGCTTGTCATTGTCCATATCCTCCGGCTCGGTAAAAGTATAACCGATCGAATAACGCAGATCCATTTCTTTCTGTATATCCACTTTTCCCGCCGTGCTCACCTCGCAACCGTAGATACGCGCATGGTTGACGTTCACAAACTGCGCACCGATACCGATACCCGCGTTGCTCAGCGATTTGGTGGTCTTGATATCGTCGATCATCTTCTGCACCTCGCTGATCACATCGTCCATCGAGTTAATCATCGTATAATCCGAGTTGCGGAACAGACCAAACTGGTACTCGATCATATTCTGGTACTCGGTGTAGAATGCTGCTACGTCAAGCGTACCGGATACCGGACCGAATTTATACAACTGCTTGTAACCGATCTCGGCATTGAAACCGGACTCCGGTTTGATATTATGATTCGGATAAACACCTACTCCACCTATATCCTTGCGGGCAAATTTCTCGGTGATAGAAGGGTTTCTGTATCCTTGTCCGAACGAAGCACGGAGGAAGCCTGCTTTGTAGATCTCCCAGTTCAGACCTGCGCGGAACACCGGACGTACCGGGCAAAGCCATTTGCCGATCTGGATATTCGCTTCCTTGAGATCATTATCCATGCGGTAGTATTCAAAACGGACACCGGCAGAGAGCGACAGACGGTTCGCTATACGATGGTCGTATTGGAGGTATGCTGCTAAATTATCCGTGTGGTGCGTGCCGGTGATATTGGCGGTATTGGTAATATGATTCCAGTTAATACCGGTCGTCAGACGCACGCCGGATTTCCATTGTTTGGCGAACTGGTAATCCACATAGCCGTTGTATGTCAACTCAGGACGCGTAGGGGTATGATCGGTCATCAGGTTCATGGCGTAAGCTACTGCGTCCTGCATTTCAGCTACCGTTCCGGTATAGCCTAAACCGTTCTGTACCAGGTTGATACCACTCTGCACTGCCCCCAACCAATCCTCGTTCATCACGGGGATAACTACGTCTTGGAAGGTCAATATCAGAGCGTCCGGTGTGGACATCCCGCCATCCGTATAGCCCTTGAACTCGTCGTACTTACCCTTCACTTTTCCCAAGTCAAAGCTCTGCACGGCCCATTTAGCCAACTCCTCTGTACTCATAGTAGCAGAAGGGGTAGTCAAGTTATCGGAGGTGAGATAGAACCGTGCGCGCAGCTTATGCGAGATACCTTTGTCTGCGTCGTCGTAGTTCCAGAACGGATCGATATTGAAGTTGTGCTCTTTACGGCCCATATTCGTCAGCGGCGAAGGATGAATAGGATCCTTCGGGCTGCGCCAGATGAAAAAATCGCCGTATTGGTTAGCAACGTAATTCACGTTCGCACCCATCGTCATGTATTTGCCGGCCTCCATCGGCTGGTGATACGTCAAGTTACCTCCCAAACGCACACGGTCGTTAAAACTCTGCTGGCGGAATCCCTCGTCCTTAAAGCCGCTGATAGCGCCCGAGACGTCAAAATTACCTACTCGGCGTGCGTGCGATGCCTCAGCTCCGTAATACAACGGCAAACGCGCGCCTGTGTACGCGTATTCCTTATAATTATCATAGATACCTACATACCCGCTGATCTTCGTCTCGGGTTTCTCGCCCGGACGTTGCGTGCGTACGTTGATCACACCGTTCAGCGCCGACGAACCATACAAAACCGACGAAGCACCTTTGATCACCTCCACCTGCGCAACATTTTCCAAGGGCACGTTATTCCAGTTGATCTCGCCGGTCTTCGGGTTCAGTATCGACATACCGTCCATCAGCACCTGGCATCGCGAACCCACGCTATAGGTCCATCCACCACCGCCACGGATAGACGGTTGTTTGTCTATCACCTCCACGCCGGGAAGCGTCTGGAGCGTAGCGGACAGGTCTGTAGGAGCCTGGCTGCGAAGCGCCTGAGGTTTCACCACCTCAATCGACACCGTGACATCCGTCATCCGTTGTTCAAAACGACCGGCCGTTACCACCACCTCGTCCAGCACTTCATTATCCGCCTGCAGTACCAAGTTATATACTGCCGGGATGGTTTTGAAGACCTTTTCTTCAGTCTGATAACCTACATACGAGAACTTAATATGCGCCGGTAAGGAAGTGACCTCAAGCGAATAGGCACCGTCAAAATCAGTGACAGTACCGCTGTTATTATCCGTATTCAGGATCGTGACGCCTATGAGCGGTTCACGCGTAAAAGCGTCTGATATCACACCGGTTAAAGTCTCTGCTAAAAGCGTTTGTGAAAGAAAGACTAATACCAATAAACTATAAAAATGTTTCATACTTTTTTCAAAAAATTCAAAAAACGGCGCAAAGTTACAACATTTTTACGAAAAATTGATCATTTGGATTTAAGAAAAAAGTATCTTTTTTTAACCATCATAATAATCGTATATTGATTATTAACAAAAAAGCACTACTGTTTTATTTTTATCTTAACAATAGTGCATTTTGGAATAATAAAAGGATAATCTTATTTCTGGTATTTTCGCTAAGAGGTAAGAGCTAAGAGCTAAGAGCAAAAATAGCGCCGGCGGCGCTATTTTTTAATGCATGTACTTCTTGAGTTTCTTCTGTGCGAAGAAGAGCACCCAGTCGGGTGTGTGCTTGAGCAGCGGCGTGGAGAGCCAGTTGATGAAACCCGGGGTGTCCGCTTTCTTGCCTTTGAACAACTTCTTGAGAGCCCGTTTGACCAGTTTCTCCGGCGGGATAGAGACGGTCAGTGCGACCGCTAACTTACGCAGGTTCGGTGCGAGACCAAAGAGACCGGTATCGACGGCACCCGGCGCCATGACGGTGATATGCACGTTATAGGGCTCGAGTTCGTACCAGAGGGATTTGGAGAAGTTATAGATGAAGGCCTTGGAGGCGTTATAGGTCTGGATACCCGGCATCGCCATCCACGCGGACATGCTACTCATATTTAATATATACCCGCGCCTGCGCGCACACATATCGGCGGCAAAGAGTCGCGTCATCTTCGCTACGGTCATCACATGCAGCTGGAGCATCAACTCGATACGCTTGATGTCCGTCTCGCAGTAGGTATTGAAGAAGAACACGCCGGCGTTGTTGATGAGAACATCCACCTCATATCCTTCGGTCTTGCACCACTCGTAGAGGTTCTCCGCCGCATCGCTCAGACTGAGGTCAGCGAAATGCGCTACAGTCTTGACCTGATACTTGTCCGCGAGGTCTTGGGCTACTTCGTCGAGTTCCTTGCGCTGATTGGATACCAACAGCAGGTCGCAGTGATAATCCCGCGCGAGTTGGGTGGCATACTGCAGACCGATACCGCTACTTGCGCCCGTTACTAATGCTAGCATCTTTCTCTAATTTAGCGATCTCACGTTGAATATTGCCCGGTATCAGCTCGCCGTCGCGTTCTACGCACTCGTGGCATTTCATCTGCTTGCTGTACATACGTCCTACGCAGTAGTTGGAGCGCTTGCAGCCGGCGTTATAGTGCGGGTTCTCTTGCACATGTTTGACGAAGTCCGGATCTTTGATCAGCACGTGCGCTATCTGGAAGAGCTCGAAGCCTTCGTCCATGATCTGCTGACAGTTATCGCCGCTCTGTACACCTCCGACATAGATCAGCGGAATATCGATGTCCTTGAGTTGCTCTTGGAAGTACTTCGCCTTGTCCATGAAGTAGAGCTCCTTGAACGGTACGGTCGGCGTCATGATCGATCCCACAAACGGAATATGCAGGGCAGCCTTGAGCCACCACAGATCTTTCATCGACATATAATGCGCCAGGGTCTTGATCGGCATAGCTCCGCCGAGGATGGTCATCGGGCTACGACTCACGGTACCGCCGGAGAGGACGATGCCGTGTACCTTATGCTTCGCGATCTCGCGAGCCACCTGCAGACCTTCTTCGATCGACACACCCTGCCAGCAGTCGTCCCACATGTTCGTCTTCACGACCACGGCGATATCGTCTTTGGCATGAATCATCACCTCATCGAGCACCTCGTTCATGAAGCGGGCACGGTTCTCGAAGCTACCGCCATAGGCATCGTGACGATGGTTCGTACGACGGGCCAGGAACTGCGAGATGAGGTAGGCATGACCGGCATGGATCTCCACGCAGTCAAAACCGCACTCACGGGCGAAGTCCACCGCCTCACCGAAATGCTTGACGATGGTCTTGATCTCCTCCACTTTGAGGCGACGGTGAATCGTCGGGCTGTAGAGGTTGAACCCTGTATCGGCACTCACGGGGATACAATGACAGGTGGACATATGCGTCATGTTGCCGCAGTGACCCAACTGAATAGAGGCTTTCGCGCCTTCCGCATGGATGGCGTCGGTCATCTTCTTCATGTCGGGGATGATCTCCGGACGGACGTAGAGCTGGCCGTCGAAAGAGACACCGCTCTGATCCACCGCACAGTACGCCACGGTCGTCATTCCTACACCACCGCGCGCTACGGATACATGATAGTCTTGCAACTCCTTGGTCGGCGCATTCGCACGCGCCATATTTTCAAAAGCAGCGCTGCGGATAATACGATTCCGCAGCGTGATAGGTCCCAATTTATAGGGAGAGAACAATTTGTTATTGGTCATTGGTTATTGGTTATTGATCAATAAATAAACGGTATGATTCGTTTGAGTTTCTTGCGGTCGAACTCATTGGGGAACTCCTGTTCGTACTTGAGGTAGATCGAGTTCGCACGCGGCACGAGGTTGCAGCAGCTGAACCAGAAGAACAGCAGTCCTGCCAGCGACCAGGTGAGGATAGCAAAACCTAACCACTCCGTGATCTCACCCAGATAGTTCGCACTCGTCACGTACTTGTACATACCTTTCTTCGGCAGGTAGTGGTTCGTGTCACCCGGCTTACGCAAGTGACGAATCACATGATCCGAATGCATGTTGATGATCCAACCCGTGAAGAAGATGATCGTACCGATGATGAACTGCGGACTCGTTACCCACGACGAGGTGTACAACTCCGGATAATGTTGCGGCGCCAGATGGAAGAGCCAGTAACCCTGGATATAACCGTTAATGAGGTTCCAGATCACAGACAGCATCATGATCACCACCGGCATCTTGCCGTTTCCCTTCAGCATGAAGGGGAAGATGAACGAGCGCTGGAAATAATGGAACTCAAAGAACAGGAAGAACAACCAGTACGGTGCATTCATCGTCACGCCGCCGTAGAGCGGGAAGGACTTGAAATAGAGGTACAGCATCACGAAGAACACCGGACACTCCATCAGCAGCCAACCTACCTTGTTGTTCATCGCAGGTCCCCACTTCTCCGAACGCATCTTACCATAACCGGCATCCACAAAATACAGGGATACGAACACGACTAAGCCCACCAAAAACATGATGTACAGCAAGTCGTAAAAGAAATCAATAGAGTAAATGTTTTCTATCGGCATATTGTTTGTTATTTAAATTTCACTCCAAAAAAGTCTACAAAGGTACGAATTTTAATTCGTATATGCAAAAAATCTTAACAATCGGAAACTTTTTCTTTCATTTGGCATACAAATAATCCGAAAATGATTAATCCCATGCCTACCCATTTAGCGAGCGGGAGGTGTTCGCCGAAGAACAGAATCATCCAAAGCGCCGTGAACGCCGGACGGATATTATTGAACGCATTCGCCTGCGTGACACCTACTTTCCGCAACGCATAACAGAACAGGATGAACGCAATCACGGATGCGAAGACCGTGAGATAGGCCACGCAACCTAACGCTACTTGCATCTCGGATTGGTAAATGGTAATTGGTAATTGGTAAATCGTTTCCGGTCCTTCTTTGATGAGCCAGATCGGGATAAAGAAACAGAGGCTCACCAGCTGCGTATAGAAGATGAACGAGAGCGAACTGTAGGTCATGGGTGCCTTACGCATCATGACCGAGTCAATCACCGCCGCCGACACCGCCGCGAAAGCCAACAGGATGCCCCAGTAGTTACCGATCGAGTAGTTCGTGCTCCCCGCTAACGTGAGCGCAAAAACACCTGCCGTCGAGATGAGGATACCCCATATGTTGTACTTCGTTACCCGCTCTTTGAGAAGGATGGCGGCGAAGATCGGACTGAGCAGCGGACTCGTTGAGAGCAACGTCTCGGCGATCGTCGGACTGTTGATCGCATCGTACGCGTAGGTCTCTAACATATAGTACAGGAAGGGTTGACAGAAGCCCGCCACCAAAAAGAGCGGCAGGTCTTTGAGTTCCATCTTCTGCAGGCGGAACAGCGCACTCTTGCGGCAGATAAGGCCGATGACCAGCATCAGCAGTACCGAAGGCACAAAACGCATCACGATCATCGTGAACGGAGGCAGTACTGCCAAGGCATGTTTGATGGCGATTCCGCTCACCGACCAGATGATCATGGACACCACCAACGCCCCTACTGCCAAGTAGGATGTTATATCTTTTTTCATTTGCGGGCACAAAGGTACAAAAAAATTTGCACATATCAAAAAATTTTTGTAATTTTGCAGGCAAAATCGACTAATATGAACTTTACGCATTTACATGTACACAGTCATTACTCGCTGTTGGACGGGTTGAGTAAGGTGGAAGAGATAGTGGACAAGTGTATTGGCTCCGGGATGAACGCCGTGGCACTGACCGATCACGGCAACATGTACGGCATCAAAGACCTGCTGGACTACTGCAAGAAGAAAGAAGGCTTCAAGCCCATCGTGGGAACGGAGGCTTACTGTGCGCGTCGCGGTCGTCACTCGATGACCGATGAGAAAGCCGTCAACGGTGAGGGACGTACGTATGCCATCGACCGCTCGGGTTGGCACCTCATCCTGCTTGCAAAAAACATGGAGGGCTATCATAACCTCTGCCGGCTCGTCTCGCACGGTTACATGTCGGATGCGTTCTATCACACCCCGCGTATCGATAAAGAGCTGCTGGAGAAATGGCACGAAGGCATCATCTGCTGTTCGGCTTGTCTGGGTGGCGAGTTGCCGCAGAAGATCCTCGAGGGTATCGCCAAAGGCGGCGATTTCAGCGAAGCGGAAGAGACCGTCAAATGGTTCAAGAACCTCTTCGGAGAGGATTATTACATCGAGATCCAGCGTCATGAGACGCAGAAGCCCGGGGCTGATGTGGAGGTGTACGAGCGACAGAAACAGGTCAACCCCATCCTGATCGAACTCGCGCATAAGTACGGCATCAAGATCATCGCGACCAACGATGCCCACTTCGTGAACGAAGAGGACGCCGAGGCGCATGACCGCTTGATCTGCTTGAGCACGAACCACTACGTGAACGACGTCAACCGAATGCATTATACCAAGCAGGAGTGGATCAAGACGCCCGATGAGATGGCGGCTATCTTCGCTGACATCCCCGAGGCGCTGGAGAACACGCAGGAGATCGTGGACAAAGTGGAGGTCTATGACATCGACCACGGACCGATCATGCCGAAGTTCGACATCCCCGAGAGTTTTGGTAAAGAAGAGGACTACCCTGACCGTCTGGCGTTCGAGTCGGCGTACCTGCGCCACCTGACGATGGAGGGCGCGAAAGAGCGGTACGGCGAAGAGCGATTGGCCAACGACGAGGAACTGAAAGAGCGTATCGAGTTCGAGCTCCATACGATCATCTCCATGGGTTTCCCGGGCTATTTCCTCATCGTGATGGATTTCATCCGCGCGGCGCGCGAGGAACTCGATGTGTCCGTTGGACCGGGTCGTGGTAGTGCCGCAGGATCGGTGGTGGCCTACTGTCTGAAGATCACCGATCTCGACCCGCTCAAGTACGACTTGCTGTTCGAGCGTTTCTTGAATCCCGACCGTATCTCGCTCCCCGATATCGACACCGACTTCGAGGATTGCGGACGCGGCAAGGTGCTGGACTACGTGAGCCGCAAGTACGGCGAGACACATGTGGCGCATATCGTGACCTACGGTAAGATGGCGACGAAATCCGCGCTCGCGGACGTCGGTCGCGTACAACAAGTGCCGCTGGCTTTTGTGAATGAGCTGAAGAGTTATGTGCCCGATCGCGATTTCCCGGACAGTGTATTGAAAGACCTGCCGAAGGATGCCAAGCGTCCGAAAGTGAACCTCAAGAACTGCTATAAGTACATCGAGGAGTTGAAACGCGAGTACGAGACCGGTGATCCGAATACACGCTCAATGCTCGAGTACGCGGCACGACTGGAAGGAACGATCCGGCAAGTTGGTGTACACGCCTGCGGCGTGATCATCGGTGCAGATGACCTGACGAACTTCGCGCCGCTGTCTTCCGTCGAGGATAAGAACAGCAAGAAACGTGTGCTGGTGACAGAGTACGACGGGCATGTGGTGGAGAGCGTAGGACTGATCAAGATGGACTTCCTTGGCCTTATCACGCTGACTATCATCAAGGAGTGTCTGCGCAACGTCAAGAAAGCACGCGGCATCGATATCGACATCGATCATATACCTATCGACGACGAGTTGACCTATAAGCTCTTCCAGGAAGGACGCACGGTGGCGGTGTTCCAGTTCGAGTCCGCGGGTATGCAGAAATACCTGCGTGAGTTGAAGCCGACGGTCATCGGGGACCTCATCGCGATGAATGCCCTCTACCGTCCGGGTCCGATGGATTATATCCCGCAGTTCATCAAGCGTAAGCAGGGTCTAGAGGAGGTGACGTACGACATCCCCGTCATGGAGAAATACCTCAAGGACACCTATGGTGTCACGGTTTACCAGGAGCAGGTCATGCTGCTGAGCCGACTGCTGGCGAACTTCACCCGCGGCGAGAGCGACAAGCTCCGAAAAGCTATGGGCAAGAAACAGATGGCAGTTCTGGCGAGCCTCAAAGATAAGTTCATGGAAGGCGGTAAAGCCAACGGGCATGACGAGAAGATCCTCAATAAGATCTGGGCAGACTGGGAGAAATTCGCCTCCTATGCTTTCAATAAATCGCACGCGGCTTGCTACTCATGGGTGGCGTACCAGACCGGTTACCTCAAAGCGCACTATCCCGCGGAGTTCTTGGCGGCTAACCTCACCGTCCATAAGGACGATATCAAAGAGGTGACCAAGCTCATGGACGAATGCAAGGCGCTCGGTCTCAGCGTGTTGGAACCCGATGTGAACGAGTCCGAGTTGACCTTCACCGTCAACCACGACGGCGCTATCCGTTTCGGTTTAGGCGGTATCAAAGGCGTCGGCGAAGGTGCCGCAGATGCCATCATCTCCGAGCGCGAGAAGAACGGTAAGTACAAAGACATCTTCGATTTCCTGGAGCGCGTCAACCTGCAGAGCTGTAACCGCAAGACGATCGAGAACCTCGCGCAGGCGGGTGCTTTCGAGTGCTTCAAAGATCTGTACCGCGAGCAGTTCTTCGGTGTAGATGAGAACGGTCAGTCGGGACTCGATCTGCTGATGAACTACGGTCAGAAATGGCAGGCCGACCAAGCCTCCAACACGAATTCGCTCTTCTCGGATTTCGATATCGCGATCGAGATCAAGCATCCCGAACTGCCGCAAGTGCCGCGCTGGAACACGATCGAGCGCCTCAACAAAGAGAAAGACCTCATCGGCATCTACCTCTCCGCGCACCCGCTGGATGAGTACGAGTACGAGGTGCGTGAACTATGCAACGTGACGGCGAATGAACTGATGCAGTTCGAGTTGTGGCGCAAACCCGAGGTACGTAAGGACGCGGAGGTTCGGATCAAACAGGAGATGGCGGCAGAGCCGGATGAACCCAAGCTGCTGCCCTCGGAGTTCCTCGCCAAGCATAAGAACCAAGCCTGCCTCATCGGCGGCATCATCACCTCGGCGGAGCAGCGTATCAGTCAGAAAGGCAATCCGTACGGCAAATACATCATCACCGACTACACGGGCACCTATGATTTCGCGCTGTTCGGCAATGCGTACAACCAGTTCGCGCATATGATGCTCAAGGATCTGTATGTACTCGTCACGGGTGTGGTACAGCAGAAAGGCGCCGGACAGAAATGGTTCCGTGAAGCACCGGACGAGTCCGCGGAGTTTGAGTTCGTGGTACAGAACGTGACGATGCTCAACGAGGTACAGGACAAGCGCACCGAAGGCATCAATATCCGCCTGTCGCTGGATGCGATCAATAACGAGATCATCGATGAGTTGGCGGATGAGATCAAGGCGAACAAGGGCAACGGACGCCTGCATGTATCAATCGTCAATCCCCTCAACCGCCATCAGGTGGCGCTCACGAGCCGCTCCAATGCGATCCGTGTCACCCCGCGGTTCTATAAATGGCTCAGCGAACAACGCGCCGACGGCGTACTGGATTTCCATCCCATTACCAAAGAATGAAGATAGGTATCTACGGAGGCAGTTTCAATCCCGTCCATTTCGGACATGTGGGTTTGGCGAAGTGGGTCATCGAGCATACAGACCTCGATGAACTATGGCTGCTTGTCAGCCCTCTTAACCCCTTAAAAGTCGAAAGCGAAGAGCTAAGAGCCAAGAGTGAAGAGGAGCGCTTAGCCGCCGTTAGGGAAGCCGTTAAGGACATCCCCGGACTGGTTGCCTCAGATTTTGAGTTTGCTCTGCCCCGCCCTTCTTATACGGCCAACACCTTACGGGAGTTGCGCAAAGCCTATCCTGAGCATGACTTCACTCTGCTCATCGGCGAGGACAACCTCGCTATCTTCGACCGCTGGCGGGAGTATGACTTTATTCTCGACAACTTCCGGATCTTCGTTTATCCGCGACACGGTTGTGAGACATCCCGCCCCGCATGCATCAAAAAAGCCAGGAACATTACATTCCTGGCTGATGCACCGTATTTCGATGTGTCTTCTACACAAATACGGGAAAAGGCGATCAGAAATTGATGCCTATCTTCGCTACTACGTTCAGCGTGAACATCACATCGTTGTATTCGGCAGCTCCACCTAAGAACTGATCCGAACCAACAGAGATGTTGAAGTGCTTGCCGAACTCGAGTCCGAGGAAGGCAGCATAGTACATACCTCCCATGAACATGCCTTTCCAGTTGTTCGCGCTCACCTTTGCTTGCGCTACGCCCATCCAGGCACCGAGACGGAAGTCAAAGAACGGAGCGACCGCGGTCTTAGACCAATAGAAGCGGTTGTGCCAGTACATCGGAATGAGCCACTCACGGTAATACTGCTCGAAAGTAGCATTCACACCAATACCCATACCTTCGTAGATATGCGGGTTCTTCATGCGCCACAAGTAATTGGTGTTAACGAGGAATCCGTGTGCCACGTCGCCTTCACCGGTAATCGGGAAGAACACGTTATAACCCATTTCGAGGGATGAGTAGAACGGTTTTCTCAGATAGCCTTTGCCTGCGCCTTTCGGTGCCACATTCGGTGCGGGTGTGATAGCTTGAGCCACCGCACTACCTACTACCGGAGAGAGGGTCGGTCCGTGCTGTGCACCCGATCCGATATAGATCGTGTTGTAGTTAGCCGGCTTGGGGTCAATGCCGTTGAGGATGCGGAGGTCTTCTTCCGTAGCGGTACGGAAATTGCGATATCTGGCCGGGTAGCCATATATCTCCATGCGCATAAGTTGCTTCGAGGACTCCGACTTAACCACGAGGTTCTCGCGCGGTTGGATGATCAAGTCGGCATTGGCCTTCTCCATCATCGCACCGATCAAGAGTTCGCGCATCGCGGCCTTGGTCGTGAACGACTTGGCGGTGTTCGTCCAAGCGGTATCCTTACGCACATAAACGGTATCCACAACGAGGTCCGCCACCGTCGGCATCTGTTTGATGTCCGATTTGATCTCGAGCGAACGAGCGGTGCGGGTGGTCGTCAGATAGTTGGATACACTACACGAAGACATACCCGCCAGGATGACCATCAATGATAAAATGCGAATATGTTTCATGATTGCTTACTTTTTAACCTCGTTAATGATCTCACCGCCGTTGATAACTACTTGCGGTACATTTTCTGATTTCGACTTGTCGATCAGATACTTGGTCTGCTCTTCGTACGAGATGGTACGGAAATTACGATGTTTTGCAGGATAACCGCTGACGGTGATGCTCTCCAGACGGCCGTTGCGATAGTCCAGCTTGAACAACGGGTTAACCAATACGTCTGCGTTGCTCTTCTCCAACAACTCACCGACTGCGTTCTCTTTGTACTGCTCTACGCTGATCATCATGTTGTCGTTCTGCGGAACAGCAACAGTCAGTTTTACGCGTTGATCCGATACTTCCAGATCAGCTGTGGTCCAAGAACTCCAGGTCTCAACCGGCATCTCTTGGGTACGAGCGGTACGGGTCGAATACATACTCGACGGAGCTTTACAAGCACTCAGACATGCGCCTAACGCGATGACTGTAAATAAAAAGATTTTTTTCATGTGGGTAATAATGATTGTTTGTTAACGCCTACTCTATTGCTTAGGATTTTCGGCATTCTCCTTTATTGTAGAACCTCTGCTACGAGGTAATTGCTTCCTCCGATAAACACCGCATCTTCCGGTGCGGCATGCTCGAGCGCATAATGAATGGCTTCTTGCGGCTCTTCGATCGCAATCCCCTCTTTGCCCCAGAGCGCGAGCATCTCCTGCGCCGTCCGCGCGCGCTGCGTGTTCGGGCGTGTGAAAATATAATGGAATTGGTGATTGTCGGGCATCAGGCGCATAACGACCTCCGTGTCTTTGTCGTTCACCATGCCGAACACGATCCATATATGCGGGTTGGTCAACTCCTTCAGTTGCCGCGCTACGTACTGCAGTCCGTGGCTGTTATGTCCCGTGTCGCATATGACGAGCGGTTGCTCGCGTAGTATCTCCCAGCGGCCCCGCAGTCCCGTCATCGTACAGACGTGCGCGAAGCCTTCGGCTATTTGGACATTGGAGATTGGATATTGGAGATTGGTGAGTGCGCGCAAGGCGACAAACGCTGTCTGCAAGTTATGCTCCTGGTAGTTGCCCTTCAGGTCGCATGCGGGGGCAACCTTCAGGCGGGTGCGACGCAGGTACTCACATTGATCGGAAAACCAGATATCCGAACCGCACTCCTGCGCTTTAGCGAGGAACACATTCATCGTCTGCGGGTGGCTCTCGCCAATAACCACCGGCACACCGGGTTTGATGATGCCGGCTTTCTCCTTCGCGATCTGCGTGAGGGTGTTGCCGAGGAACTCCGTGTGGTCCAGTCCTATGTTCGTGATCACGCTCAGTACCGGCGTCAGCACATTCGTGCTGTCGAGTCGTCCGCCGAGTCCCACTTCCACCACCGCGATATCTACGTTCTCTTGCATGAAATACCAGAAGCCAAGGGCCGTCATGGTCTCGAAGAACGAAGGTTGCAGTTCGTCCAGAAACGCTTTATGCTCCGTGACGAAAGCCGCCACGGTCTGCTCGGGGATAGGCTGTCCGTTGACACGGATGCGTTCGGTGAGGGACACCAGATGCGGGCTGGTGAACAGTCCCACCTTACGTCCCGAGGCCTGCAGCGCCGCCGCGATCAGATGCGCGGTCGAACCCTTGCCGTTTGTACCTGCCACATGAATCGCCTTCAGGCGCTCGTGGGGATTGCCCACATGCGCCATCAGTCGGAGCGTGTTCTCCAACCCGGGCTTGTACGCCTCAGCGCCTACCTGATGGAAAGGCGGACGCGCGTTGTACAAATATGTGACAGCTTCGCTAAAGTTCATCCTGTAACCTATAACCTGTAACCTCTCATCTATCTTCTATGATGGCATCCAACTGCTCAAAAGCATGCGTCAGGTCATCGTTGACCACCACCTTATCAAACTGCGGCTGAAAACTCATCTCGAACTCCGCTTTGGCGAGTCGTTTCTCGATCATCTCGGGGCTCGTGTCTCCGCGTCCTTCCAGCCTGCGGCGTAGCTCCTCGATGGACGGCGGGCATATGAAGATCGACGTCGCTTTGTCACCCAAGATTCGCTTGAGATTCAGTCCGCCTTTGACATCGACGTCGAACAAGACCTGTCTTCCGGCGGCTTCGATACGGTCGATCTCCTCTTTGAGCGTACCGTAATAGAGTCCGTCATACACCTGCTCGAACTCAATGAAATCATCGTTCTCGATGCGTTTCTGGAACTCCTCCACGGAGATGAAATAGTACTCGCGCCCATGTACCTCCTCGCCGCGCGGCGCACGAGTCGTACAGGACACAGAGAGTTCAAACAGATCCGGATGCATCGTCAGCAGATGCTTCACCATGGTCGATTTACCGCTGCCGCTAGGAGCGCAGAATATATAAATCATAAATCAAAAATTTAAAATCATAAATTAGAGCACATTAAGGACTTGTTCCTTAATTTGCTCAAGTATATCTTTCATTTTGACCACGATGATCTGCATCTCGGATTGATTGGATTTGGAGCCGAGGGTATTGATCTCGCGTCCCATTTCTTGGGCAATAAAGCCGAGTTTCTTGCCGACACCTGTTCCGTCTCCGTCCATGGTCTCGCGGAAATACTTGATGTGATTCGTGAGCCGCACTTTCTCTTCGGTGATATCGAGCTTCTCGAGGTAGTAGATCATCTCCTGCTCCAGACGGTTCCGATCGGTTTGTGCTTGGGTCTCAGCACTGAGTTGGGCCAGACTCTGCTCCAGACGTTCTCGGATCTTGGCAACACGTCCTTTCTCGAAGGGTTCTACTTGTGCAAGCAGATCGGCTATCCCGTCGAGTTTCTCGTTGAACATTGCCTGCAGTGCCGCGCCTTCTTGGGTTCGGAATGCAATGAATCCGTCGATCGCGGTGTTTAGTAGCGCCTGAACGCTCTTCCATTCCTCGTCCGTCAGATCACCTGACTCGTCCTGCTGTTTGAGTACATCTGGGAAACGCATTATTGCCGCCATCACCTCTGCCGGAACCTCACCGAACTGCTCCTTGTATTGCGCCGCATAGGTCTTCACCGCCGACCAGTTGACGGGACTGATGGCTGACTGCTGATTGCTGATGGCTGTTTCTTCATTCATGAAGAGATCCACTTTTCCCCGCTCGAGGCGCTGGTTGACAATCGTGCGGATGTCCAATTCCTTCGCCCGAAGACACGGAGCCAGACGAACACTCAAGTCCATCGACTTGGAGTTGAGTGAACGGATCTCGCAGATGAGTTTATGATTTCGGAAAGTTATCTCGGCCTTCCCGTAGCCCGTCATGGATAATATCATTTGCCTATACAAAATTTACTGAAAATATTCGCCAACACTTCACTATTTGTGATCTGTCCCGTCACCTCGCCGAGTGCATTCAGGCAGTCCTGCAGATCCATCGAGAGCAGTTCACCGCTCAGTCCGTCGCTCAGCCCAACTTGTACACGTTCGATAGCATCATGCGCCCGGGTGATAGCCTCGTAGTGCCGCGCATTACTGAGCATCACAGCGCTCGTCTGCATCGAATTCTTCGCGATCCGTACCAACTCCTGCTTTAAGGGCTCGATATCGTTGTTCTTCGCGGAGATAGCGATTGGTGATTGGTAATCGGTGATTGGTAATTGGTCTATTTTATTCCGCACTTTAATGATCGTTCCGGAACAGTTAATCTCCAAAGGCCATTCGCCGTTATCGCTCAGATAAATGATGATCTGCGCTTTCTCCGCTGCCTTACGCGAGCGCTCAATGCCCATACTCTCTATCGTGTCGTTCGTCTCGCGCAGACCTGCCGTGTCGATGAGTCGGAACAATATGCCGTCAAGGATAAGGGTGTCTTCTACCGTGTCGCGCGTCGTACCTTGTATGTCGCTCACGATCGCGCGTTGTTCACCCAGCAGCGCATTGAGTAGCGTTGATTTGCCAACGTTCGGAGCGCCGATGATCGCTACGGGGATACCGTTCCGGATCGCGTTGCCTGTACGGAAAGAGGCCATCAGCGCCGAGAGTTTCTTTTCTATCTCAGCCGCCAAGGCCTTCAGTTCAGTTCGGTCCGCGAACTCTAACTCCTCATGGTCCGCGAAGTCCAGTTCCAGTTCAATAAGAGAAGTAAAGTGCAGAAGCCTTTCACGCAGATTAGCCAATTCGGAAGAAACCGAACCCCTTAGTTGACTCAGCGCCAGATCTTTCTCGGCTTTCGACTGCGCGGCTATCAGATCGGCCACCGCCTCAGCCTGCGTCAAGTCTATCTTGCCGTTCAGGAACGCTCTGCGCGTGAACTCTCCGGGCTCGGCGGCCTTGCAGCCCGCATCAATGAGCCAGTGTATCAAGGTCTGCTGGATATAGACACTCCCGTGGCAAGCAATCTCCACCGTGTCCTCACCCGTGAACGAATGCGGCGCGCGGAACACCGAGCATAACACCTCATCCAGCACCTCAGTTTCCCGTAACCCGTCACCCGTAACCCGTAACCTTTCAATCCTCCCAAAATGCACCGTGTTTGCATGAGCCTCCGCCAATGCCGACCGCCCTTTAAAGAGCGTATCCACGATGGTGATACTCTCTTTTCCCGAGACGCGAATGACAGCTATGCCACCTGTCCCGTACGCGGTCGATATCGCGCAAATTGTTCCCATTTATCAAATTTGCCTGCAAATTTACTACAATTTTTTGACATGTGCAAATTTTAGTTGTATTTTTTAATGTGAAATCAGTCGGAGAGGGGCTGGATAGTACGCACACGTCCGTAGATGGTCGCGAGATGGTCGCGAGATGGTCCCGTCAATCACCTACTAATCACCTACTAATCACCTACTAATCACCTACTAATCTCGTACTATAGGTAGGTAATAGGTAGGAGGAAGGGAGGAAGGGAGGAAGGGAGGAAGGGGTGAAGGGGTGAAGGGGTGAAGGGGTGAAG
>JAEEGH010005906.1_pt1 | contig 30369 bp, 26 predicted proteins | sample 9134181 | NCBI WGS metagenome assembly JAEEGH01 (sample SAMN16246544, study PRJNA631951) | gut metagenome | biome: gut microbiome; feature: rumen; material: DP-attached | host: Bos | place: Iran: Karaj | collected 2018-10
CAACATGGCAATGCGCTTGCCGAGCGTTTCTTTGTTTTCCATGAAAGTTTCCTCCTTCTTTCGATGGCTGAATCATAGCATCTGCCGGTTTCATTTTCCACCTACCGTCGGTTGAATTTCGAAAAATTTCTCTACCCTGTCGGTTGAGTTTGGTGTTTTGACTCTCTACGTCCGGTTGTATCGGCCGGTTTTGCTCTTTACCTGCAGTTGAATTGCGCTATTTCAATGATATTTTACCGATTTTATAGACAAAGGTCAATAAAAAATGTATAATAAATATTTGAAATGGAGGTGGCTTATGGCCAAACGTATCATTCGTACAAACGACGACCCTGCGCTGTATAAGATGTGCAAAGAAGTGAAAAAGTTCGACGCCAGACTGTCCGAGCTGATCGACGATATGATCGAAACGATGAACGACGCGAACGGCGTCGGCCTTGCCGCACCGCAGATCGGCGTTCTTCGCCGTATTTGCGTGATCGACGTCGGCGACGGTCCCGTGGAAATGATCAATCCGGTCATTCTCGAATCGTCCGGCGAGCAGGGTGGCATGGAAGGCTGTCTCTCCTTCCCCGGCGAGAGCGGCTACGTTGTTCGCCCGAACCGTGTCAAGGTCGAAGCCTACGACCGGCACGGCGATCTTTACGAATACGAGGGCGAAGGGCTCTTTGCCCGCGCCGTCTTCCACGAAACGGACCATCTGGACGGCAAGGTGTATCTGCGCCTTGTCACCGAACCGCCCGCCGACTTTAAGGAGTAACGCATGCGCATCGCATTCCTCGGCACGCCTGAATTTGCATTGCCCTCCCTCGCGGCGCTGATCGCGCGCGGGGATACGCTTGCCGTGTTCACGCAGCCGGACCGTCCGGTCGGACGGAAAGCGATCCTGACCCCGCCGCCGGTCAAGGTGCTCTCGGACGCACACGGGATCCCGGTCTTTCAGTTTGAAAGGATCCGCAGACCCGAAGGTGTGGAGGCGCTCGAAGCGTTCGCGCCGGATCTGATGGTGACCGCGGCGTTCGGGCAGCTGCTGTCCGCGAAAAATCTTGCGATCCCGCGGCTCGGTACGATCAACGTGCACGGCTCGCTGCTGCCGAAGTACCGCGGCGCGTCGCCGATCCAGCGCGCGATCATCGCAGGCGAAAACGAGACCGGCGTGACGACCATGATGACTGACATCGGCATGGACACCGGCGATATCCTGCTGAAAGCAGCGACGCCGATCGATCCGGACGAGACCTATGAACAGCTTTCGGAGCGTCTTGCCGCGCTCGGCGCGGAGCTTTTGATGCAAACACTCGACCGGCTTGAAGCCGGAACGCTCGTTCGCATTCCGCAGGACCCTGCGGAGGCGACGGTCTGCCATATGCTGACGAAGGAGGACGGACACATCGACTGCGCAAAGCCCGCAAAGGCGGTGCACGATCTGGTCCGCGGCACAAATCCGTGGCCGTGCGCGTTCGTTCTGCTCGACGGGCAGGCTTTGAAGATTTTTGAGACCCGCCGCTCGGAGGAACGCTTTTCCGATGCGCCCGGCACGCTGCGCGAACACGGCGGAAAGCTGTACCTTGTTTGCGCAGACGGCGCTGTGGAGATCGTATCGCTGCAGGCAAGCGGCAAAAAGCGCATGGACGCCGGAATGTTTCTGCGCGGATGCCCGCTGGACGGGAAAACGGTATGCTGAACGTACGGCGCGCCGCGCTCGAAACGCTCGTCCGGATCCTCGAGGACGGCGCATACGCAAACCTCACGCTGAAGGAAGCCGCTTCCTCGGTCGGACCGCGGGACGTGCCCTTTCTCTATGCTCTGGTCAATGAGACGATCGCGCGCGCGTCCTACCTTGATTATGTTTTTTCGCACTTCTGCAAGCGGCAGAAGCGCGCGGTCCGGAACCTGCTGCGGATGGCGGGAACCGAGCTCCTGTATCTGGACACGCCTGCGCACGCGGCGATCGACGAGGCGGTGAAGCTTTGCCGCGCGATCGGAAAACAGGATAGCTGCGGGCTGCTGAACGCGGTGCTCCGTCGGCTCGACCGGGAACGCGGCGCGCTTCCCCCGCTGCCGGAGAACGCCGTTGAACAGCTTTCGATCCTGTACGGCGTTCCGGCGTTTCTGGCTGCGGAATGGATCGAAGCATACGGCGAAACGGAAGCAGAGGCGATCCTTTCGCATCCGCCGATCGGAACGGTCGTACGCGCGCAGTATCCGTTTACGACGCAGGAATTGAAAACCGCTTTGCCGGCGGCTTCCGTCCCCTGCTCCCTTGATCCGAACGGGCTTCGGCTTTCGGAAGGGTTCGATCTTGCGCACGCTCCGCTGTTTCTCGAAGGCAAGCTTGCGGTACAGGGCGAAGGCGCGATGCTGATCTGCCGGGCTTTGGGCGACGTGCACGGTCTGCGCGTGCTGGATGCATGCGCGGCGCCGGGCGGAAAAACCGCGTATATCGCGTCGCTTTCCGAAAACACGGCGAAGATCACGGCTTGGGAGCTGCATCCGCACCGGAAGGAACTGACGGACCGAACGCTTGCCCGTCTCGGCGTTCAAGCCGTGACCGAATGCCGCGACGCGTCGGTCTTCGATCCGGCGTATGAGGAAGCGTTTGATGCGGTGCTTTTGGACGTCCCCTGCAGCGGATTCGGCTTGCTTGCCGAGAAGCCGGACGTTCGCCTGCACAAGGATGAAAACGCTGTAAATGCGCTTACAAAGACGCAGGACGCGCTGCTTGCCGCCTGCTGCCGCTATGTGAAGCCGGACGGCGTGCTCGTCTACGCGACCTGTACGATCGTACAGCGCGAGAACGGCGAACGGGTCCGCGCGTTTTTATCGAAGCATCCGGATTTTGCGCTGGAAGCCGAGCGGCAGCTTCTGCCCACGCGCGACGGCATGGACGGATTCTATTTTGCGAGAATGAAAAGGAGCTGAACCGATGTACTGGATGGATATGACCGAACAGGAGATCGCCGACGCCGTCGGCGCGTTCGGCGTACCGAAATTCCGCATCGCGCAGGTTCAGGAATGGCTTCATAAGGGCGTTCGTCCGCAGGAGATGACGAATCTGCCGAAAGACCTTCGCGCAAAGCTCGACACGATCCCGTTCGGCGGCGCAATTATCTTCGACAAGCGCGTGTCGCCGAAGGACGGAACGGTCAAGTACCTCTTTGCATTGGAGGACGGAAACCTGGTCGAAGGCGTTCTGATGCGCTATTCCTACGGCAATACCGCCTGCCTGTCCACACAGGTAGGCTGCAATATGGGCTGCAGATTCTGCGCAAGCACGCTGGAAGGCTGTGTGCGGTCGCTCCGTCCCGGTGAGATGCTTTCCTTTCTTGCCGAGATCGAACGCGATGAACCGCCGGCGGACGGCAAGCCGCGCACGGTAACGAATATCGTTCTGATGGGCAGCGGCGAACCGCTGGACAACTACGACAACGTCGTGACGTTTTTACGCCGCGTCACGAGCGATCAGGGACCGAACATTTCCACGCGGAACATTTCGCTGTCGACATGCGGGATCGTTCCGAAGATCTACCGGCTGATCGACGACGCGCCGCATGTGACGCTGTCGATCTCGCTGCACGCGCACAGCAACGAGGTGCGATCCGAGCTGATGCCGATCAACAAGGCGTACCCGATCGAGCAGGTCCTGGAAGCGGCAAAGGCGTATGCCGAGCGGACCGGACGGCGCGTGGTGTTTGAATATGCGCTGATCGGCGGAAAGAACGATTCCGAAGCGGACGCCGACGCGCTGGCGGGACTTTTGCGCGGGATGCTCTGTCACGTCAATCTGATCCCGCTGAACCCGGTCAAAGAACGCGGGCTGGACGGCGTGACGCGCGCTTACGCGCAGCGGTTCCGCGGCTGGCTTGAAGAGCGGCATATTTCGGCAACGGTACGAAGAGAGATGGGCGCCGATATCGAAGGCGCCTGCGGACAATTACGAAGGAGGGTCCTCAATGAGATTCGCGGGTAAAACGGAAACCGGTCTGAGACCGCAGAACGAAGACAGCTTCCTGCTTCTGCACACGGAGCGGCTGGATGCCGTCGCCGTGTCGGACGGCATGGGCGGACACCAGGCCGGCGAGATCGCAAGCAGGCTTGCCGTCGAGACCTTGGAGCGTGTGCTGGAGAACGGACGGATCGATCCCGAAGCCGCGCTGTCCTCCGCCTTTTCGGAAGCGAACCGCACCGTGCACGAACGCGCATCGCAGAGCGACGAGATGTACGGCATGGGATGTACGCTTGTCGCCGCGATCCTGCAGCCCGACCGGTTCATCGCCGCCAACGTCGGCGATTCCCGGCTGTATCATTTTGACGGAAAAAAGCTGCGTCAGATCACGCACGACCATTCGTTCGTCGCCGAGCTCGTCCGGCGCGGCGCGATCACGCCGGCGGAAGCGAAAACGCATCCGCGGCGCAATCTGATCACACGCGCGATCGGCACCGAGATGCGCGTCCCCGCCGATGTTTTTGTATGCGATTGGGCTAAGGGCGATATGCTTCTGTTATGCTCCGACGGGCTTTGCGGCGTTCTGGAGGACGTGGAGATGGCAGCTTTCCTTCGCAACTGCACCGATCTCGACGCGACCTGCTCGGCGCTCATTCAACGCGCGCTTTCCGCCGGCAGCCGTGACAACATCACGGTCGTGATCGCACAAAATGACGGAGGCAAAGCATGATCGGAACGATCCTCGACCGAAAATACCGGATCGTTGAGCTGATCGGGACCGGCGGCATGGCGCAGGTCTATAAAGCGGTCAATATGGTCAATCGAAAGACCGTCGCCGTCAAGGTGCTCAAGGATGAGTACAAGGACGACGCGGAATTTCTGCGCCGTTTTTCCCGCGAGACTAACGCGATCCTGACGCTTTCGCACGAGAATATCGTCCGTGCGTACGGCGCAGGCACGCACAACGGCATGCCCTACCTCATCATGTAATACGTCGAAGGGCATACGCTGAAGGATCTGATTGCAAAGAACGGCGCGATGCCCGTGCGCACTGCGATCGGTATCGCCTGCCAGATCCTGGACGCGCTGGATGCGGCGCATTCGCACGGCATCATCCACCGCGACGTCAAGCCGCAGAACGTGATCGTGACCGACAAGGGTCGTGTCAAGCTTGCCGACTTCGGCATCGCGCGCGAGGCAAAGGCTTCGACCGTGACGTTCTCCGGCAGCAAGGTGCTCGGCTCCGTACACTATATCTCTCCCGAACAGGCCAAGGGGACCGTCGCGACCGAACAGAGCGACCTCTATTCCGTCGGCGTCTGCCTCTATGAAATGCTGACCGGCACCATACCGTTTGATTCGGATTCCGCCGTCAGCGTTGCGCTGATGCATATCAGAGAAAAACCGGTCCCGCCGATCCAGCTTGTGACGGATCTGCCGCGTTCGCTCAACGACATCGTTCTGAAGGCGCTCGAAAAAGCCCCGGAAAACCGCTATCACACCGCAAAAGCAATGCGGAGTGATCTTGTCCGCTCGCTTTCCGATCCGAACGGCGGATTTGTCAACGATCCCAACGACAAGGGCTCCAGAGACGATTCGCGTCCGTCCGTTTATGTGCTGATCGCCATGTGCGTTTTTCTGCCGATCCTGCTGATCGGCATCTTCGTGCTGATCTATGCGACCTCATGCCGCAACAAGCCCGTCCGCATCCCCGATTCGGAGGAGACCGCTCCTGTTGTGACCGCGGAAGCCACCGCTCCGGCCGAAACAGATCCCGGCGAGGATTCGGTTCCGGCGAGCTTCCGTGTGCCGGATCTTGTCGGGTATTCCCTTGACGACGCGCTGCGCATCCTGTATCGCGATCACGGATTTACCAATCTTTCCGTTGTGTTTACGACCGAAAGCCCGTCGCTCTATACCCGGCCGAACAGCGTGATCGCGATCGTGATCCCTTCGATCGATCAGAAAACACTGTTTGAAGTCTCAACGCCTGCGCCGACGGAAGTACCCGGCGAATCGCCCGACCTTACCCCGGAAGTCCCCTCGGATTCCCCCGAGCCGACCGATACGCCCGCGCCGACCGGCGATACGGATACCGTCACGGCAGAGGTGACCGAGACGCCCCCGGTAGACAGCATCACGCAGCAGACCGAAGCGCCTCCTTCGCACAATATCGAGTCGGTCGACGTGACACCGACGCCGGAGCCTTCGCACGAACCCGTTCTGACCGACGAGACCTATCCGTACAACGCGCAGATCCGTCTGATCGTTTACAGAAGCTCACTCGGATCCTATAAGGCGGATATCAACTTCAAGTTCAGTTTCCCCGATGAAGACGACGTGATGATGCGCCGGGTGGAGATCGGATTCGAGACAGCGACCTTTGAAGAGATCCCCTACCGTGTGATCCAGTATTCCAGACTCCGACAGATCGAAAAAACCTCCGATCTGAGCGAATCGGCGACGCTGTACTGGTATGAACCGATCACGCGGAACATCTACCTCTATATCAACGGGATTGCGCAGTCTTCTCCGCAGTCCGTCATGTTTGCAAAATGACGGAACAGGGATTGCTGATAAAAGGGATCGGCAGCTTCTATGAAGTGCTGACGGAATCGGGCGAGGTCGTGACCTCCAAGGCGCGCGGTGCATTTCGCAGGGAAGGGCTTGTCCCGACCGTCGGCGACCGCGTGCGGATCGAGCGCAAGGAACAGGGCTATGCGCAGATGACGGATATCCTACCGCGCAGAAATCTCCTGGTCCGTCCTCCGGTCGCCAATGTCGATCAGCTGCTGATCGTCGTTTCCGCATCCGCGCCCGAACCGGACTGGCTGCTCGTCGATCGTCTGATCATTGCGGCAAAGCGGATGCGCATCGACCCCGTCCCCGTTCTGAACAAGATCGATACGGCGAGCGATGCGGTGGCAGAAGCGTTCCGGACCGAGTATCACGCGTTCAAAACGCTGTCGGTCAGCGCCGAGACCGGCGAAGGGCTTGACGCGCTGCGCGCGCAGATGAGCGGAAAGATCAGCTGCTTTGCCGGACAGTCCGCCGTCGGAAAGTCCTCGCTTCTCAACGCCCTATTCCCCGATCTGCATCTGGAGATCGGCGAACTTTCAAGGAAAACGGAACGCGGGCGTCACACCACGCGGCACGCAGAGCTGTGGCCGTATGAAAACGGCGCCGTACTCGACACGCCCGGGTTTTCCATGTTTGAAACGGAATGCCTGGAACAGAGCGAGCTCGACGCCTGCTATCCGGAGTTTTCAAACGCGGGTCCCTGCCGTTTCCCAGGCTGCATGCACATCAGCGAGCCGGACTGCGGCGTAAAACCACTGCTCGCGTCCGGACTGCTTACAGAAGGAAGATATGAACGGTATCGCGAGATCGCGCTGGACTATCAAATGAGGAGGAAACACCGCTATGATTAAGATCGCACCTTCGATCCTTTCCGCAAATTTCGCCGCTATGGGCAAAGCCGTCTCCGCTCTTTCGGCACAAGGCGCCGATTGGGTCCACTTTGACGTGATGGACGGCAATTTTGTGCCGAACATCGCCTTCGGTCCCGATATGTGCAAAGCGCTTCGTCCACTGACCGAACTGCCGATCGACGTGCATCTGATGGTCGAGCATCCGAGCGACTGGATCGAGCCGTTCAAAAAAGCCGGCGCCGACATTCTGACGATCCATGTGGAATCCTCAGAGCGGCATCTGCACCGCGCGCTCCAGTCGATCCATGCCACGGGCATGAAGGCGGGCGTCGTACTGAATCCGGCAACGCCGGTCTGTTCCTGCATGCATTTGCTGCCGGAATGCGATCTTGTCCTCCTGATGAGCGTCAATCCCGGGTTCGGCGGACAGTCGTTCATTCCGGAAACGCTCCGAAAGATCCGTGAGCTTCGGCATGAGATCGACGTCCGGGGGCTCGGTACGCTCATTGAGATCGACGGCGGCGTGAACCCCGATACCGCAAAGCTTTGCATCGAAGCCGGCGCGGACGTGCTCGTTGCGGGCAGCGCGGTCTTCCGTGCGCCCGATCCCGCAGAAATGATCAAAGCGCTTCGCGGATAACGGTTTATATGCAAAACGCGGCTGCAAACAGCCGCGTTATCTTTTTTGCGATGTTCGGAACAGATGCTGTTCCGATTTCTCCGTGCGGTTCATCCGCAGCGGCGTCGCGTTTCGCGTTTCAGCCGTTGATGTCCTCCATCCGGTCGAAATCCGGATTCGGATCGACCGTATAGATGCCGTTGCTGCGGTGCATCCAGCCCATGCCGATAAAGCCTCTGCGTACCGTACAATAGTCCTCGTGAATCTCCGAAATGATCGCGTTGACTTCCTTTTCGGTGTAGCTGCGGTTCGGCTCAAAGCGGGAGAATATCTCGCGATAAACGATGATACGTTTCTTGAGCTGCGCGGGCATCTGCTTACAGACGCCGTTCGGCATAAAAGTCTTCAGCACCTTGCGCCTGTATTGCTCCTCCCGAAGCGCTTCCGCCGTCTCGCTTTGTCCGTCCTTCAGGATCAGATCTCCCAGCGTATACGAAAGCACCTCGCGCTTCAGCGAGTAAACCGTGTAGTACTGCTCCCGCCGCACATCGACAAGTCCGACTTCAACAAGCTTCTTCATATGGAAGGAAACCGTCGCGGAGGATAAGCCGAGACGTTCCGCCAGCAGCTCCGTGTAGCAGTCCTTTTCGCTGAGCGCTCTGATGATACGGATCCGCGTCTCATCGGCGATCGTCTTCAGCAGATTCAGCGTTTCATGCTCCATACCGCTCCGCCTCCCGCAAAGCATCCAGCGCAAACTGCACGGTGATCGCTTTCTGCTCCGCGCGGTCCGATGCGTCGTAATCGCCGAACCGGCGCTGCCGTTCCGCTTCCTGCGAGAAGGATTCGATCAATGTCTCCAGTGCATTCGGGCGCTTTCCCTCATGCTCTACCCTGCCGAGCACCTGCAGCATCTCACCGAGCATGCTTGCCTTCATCAGATGGATCGAGTGCATGCGCGCATCGCCGCCGTTCTTTGCTTCCTCCGCACGGGCTGTTTCCCGGTCGGATTCCTCCTTGAGCGTTGCGTAATACCGTTCCAAAATCGTCAAAACAGACGCCTCCTCTCATTTGATATTCATCGAATTGATTTTAGCATCTGTTTTGATATTTGTCAATATAATTTTTAGTTGAAATCGACGATGACTTCGTTGAAGTTCTTATTTCTGCCGTAGTTGACCGCCCATGCGGAGCTGTCCCAGCAGGAACCTGTCGGTGGGAAGGGTCGCGTGAAGTTACTGACTTTGGTATAGTCGAAGACTTTTGCCACGCTGATCGCAAGCTCCTGTACTTCGGCGAGCTTTGCAAGATACTCCTGTCCTCTTGCGTTCAGGTTATTGCTCTTTCCGTTGCGCGCCTTCTTCGCTTCTTTGTTCGCTTCGGTCCGGATATCCTCGAGCTCCTTGACGCATTTCTTGTATTTTTCAAACAGCTCGCGGTCCTCTGCGGAATACGAATGCGCTTCATTGTCGCTGTTTTCATACAGAACGCTCAGCGTAACGATCTGCGTGCCGGTGCTCTCCTCCCCGTCATCGGGATCCGACGGCGCTTCGGTAGGCTCCTCTATCGGCGGCTCCGACGGCGGATCGGTCGGATCCGGTTCCGGCTTATCGGTCGGCGGCGGCGTCGGATCGTCTGTCGGCGGTTCCGTTTCCGGTGCAGGCGTATCATCAGGCAGTTCACCGTCCTCGTCGATCAGCTTCTGTACATATTTCGTCAGCGGATCGAGCAGCTTTTTATAATGGTCATACAGCATATCGCACCAGCGATACCGCCCGTACTGCAGCGTATACTGCGAATACTGCTGGACCTTTTGATTGTAGACCTTTTTGATGATATCCACGCGATTCGATTGATTGGTGAAGCAGAAATTCCACTGGAACAGCGACGTCAGCTGACCGCTCATCGAATACATCCCGATATTCTCGGGGTCAAGATTGTAAGCGAACGCCGCCAGCGATGCGGTCTGCGCGAACGAACAGTTGGTAAACAGATCGCCGTCAAAGGTGTCCAGGATTTGCGGGATCTTTGTGATCAGCTGATCCGCTTTCATTTGCTTGAACATCGCAATCAGCATGCGCTTTTGCCGGTCCACACGCCGCGAGTCGCTGGTTTCGCTCGCCGTGAGACCGTTCTCCGACTTGCGGACGCGGCAGTAATCCAGAAACGCCTGCCCGTCGATATGCTGGAGACCCTTTTCGTAGGATCTGCCCTGGATATGGAATTTGATATCCATATCGTATTCAAGACCGCCGCAAAGATCGACCAGTTCTTTTAACGACGTCATGGTGACCGCGTAATAGTAATCGACAGGGATGTCGCCGAGCATCCATTCCGCCGCTTCGCAGACCTTTTCCAATCCTTTCGAATTAAACGCACCGTCTTTGTCATACAGACCGCCGCCGCAGTTGATCGACGCGTTCAGTTTATAGATCCCCTTTACGCCGGGGATCTTTGCATAGGTATCGCGCGGAAGCGAAATGAGATCGGCGCGGTTCTCTTCAAAGTTGACCGCAAGGACCATCATCACGTCGGAATGCCATTCCTTCTTGCCGTTCCATGTTTCGCGCTCCGTGGAGTAATCTACGCCGACCAAAAGGATATTGACGATATCCTTCATCATGGACTGATCCGCTTCCTTCAGGAGCTCTTCGTACGGGTCCGGCGTCGGCTCGGGTGTGGAGGTCGGCGTTGCGTCCGGATGGGGCGTGGCGCTCGGCTGCATGCTGCTGTCCGCCGTCGTTTCCGGATCGTCCGTCGTCACGATGATGATCTCCGGATCGCCGGATCCGGCGGGATCACCCTCCGAAGTGCGGTTCACGTCGGGCGCGCACGATCCGCCCTCCCGAAAAGCGCTGCCGGTTCCCATGCCGCTGAAGATCAGCGCCGCGATGATGCCGATCAGTATCGCGCATCCGGCAATCGATATGAACAGGATGATCTTTTTCTTGGTTCCCATATCATACAATCCTTTCGGAGTCTTTTCTTAATCATACTCTCCTTTTTTTGAAAATGCTACGCAAATACAGATTCGTTACGAACATTTTACAAAAACAACGAATTTCAAATCCGTCTCATAAAAAAAACACTCCGCATCATGCGTTTCGGATGCAAAAATCGAAAAAAAAGCTTCCCTTTCCCGGGATTTGTGCTATACTGTAAATTGAATTAATATGGAGGATTTTACATGATCGTCGTTATTCCTGCATACGAACCGGACGAGAAGCTGCTCGGTGTGCTCAATGATTTTACCGAACATACGTCCTTCCCGATCGTTGTCGTCAACGACGGCAGCAGCGATGCGTGCCGTTCTGTGTTCGACGCAGTAAAAGAGTATTCGCGCGTCACATTGCTTACGCACGAGAAGAACCGCGGAAAAGGCGCTGCCCTCAAGACCGCGTTTGCGTATATTGCCGACAGCTTCCCCAATACCGAAGGCGTTCTGACCGTCGATGCGGACGGTCAGCATTTGCTGCACGACTGCATGAACGTCTGCGCTGCCTATGACGCGAATCCGAACCTTCTGATCACCGGATCGCGCCGTTTCAAGGGTAAGGTGCCGCTTCGCAGCCGGATCGGAAACAGTATCACGCGCGGTGTTTTCCGTCTCACGACCGGCAAGCGCATCTACGATACCCAAACGGGGCTCAGAGCATTTGCCGCAAAAAGGATCCCCGAGATGCTCGCGCTGAAGGGCGATCGCTACGAGTACGAGATCCATCAGCTGCTGTACTGCTGCACGAACAGCACGGGCGTTTTAGAGGTTCCGATCGACACCGTCTATATTGACGACAACAGTTCCTCCCACTTCGATACGTTGCGCGACTCCGCCAAGATCTATAAGGTGATCTTCAAGTTCCTCGGACCGACGTTTCTCAAGTTCATGTCGACCTCGTTTGTGAGCTTTCTGATCGACTTTTTGAGCTTTTGCCTGATCTTTTACGGCACGATCGCCGCGTTCGGCGGATTCTCCATCGCAAAGGAAATGTTCTCCTTCCAGCGCGAGGTCTCCCAGAAATGGTCCGAAACGCTGCTTGCGCTCAATCCGATCGTTTTTGTCGGCGGCGGCTCCGTGCTTCGCATGATCTCGCTCGTGCTCGCGCGCGTGATCTCCGGGTTCTGCAATTATCTGCTGAACCGCCGGTTCGTATTCGCAGGATCGCGGAAGGATCGCAACCTGCTGAAATATGCGCTGACCGCCGTTTCGGTCCTGCTTCTGAACTGGCTGTTCATCGAGCTGTTCACACGCGCCGGGGTACCCGCATGGCTTGCGAACATCCTTTCGCAGCTGATCTGCTATCCGATCTCGTTCATGCTGCAGCGCACGATCGTATTCCGCAAGCAAAACGAGCAAGCGTAAAGTCATGTCCGAAAAGCGTCCCGTTCTTTCAAAAACAGCCGTAACGGCGATCCGGCTGATCGCCGTTATTTTGCTGAACCTCGGGATCGTATTTTCGGGCGTCTATATCCTCTTTCATCTGCTGGAATACTACAATCCGCATTCCTTCATCTTTGCGAACATGCCGTGGCTGCCGATCGCGATCCCGATCCTGTTCGTACTGTCCGTTCTGCTGTTCGATTTTCTGCGCGTCATCGGCGCGTTCAAAAAGCGGCATTTCAACAAAGCACGCATGTGGCTGATCGTCCTTTGCGATCTGATCCTGTTTGCCGCGCTTTCCATGACGCTGTATCTCAAAACCTGCACGACGTCGCTTTCGGAGCTCAACACGATCGAAGAATATGCGCTTCCGACGCCGGTCGCAGCCCCCGTCTCCACGCCGGATCCCTCGTCCGGCGCGGCTGAACCGACGGACGGCGAGCCGGATGCCACCGAGGAACCGTCAGCCGAAACGCCTGCGCCGACCGAAGTTCCGACGCCTTCTGTCCCGCTGTCCGAAAAGTTCCCCGAAAAGTTCTCCGATCCGCCGGTCGCGCAGGCATATGACAAGAACGAATCGGCCGAAACGCTGCCGGACGGCACCGAAAAGGCGCTGATCTATTCCTACAGCGGCAAAAACGCCGCGGTCGATATCTATCATTATCAGAAGAAAAAGCTGGAATATCAGGTCGCGGACATCTATGTGCGCGACGCAAACTGTTTCAAGACGAATTACAGTCTCTCCTATCACCGCAACATGATCACGCAGCAGTATGCCGAGGGGATCAACGCGATCGTTGCCGCAAACGGCGACAACTTCAATTCCGGCAAGATCGAAGACGGTATCGTGATCCGCAACGGCGCGCAGCTTTACCCGGAGGACGGCTCGAAGCAGACGAAGTTCACGCGCGATCTTTGCGTGCTGTTCAGCGACGGCTCGATGCGCGTCTACGATTGCGTGCTCGACACGATCGACTATGACGAGATCGTAAGCCGTTATCCGCGGCAGGCGTTCTATTTCGGTCCGAAGCTTTTGAACGACGACGGGACCGCAAAGACGAAGTTCAATTCCAACCTCGGCAAGATCAATCCCCGCACCGTCCTCGGCTACTATGAGCCCGGTCACTATGCGCTTGTCGTCGTGCTCGGCACGCGCGATATAGTCGATTACCGGGGCAAGAATCACGGCAACGGCAAGTCCCCGGGCATGACGCTGATCGAGCTTTCGGCACTTTGCGAGGATCTCGGGTTTGCCATGGCATACAATCTGGACGGCGGCGGCTCTTCGAGCATGGTATGGAACCAAACGGTCTTCGGTCACAACGACCGCACACACAGCGATATCCTCGCCGTCGTGGACCCGTAAGGAGGCAGTTATGAACAAAACGATTCGCAAAACGGCTGCGCTCCTCGCGCATATCGGGCTCGTCCTTTCGGTCCTGTTTCTGATCTTTTTCCTCGTCTGCACGATCCGCGCAAAAGCGGCGGATCCTTCGGCGCCCGATCAGAAGGGTCTGTATTTGCAACAGGCGATGGACAAGAGCGATTTTTCGATCTATACCGTCGGTCGCGCGCTGTCCGAAGAAAACGATCCCGCGCGGGAAAATCTGTTTATCGCGCTCGACCTTGTCATTCCGCTTTTCTGTCTTGTATCCGGCGTCCTTCTGCAGCTTGCCATGGTGCGCCCGCGCCGCAAAGCGCAGAGGGCCCGGCCGTCTCAATCAACATCTTTCAGGAGGTATGTATGAATCAGTCCGATCTTGACCGCACCAACGCGCTGCTCGACTTTATCGAGCGCTCCCCCGTCAGCTTTGCCGCCGTCGAAACGGCGCAGTCGATGCTTGAGGAAAACGGCTATGTCCGTTTATCGTTCCAGAACGAATGGAACCTCACACCCGGCGGAAAGTACTATGTGACCCGCAACGGCTCCTCGCTGATCGCGTTCGTCGTTCCAGAAAACCCGCAGCAGGGCTTTATGATCGCCGCAAGCCACAGCGATTCGCCGTGCTGGAAGCTCAAAACGGACAGTGAAGTTGCGATGTTCGATCGCTATCTGAAGCTCAATACCGAGGGCTACGGCGGCATGATCTGCTCGAGCTGGTTCGATCGTCCGCTGTCCCTTGCCGGACGCGCGATCGTGAAAAGCGGCGCCGCGTTTGAGACGCGCGTGGTCACGTTCGACCGTGATCTCTGTCTGATCCCGAACGTGTGCATCCACTTCAATCGCGAGATCAACAACGGCTACAAGTACAACAAAGCGGTCGATACCCTGCCGCTGCTGTCCAACACAAGCGAAAAAGGCACGGTGAAGAAGCTCGTTGCAGAGCGCCTCGGCGTCGAGCCGGACGCGGTCGTTTCCATGGATCTCTTTGTCATCAACCGCACCCGCGGCTCGGTCTTCGGCGCGGACGACGCGTTCTTCTGCGCGCCGCGCATCGACGACCTGCAGTGCGCCTATACGACGCTTGCCGCGCTGCTCGAAGCAAAGGATCCGAAGGCGATCCCGGTCTACGCGCTGTTTGACAATGAGGAGGTCGGCAGCGAAACGAAGCAGGGCGCCGCAAGCACGTTCCTCTTCGACGTCGCAACGCGGATCGCGGCGCATTACGGACACACGCTGTCCGATATGCTCCCCGCCTCCTTCATGCTCTCCTGCGACAACGGACACGCGCTGCATCCGAACCATCCGGAGCTTTCCGACCCGAAGAATGCCCCGCATCTGAACGGCGGCGTGGTCATCAAGCACAACGCGAACCAGCGCTATGCGACCGACGCGCTTTCCGAGGCGCTGTTCACGGAGATCTGCCGCAGGGCGGACGTGCCGGTCCAGCACTTTGCAAACCGCAGCGACGTCGCGGGCGGCGGAACGTTGGGCAGCATCAGCAACACGCGCGTTTCCTTAAAGACGGTCGACATCGGTCTTGCGCAGTTTGCGATGCACTCCGCGGTCGAAACCGGCGGCGTTCTGGACACGGACTACATGGTCCGCGCGGCAAAGGCGTTCTTTGAAAGCGCGCTCCGTATCACCGACGAATGCGCGATCGTTCTGGAATAATCCGTGTATGAAAAAGCGGAAGGTGTGAGCCTTCCGCTTCTTTTATTTGGTTTTCAGAACGGTGCGGATCGTAAAGAGCTTCAGTCTTTTGGGGAGGATCCCGTACAGGCGCAGAAGCGGGTTGCGGTTCAGGCTGTACGCAAAGCGCGGACGCTTGGCGGCGAGGACTCTTTTGACCTTATTTGCGACCTGCTCGGGCGGGACCGCCTTCGCTTCAACCGCGTTCGTCACGCTTAAAAACTTCGCCGCAATGCCCGGATACCGTTTTGTGCGCGAGGTGAACGCTTCGATGCTTTTGACCGAGCCGCCTAAGAGCGGCGTCTGTACCGCGCCGGGACGGATGACCGAAACGGAAATGCCGAGAAGCTGCATCTCCATCGCAAGCGAGAACGCGTATTTGTCGAGCGTGCCCTTGGTGATCCCGTACAGCCCCGTGAACGGCAGCGGATCGAGATCCGCAAGCTCGCTTGTGACGAGCACGACGCGGGCGCCGATATGTAAGAGCGGCAGAAACATTTTGATTGTGCGATACGCGCCGAACACGTTGATCTCGAAGATGCGGCGCATGCGGTCCTCGTCGATCTCGACGAGCGAATCCGCGTCGTAGATCCCCGCCATATAGACGATCGCGTCAAGCGAATCGGTGAGCGTCTTTGCTGCGTCAAACGCCGCCGCGACCGCATCCGGATCACATAGATCTGCAAAGAGCGGCGTGACCCCCTCCGGCATCGCCGTACCCGGGCAGTCGACGCCGAGCACGCGCGCGCCGTCCGATAAAAGCATACGGGCGCAGGCAGAGCCCATTCCCCCGCCTGCGCCGATCAGTAAAACCGTTTTCATTATTGTTTCGCGGCTCTTAGGAGCGCTTCCCATTCTTTGACGATCGCGCGGTCGTCGAAGTAGTTGATCCGCATCGCGGCGCGCACGCGGGCAAGCGTCTCGTTCGTGATCTCGACTGCCTTCTTTGTCCCCTCCAAAAGTACGTCATAGACCGTGTCGATGTCCGCTTCCAGCTCTGCGCGCTTCGCGCGGATCGGCGCGAGCTCGCTTTCGAGCACGTTGATAAGGAACTTCTTGCAGGTGCCGTCGCCCAAGCCTCCGCGGGTATAGTGCGCCTTCATCTCGTCGAGGTTTGCATAATCCGGCAAAAACGCCGCAAAGTGCGCGTCGGTCGCAAGCGCGTCGAGGTAGGTGAACACCACGTTGCCCTCAAGATGCCCCGGATCCTCGATGCGAAGATGCTGGGGATCGGTGAACATCTTGCCGTTGACCTGCTTTTTGACGGTCTTTGCGTCGTCGGACAGATAGATGCAGTTGCTGAGCGATTTCGACATCTTCGCCTTGCCGTCGACGCCGGGAAGTCTGCGCTGCGTCGCATTTTCGGGGATCAGTGCCTTCGGGAACACGAGCGTTTCGCCGTAGATGCGGTTGAACTTCTCGACGATCTCGCGCGTCTGCTCGATCATCGGAAGCTGATCCTCGCCGACCGGCACGACCGTCGCGTTGAACGCGGTGATGTCCGCCGCCTGTGAGACCGGATAGCTGAAAAAGCCCGCGGGAAGTCCCTCGTCCGCAAAACCGCGCATCTGGATCTCCGCCTTGACGGTGGGGTTTCTGGAAAGCCGCGCGGTCGTCACGAGATTCATATAGTAGAACGTCAGCGCGTGCAGCGCGGGCAACGCGGACTGGATGCAAATCGTGGACTTTTGGGGATCGATGCCGACCGAAAGGTAGTCCAGCGCGACCTGCACGATGTTGTCGCGGATCTTCGCCGGGTTGTCCGCATTGTCTGTGAGCGCCTGGTCGTCTGCGATCAGAATGTTGATCGCGTCGAACTTGCCGGAATTTTGCAGTTCCACGCGCCGCTTCAAAGAGCCGACATAATGACCGAGGTGCAGCCTGCCGGTCGGACGGTCGCCGGTTAAAATGATGTTTTTCTGTTCCATATTTCCCTCCGCAAAGGTTCTTATTGCGTACCATTATAGCGCAAAAGAACCCGTTCGTCTATACCGATTTTCTTGATATCACCCGCAATTTATGATAGAATACCGATACGGAGGCAGAATATGGAATTCTTTCGTTTGACCGGCGCGGATTTTGACGCGCTCGTACCGCTGCATTGCGCATATAAAAAGGCGATCCTTGAGGACGCGCCAAAGGAGAGCGATCTCTCTGCGCTGAAACGCGCAATCGACGATGAACGCATCCTGTTTTTCGGCTGCCGCGTTGACGGTCTTCTTGTCGGCTGCTGCTCCGTTTCGATCACATTTTCGACGTTTCTATACGGTCCCTGCGGCATCTTTGAGGATTTCTTTATCCTGCAGGAATACCGGCACAAGGGCATTGCAAGACGGCTTGTGCGGTTCGCATACGAAAGCAGCGGCGTTTCGTCCATGGCCGTCGGCTGTGCAGACTGCGATCTTCCGATGTATAACGCGCTCGGCTTTTCGATCCCGATCGGCAATCTGCTTGCATACGAAGCGTAACACAAAACGCGCCGGTATTCCGACGCGTTTTTCACCTTTTGTGTCCCGCTTTGTCAATAGCCGACGTTGCGGTCAATGATGCTGCCGTCGATCGCATTGATCGTCAAAAACGACTGATGCGCGTACCATCCCCTGCTGTTCGGATCGTCCGGGAACACGTCGTCATAACCGTAGCCCATGAAATCCCATACGGGAATGAGATAATAAGTATCCGTATCCTGCCGCTTGACGCGCAGATAAGAGAACAGAATATCCGTAATGACCATGGAATAGACCGGGTCCGGCGCGCCGTGTCTTGCCGGATCAAGGTAGTGATGATACAGGATCTGCGTACGGAACGTCTGCATAATCTGCTCGAATGACAGCAGGGCTACGTTTTCGTTGACCGTTGCGACCGTTTCCGTCGGGCTGTCCCATTGCAAATGCGCGATCGTTCCGTTCGAGAAGTTGACAAGGATGCGCTCCATCGGATACGTCGGCGAATAAGCCGTATTGACGCCCGCTGCATCCTTTGCCGTATCGGTCCCGCAGTAGGTGGTGTAATCATATGCCGGAATGCCGTGATACAGCGGAAGGAACGTCGCCTCGAGTTCGTCATCGTCGATCCCGTGCGCGGTATGGTACTGTTTTCGCAGGGATTCGTCATTGTGCTCGCCATAAGTATATTCCGCCGTTGCCGCATTGCCGAATGCATTCAACAGCAGCGCAGCGTCCGCAATCTGTTTATCGAGATCAAACTCCGTGTCTTTCGGCGGTTCGGCATGTGTTTCAAGCACAAATGTCCCGTGCGCATACCGCAGACGGTCGTTGCCGGCGTTTGCCAGATCGAACTGCGCGTCGGAAAAGCTGCCCGTCCACAGCTGCATCGGACCGGGCTCCGGAATGCTGTTCAGGATTGAAATATCATTTTCCAGATACATCTGCTCCTGCGCGATCATATCGTCGTAATATGCGAAGCCATCGCCGTAAACCTTGTTCTGAAACGCCTCGATGTGCAGTGGGATCCGCTTGATACGCGCAGAAAACACATCCCTTTGCGCCCGGTCGAAGTCATACAAATAATACGGTCCGCTGCCCAAAAGCATCCTTGCGATCCGTTCCGCATCCTCCGGTGCATACGTCCGGATCGCGATTTCGTCGACCGGCACCGTCGACACGTCCGGTACTTGCGGCGCCGCGTCGATCGTGACCATGATCGAACCGCCGAACACCTTTCCGGAAAAGCTCTCCTGTACCCGGTCGGGTACGCCGAGCATGCTTTGGAGGGTCTCGACAGGCTCCGTCCCGGTCGGCTCGGACGGTTCCGCCGTCCCCTGCGTTTGATACGCGGGCACAGGCGTCGTCTCCGTGATCGCCGCTTCCAGCCTGCCGTCCGATTTGTTTGCCACGAACTCCTCCGTCGGTGTCGGAACACAGGCGATGAGCAGAAACAGCGACGAGAGAATTGCTATCATTCGTTTCATTTTGATTTCTCCCTCAATATCCGTTCATCGGGTCGATGATGCTGCCGTCGATCGCGTTGATGATCATCAGCGGAAACATATCGTAGTCAATTCCCCTCGGATAGCCCTGCGTGACACGGTCCGGATCGAACAGAAGCTTTCCGCGGAACATCCAGCAGGGCACCAACAGCCCATGCTCCATATCGTTCTTTTCGCGGATACGGAACAGTCCCAGCTGCACGTCGTCCACGGTCAGCGTGCCGTTTTTGTGGATCTCATTCGCAAAGGCATAGCCGAGCTGCTGCTTGAAAATCTCTTGGATCTCCGCAAACGGCAGCAGCACCGTCGTTTCTGAGAGCACCTCCGTTTCCTGCAGTGCGCCGCGCCAGTCAAGGCTTAAGAGGTTTCCGTCGCCGTCCACGACCGCAAGGATATGGCTGTACGGCCAGGTCGGCGCGACGTTCGTTTCGCTCTCCTGATCCGCGTATGCAGGATTTCCGCAATAGAGCAGGTCGGCATTTGAAAAGCGCGGCGTCAGGCGAACAAGATACGCGCGGTCATGAATGACAAATGCATCGTCGCCGCCGTTCGTCGCATTGTTTGACCAGTAGATATCGGAGATCGCCCAGTCCCCGAAACCCTCCAACTGCTTTCGTGCAATTTCCGCCGCCTGCATTGGGGAGACCTGCGCGCCGTTTACCGGTTCGGCATAGTCGAACAGTGCGATGCGATACGCTTCCATGTCACCGTTGCCTTTGTCGAAGAACACCGTGGTATACGTACCCTGATCGTTCGGGTTTGCAGCAGTAAATTCGATCGGTTCGTCGTACCGTTCCCCTGAAATCGCCGCATGATCGACGCGCGTGATGTCGTTCGGCGCGTCCGGATCGGCAACAATGTCCTGAGAAGAATATTCGACCGTATCGGGCAGCAGCGAACCGTCCCAGACCGTAAACGGCAGCGTTACGCCGTCCTCTATGGCGCGGTACTGCTCCTGCAATCTGTTTAGTTCCTCCTTTCGCCTCGCCTGCGCCGCTTCCCAATCCTCCTCGGTGGAATCCGTATCGCGCATCCACTCTGCTTTTTCCTCCGGCGTCCATTCACGCATCAGATCCTTGATCTCGCGCACCAGATCGTCGCGGTTGAAGCGAAGCTCAAACCGATAGAACGTGTCCTTTCCGAACAGGCGGCGGCAGAGCTCCAGACGCTCCTCGTTTGTAAGCGTTCGCCGCTCCACGCGGATCAGCGGAAATGCAGCGCCGTCGGTACGGACGCGGATCGGTGCGTCGATCGTGACCTGCACATTCTGCTGTGTGAGTGTGAACGCGTCCTGCATCCGATCGGGAAACTGCGCCGAGACCGGCGGCAGCGACGCATCGGACCGATCCGTTTTTTGTTCTTCTGACAACACCGTGTCGATCAGCACGTTTGTGTCCTTTTGTTTGACGGCGTCGTGATCCGGCGTCGGAACGCAGGCGATGAGTATCAGAAGCGGCAAAAGCAGTGTTATGATTCGTTTCATGACGATGACCTCCTTAATATCCCTTGTATGGATCAATGACGCTTCCGTCGACGGCGTTTATGATAAGCAATCTGCCGCTTTCGACATTTGCATCATCCGGATTGTTCGGGTCCCCTGTAAGCTTCCCGCATGAGAAGCACCATACGGGCACGAGCAGCCCGCTGTTCATGTTGTTCTTTTCACGAATACGAAACAGACCGAGCTGGGCTCGTGAAACACCGACCTTGGCTTCCTCGTCAGCTTCAATCGAATACACGCGGTTCAACTGCTGCAAAAGGATCCCTCGAATCTCGTCAAGCGAAAGCAAAGGCGTCGATTCGGATAAGGTCTCCGTGGTTTTCAGCGGTCCGAACCACTTGAATCCCCATATTTCTCCATCCGGCGAAACAGAAGCGATGACCCTCGGATATGCCCATGTCGCCATAAACGTACCCGCAGCTTGTTCGCCGTCCTGTGCTTCTGCAATCGCCCAGTCGGTCGAAATCACACATGCACCGTCATAACATGGCGTCAGAACCACGCCATATCCGTATGAATGAATAACGCCTTTATCTTCTCCGTCCGTGTCGGCGTTGTTCGACCAGTCGATCTCCAATATTTCATACTCGTCTGCGACGCCTTGCATCACGGAAAGCACACGTTCCGCCGCCATGCGCGGTGTGATTGATGCGCCGGGCTGCACGGTATCGTACTGTTCCGGATCGAACCGTATAAAGCCTTCGCGCGGATAGATAAATGCCTGTGCGCCGATCGAACCGCTCTCCAACGTATATGCCGGTTCAAAGATGATCGCGTCATCTGTAAGCCAACGCACATCCGCATGCCGAAGCTGATAAATGCCCTCCTGCTTGTACGGATCGCCCACCACCTGCAGCTGCCGCTCCTCAAAAGGTGGAAGCGAGCCGTCCCATTCGAGCAGCGGAACCTTTGCATCATCGTCGGACAGTGAGTTGTACAGGTCCTGATACTTCTTGAGCTCCTCCCAGCGGTGCGCCTGCGCTTTCTCGTAGTCCTCTTCCGTGCTGCCGGTTTCCCGCATCCATGTCTCTTTCTCCGGTTCTTGAATCAGCAGCGCGATCCATTGCGAAACGCTTTCCTTTGTGAAATGTTCCTGGAAACGGTAGACCGTGTCTGTTTGAAACAAACGCTTGTATACGGTTAAGCGCTGTTCATCGGTGAGAGCTGATCGCTCCACGCGCACCAAGGGAAAAGCACTGTCTGTCAGGACCTCGATCGGCACGTCGGCAACGATACGAACATGGCGCGTTTCCGTCGTTTCATCGCACTGAAAACGCGCGGGAAATTGTTCCTTAACCGACTGCTGTTCGCCGGATTCCTGATTCTCCTTCTGTTCCGCAATGACCGTGTCGATCAGCACGTTTGTGTCCTTTTGTTTGACGGCGTCGTGATCCGGCGTCGGCACGCAGGCGATGAGTATCAGAAGCGGCAAAAGCAGTGTTATGATTCGTTTCATGACGATGACCTCCTCACATTTCTGCTTTAATGGTAACACCCAAATTCGTCCAAATTGCGTCCGAGTTGTAAGAGAGTTGTATCGGAGTTGTAAGAGAGTTGTAAAATCGATATATAGCAAAAAAGACCGCTCCGAAATTCGGAACGGTCCGGGATCGATTGTATTATTCGAGGAAATCCTTGAGCTTTTTGCTCCGGGACGGATGGCGAAGCTTGCGAAGCGCCTTCGCCTCGATCTGACGGATGCGCTCACGCGTGACGTTGAACTCCTTGCCGACCTCTTCGAGCGTTCTTGCCTTGCCGTCGTCGAGACCGTAGCGGAGACGCAGAACCTTCGCTTCACGCGGGGTCAGCGTGTTCAACACCTCCACGAGCTGTTCCTTCAGAAGCGCGACCGCCACGGCGTCCGCAGGCGCGGGCGCGTCGTCGTCGGGAATGAAGTCGCCGAGGTGCGAATCGTCCTCTTCGCCGATCGGCGTTTCGAGGGAGACCGGCTCCTGCGCGATCTTCAGGATCTCGCGGACCTTATCCTCTGAGATGCCCATTTCCTTTGCGATCTCGTCCGGGCGCGGATCCCTGCCGAGCTCCTGCACGAGCTGACGGTTGACGCGTATCAGCTTGTTGATCGTCTCGACCATGTGGACCGGGATACGGATCGTGCGCGCCTGGTCCGCGATCGCGCGGGTGATCGCCTGGCGGATCCACCAGGTCGCGTACGTCGAGAACTTATAGCCCTTGCGGTAATCGAATTTTTCGACCGCCTTGATGAGACCGAGGTTGCCCTCCTGAATCAGATCAAGGAACAGCATACCGCGACCGACGTAACGCTTTGCGATCGAAACGACCAGACGAAGGTTCGCTTCCGCAAGCTGATGCTTGGCGTCGAGGTCGCCCTCCGCCATGCGCTGCGCGATCTCGATCTCCTGCTGCGCGGTCAGAAGCGGGACCTTGCCGATCTCTTTGAGATACATGCGGACCGGGTCGTCGATGTTGATGCCCTCGGTCGGCGCAAGCATCGTTTCGATCTCGGCGATCTCCTCGTTGATGTCCTCCGGAACCTCGATTTCTTCGACGATGTCGATGTTCAGTTCTTCGAGCTCGCCGTAGATCTTATCCATCTGATCCGCGTCGACGCCGAGTTCATTCAGCGTGTCCATGACCTCGTTGAACGTCAGCATGCCCTTCTGCTTGCCGCTCTCCAAAAGCTCACGGATGCGCTGTTCGGCGTTGACGGGCTTTGGCTCGTCCTCATCCTCGTCGGATTCGTCTTCCGGTTCTTCCTCCGGCTGTTCGATCTTCTTCCGGTTCTTTGCAGCCTTTTTCGGTTTCTCCGGCATCAGCTCGTCCTCTTCGGGGACAGGCTCCGGCTCGGGCTCCGGCGCGGGCTCCGGTTCGGGTTCCGGTGCAGGCTCAGCCGGCGTCTCCTCCGGCTTCGGTTCCGGCTTGCTCTTGCTCTTCTTTGCCTTCTTCGGCTTTTCCGGCGCGGGTTCGATCGCTTCCGCAACGGGTTCTGCCGCTGCTTCGACCGGCGTTTCCTCCGGGATCGGTTCCGCCTTTTTCGGCTTCGACGCGCGCTTTGCCGGCTTCTTCGGCGCTTCCTCCGTTTCGACCGGTTCCGTTACCTCTGTGATCTCTTCCTGCTTGACCTTCTTGGTCTTTTTTGTGGTTTTGTTTTCTTCCATGTCCCGTCTCCTTATTTATTTGCCCGTATGCGTTCGGTGATCTCTTTCAAAACGGCGTTTCGTTCTTCCGCCGTCAAATCCGGTTTGTTGAGCTTTGTCCGCAGCGCCGCGATCTCGTCCTCGGCGTTCTCACGCCGCATGCGTCGGATACAGTCCGCAGCCGTCTCCTGCGCGTTTTCCATCGCGTCCTCCTCGCGAAGTACCGCCGAAGCGGTCTCGGCTTGCTTTTCATCGAGCTCGCCGATGTACTTTGCCGTCGAAAACGCGCTGCCCTGTTCGCACATGGCGAGGAACATCGCTTTGAACGTGTCGTTCTTGATCAGTTCTGCGGCGTTCTCCGCAATCGCGTTTGCAAGCGCGCGCCGGTCATGCAGACAGGCAAGGATGAGCGTTCGTTCCATCACGTCGCGCGGGTCCTCGCCCGTTTCGATGCGTCTGCGGAATCCGCCGCGGATCGGTCTCCGGTCCTCCGTCGTCTGCAGTCCGCCGCTCCGTACGCCCTGCGCTTCCAGCGCTTCCAGCGCATAGCCGGTCTTTTTTGCGATCAGCTTATAATACCGTTCCTGCTCGATCGGCTGCAGTCCCGCCACAAACGCGCACGCCGCCTTGGCGTAGCGCTCGCGTCCGTTCTCGTCGTTCAGCTCATAGCCCTTTGCCATCGCTTCGAGCTTGAACGCGTTCAGCGAAAGCGCGTTTTCCTTGAGCCGGTCGAAGCCTTCCTTGCCGTAGATCTGAACGTATTCGTCCGGATCGAGGTCGTCCGGGATCATGATGACGCGGACCTCCAGCCCTTCGGCTCTCAGAATGTCAAGACCGCGGACCGTTGCGTTCTGTCCCGCGGCGTCGCCGTCGTAGCAGATGTAGACCTTCTCGACGTACCGTTTCAGAAGCCGCGCCTGCTGCTGTGTCAGCGCCGTGCCAAGGCTTGCGACGGCGTTCTTCACGCCCGCCTTATAGAGCCCGATCACGTCCATATAGCCCTCGACCATGATGAGATCGTCGAGCTTTTCGTTTTTGTGCAGGTACAGCCCGTACAGGTTGTTTCGCTTGTTGTAGACCGGCGTATCGCCCGTGTTGATGTACTTCGGCTTCTCGTCGCCCATCACGCGCGCGCCGAAGCCGAGAACTTGTCCGTTTACGCCGAGGATCGGGAAGATCAGCCGTCCGCGGAACGCGTCGTAGACCGTATTGCGTTCGGTGTTGTGCACCAAAAGTCCCGCGTCGACAAGCTCCTTTTCGGAGTACCCTTTCCCTTTCAGAAGCTTCAGAAGCGAATCCCAGGTATCCGGCGCATATCCGATGCCGAACCGCGTGACGATGTCGGCGTTCAGTCCGCGCTTTGCGGCGTACGCCTGCGCGTCCTTGCCGGTCTTCGGATCCAGAAAGCATCTGGAGAAGAACCGCGCCGCTTCGGTATTCGCCTCGATCATGCGCTTTTTATACGCGCGCTGACGCTGCATCTCGCGGTCGTTGATCTCGTTCGGCAGCTCCATGTTCGCGCGGTTTGCCAATTGCTGGACCGCCTCATAGAACGTCAGCCGTTCCATGTCCATGATAAACTGGATGACCGTTCCGCCCGCGTGACAGCCGAAGCAGTAAAACAGCTGCTTGTCCGGCGAGACGGAGAACGACGGCGTTTTTTCGCCGTGCAGCGGACAGCACGCCCAAAGCTTTCTGCCCTTCGGCTTCAGCTCGACATATTCCGATACGACGGAAACGATATCATTTTTGTGCAGAAGCTCATCGAGCCATGCGCTCGGAAACGCCATCGCGTGCCTCCCTTCCCCATTTGTTGGTCAAAACTCAGCTCCAGCTTTTCGGAACGAACAGATGCTCATAGGTGCTGATCGCGTAGATATCGCTCATGCCCGCGATGAAATCCGCGACCGCGCGTTCCTTGCCTTCCGTCTCAAGCGTCCGCTGATATTCATCATCCAAAATCTCCGGATGGTCGAAATAATACTCATACAGCGCCCGCACAACGCCCTTTGCCTTGCCCTCCTCGCTTTTGGCGAGAGGATTCAGGTAGACCCGTTCAAACATGAACTTGCGCAGGACCTTGAACTCCTCCGCGTAATCCGGCGAAAAGCGGATGTCCGCGCTGTTCTGGCTGTTCTCGATCACGTTGATGATCAGGCTGTTGATGCGCTTGGAATGCGTCGGACCGAACAGCTCGATGCAGGAGCGCGGCAAGTCCTCTTCGGTGAGCACGCCGGCACGCATCGCGTCGTCGATGTCGTGGTTGATGTAGGCGATGCGGTCCGCCAGCGATACGACCTTGCCCTCGACCGTCGCCGGATGTCCGCTGCTCGTATGGTTCACGATGCCGTCGCGGACCTCCCACGTCAGATTGAGCCCCTTACCGTCGTATTCGAGCTTTTCCACGACGCGCAGGCTTTGTTCATTATGCTTGAACCCGCCGGGCAGCAGCGCGTTCAGCACCTCTTCCCCGGCGTGTCCGAACGGCGTATGTCCGAGGTCGTGTCCCATCGCGATCGCTTCGGCAAGGTCCTCGTTGAGCCGAAGCGCCCTTGCGATCGTCCGCGCGATCTGCGTGACCTCCAGCGTATGCGTCAGACGCGTGCGATAGTGATCGCCCTTCGGCGCCAGAAACACCTGCGTTTTATGCTTCAATCTGCGGAAGGACTTGCTGTGCAGGATGCGGTCGCGGTCGCGCACAAACTCGGTCCGCACGGGACAAAGGTCCATCGGGACCTCGCGTCCGCGCGTGTTGACGACAAGCGTCGCAAAGGGCGAAAGCATCTCTTTCTCCCATTCTTCCCGCATTTTCCGAACCGATCCCTGTTCCATGCGCGCCTCCGCGAAAAGTATTCTATAAATATATACACCAAAACTCCAAAAAATCCTTTTTTTCTTTTGAAAATTATAGAATGATTTTTCAAACGGCATTTTCGGCACAGCAAAAGGCGGGAGATCGCTCTCCCGCCCTCTGTGTCGGATCGATTATTTGTACAGACCGCGCTCGGTGTAGTGCGTATGCAGCAGCTCGTGCGCCTTGTGGCTGTTCGGCTCGCCGAGATAGTCACGATACAGCTGCTGGACTTCGGGGTTCTCGTGGCTCTTGCGGAGCGGCATATTGTCGTCCTCGCCGTAGAGGCCCGCCGCGCGCTTTGCGCGGAGATCCACGAAGTTGCGGACCGCGCCGGGCTGGATCGGCTGACCGCCGCCGTTGACGCAGCCGCCGGGGCACGCCATGACCTCGACGAACTCGTACTGCTTCTCGCCGCTCTTGATCATGTCAAGGAGCTTGGAAGCATTTTCGAGACCGCTGGTGACCGCAACGCGCACCTTGACGCCGTTCAGATCGTATTCGGCTTCCTTGATCGCCGCGGTGCCGCGGACGTCGTGGAACTCGACCTTCTCAAGCGTCTTGCCGGTGACGACTTCGTACGCGGTACGCAGAGCGGCTTCCATAACGCCGCCGGTCGCGCCGAAGATGTGACCTGCGCCGGAAGCAACGCCCAGCATCGGATCGCAGACCTCGTCGGGGAGCTCCGCAAATTTGATGCCCGCGCGACGGATCATGCGCGCCAGTTCACGCGTGGTGAGCGACACGTCGACGTCCGGTCTGCCGTCTTGACCGAGCTCGGGACGCTGTACCTCGAACTTCTTCGCGGTGCAGGGCATGATGGAGACGACGAAGATCTTCTTCGGGTCGATGCCCATCTTCTCGGCATAGTAGGACTTGACGAGTGCGCCGAACATGCCCTGCGGCGATTTGCAGGAGGACAGGTTCGGAATGAACTCCGGATAGTAGTGCTCGCAGAACTTGATCCAGCCGGGGCTACAGCTCGTGATCAGCGGGAGCTTGCCGCCGTTCTTGAGACGGCCGATCAGCTCGGTGCCCTCTTCCATGATGGTCACGTCAGCCGCGTTGTCGACATCGAACACCTTGTCGAAGCCGAGGCGACGGAGCGCAGCGATCATCTTGCCTTCGACGTTCGTGCCGATCGGCATGTCAAATTCTTCGCCGAGCTGTACGCGGACGGACGGTGCGGGACCGACGACCACATGCATTTCGGGATCGGAGAGCGCTTTCCAGACCTTGTCGGTATCGTCACGCTCGGTGAGCGCGCCGGTCGGGCAGACGCTGATGCACTGACCGCAGTTGACGCAGGACGTGGTCGCCAGCGGCAGATCGAACGCGCTCGCGATGTGGGTCTTGAAGCCGCGCTCGTTCGCGCCGATGACGTTGCAGTGCTGGTTGTATTTGCAGACCGCTACGCAGCGGCGGCAAAGGATGCACTTGGAGTTGTCGCGAATGAGATGGATCGCGGAATCGTCGATGTCCGGCTCGGTGGGTGCGCCGTCGAACTTATGCGCATTGCAGCCGTATTCCTGGGAGAGCGCCTGCAGTTCGCAGTTGCCGCTTCTCACGCAGCTCAGGCAGTCCATGCGGTGGTTCGAAAGCATCAGCTCGAGGGTCATCTTGCGGGATGCGCGAAGCGCGGGCGTATTCGTCTGCACTTCCATGCCCTCCGCAACCTGCATCAGGCAGGCGACGGGGTTACTGCGCGCGCCCTTGACTTCGACAACGCACATACGGCATGCGCCGATCGCGTTGATCTGCTTCATGTAGCAAAGAGTCGGAATACGGATGCCGGCAAGCTCCGCCGCTTCCAGAATCGTGGAATTTGCGGGAACTTCGATCTCCATTCCGTTGATTTTCATATGAACTGTATCCATGGTCGTCCTCCTTATTTCTTGATGATGGCCGAGAACTTACAGCCTTCCATGCAGGCGCCGCACTTGATGCACTTCGACTGATCGATGACGTGCGGTTCCTTGACCTTGCCCGTGATTGCACCTGCGGGGCACTTGCGCGCGCAGAGCGTGCAGCCGCGGCACTTGTCGGGCTGAATCTCATAATGCATGAGGTTCTTGCAGACGCCCGCCGGGCAGCGCTTTTCGACGACGTGCGCCTCGTACTCGTCGCGGAAATACTTCAGCGTGGACAGAACCGGGTTCGGGGCCGTCTGACCGAGTGCGCACATTGCGTTCGCCTTGATGTAGTTGCAGAGCTCTTCCATCTTGTCGAGATCCTCGAGCGTGCCGTTGCCCGCCGTGATCTTGTCAAGCATTTCGAGAAGACGTCTCGTACCGATACGGCACGGCGTGCACTTGCCGCAGCTCTCGTCGACCGTGAAGTCGAGGAAGAAGCGCGCGACGTCGACCATACAGGTCGTTTCGTCCATGACGATCATACCGCCGGAGCCCATCATCGCGCCGATCTTGATCAGGTTGTCGTAATCGATCGGAAGATCGAGATACTGCGCCGGGATGCAGCCGCCGGACGGACCGCCGGTCTGGACTGCCTTGAACTTCTTGCCGTTCGGAATGCCGCCGCCGATGTCATAGATGATCTCGCGGAGCGTGGTGCCCATCGGGATCTCAACAAGACCCGTGTTGACGATCTTGCCGCCGAGCGCGAAGACCTTGGTGCCCTTGCTCTTCTCGGTGCCCATGGATGCGAACCACTCTGCGCCCTTCAGAATGATCTGCGGGATGTTCGCGAGCGTTTCGACGTTGTTGATGATCGTCGGCTGACCGAACAGGCCCTTGTTCGCCGGGAACGGGGGCTTGTTTCTCGGCTCGCCGCGGTTGCCCTCGATGGAGGTCAGAAGCGCGGTCTCTTCGCCGCAGACGAACGCGCCTGCGCCGAGACGTACTTCGATGTCGAAGTCGAAGCCGGTGCCGAAGATGTCCTTGCCGAGCAGGTTGTATTCACGCGCCTGGCCGATTGCGATCTCAAGACGCTTGACCGCGATCGGGTACTCTGCACGGACGTAGATATAACCCTTGTTTGCGCCGATCGCATAGCCCGCGATCGCCATTGCCTCGAGGACCGCATGCGGGTCGCCTTCGAGGACGGAGCGGTCCATGAACGCGCCGGGGTCGCCCTCATCCGCGTTGCAGACGACGTACTTCTGCGGGACCTTATTGCGTGCCGCAAAGTCCCACTTCATGCCGGTCGGGAAGCCTGCGCCGCCTCTGCCGCGAAGGCCGGAATCCTTCATGACCTGGATGACCTCTTCCGGGGTCATTTCGGTGAGGACCTTGCCGAGCGCAGCATAGCCGTCCATTGCGATGTACTCGTCGATCTGTTCCGGGTTGATGACGCCGCAGTTGCGAAGCGCAACACGCATCTGCGTCTTGTAGAAGCCGGTCTCCTGCAGCGACGGGACCTCGACCTTTTCCTCGCCCTCGGTCTCCCGATACACGAGACGGTCGACGACACGGCCCTTCAGGAAGTGCTCCGAAACGATCTCGGGAACATCCTCGAGCTTCACGCGGCTGTAGAACGTGCCTTCCGG